>Ga0100394_1004191_pt1 | contig 11757 bp, 8 predicted proteins | sample CryGeymeta201518_FD_81549 | JGI IMG/M metagenome (GOLD analysis project Ga0100394, IMG submission 81549) | Groundwater microbial communities from Crystal Geyser aquifers in Utah, USA - Crystal Geyser metaG 2015-18 | ecosystem: Environmental > Aquatic > Deep subsurface > Groundwater | place: USA... | reverse complement strand
TGTGTGTGTGTGTGTGTGTGTGTGTGTGTGTGTGCAAGCTACTCGGAGTAGTCTACCAGCTAGTAGCTCTAGTAGTAGTTGTTGTTGTTGTCATAACAATTGTGTTCCTGTGCAGTGAAAATGTGTGCGTCCAATGATAAGTCTTCCACAGTACAGTACGAGAACTTGGCGATTCGAATTCGCAAGAGAGCTGTTTACGCAATATCTGGTGTAGTCTAGTCTACTCCGAGTATTCGTATTCTTATTATTATTATTAGTATTAGACCTGTAGTCTAGTATTTATTTCGTGTTGATGATGGGCGAGCGAGAAAAACCTGAGCATCCACGATCCGAGGAGTGGTTACCAGGTACTCGAGTACATACTTATTATGAAAAGCAAGGAGCAAGTGATTAGAGGACTAGTACTACTCTAGAGTAGGTACAGTATTATTTCTTTCTTGGATGTTGTTATAATAACGAGAGATCATCACCATCACCACACGACCTTTTGTTTCAAGTACCTGTGCCTTCCTTTTATCTAATAATGATGGACGGCAACAGTTCTATTACTGCAGGTATAACTTCTGCTACTAGTATAAACGAAGATTCTTCTCGACGGTGTTTGGTAGATTTTGTAGAATGGTGGTGTTATAAAATGATCACTACTACTATTACTATTACTACTACTACTACTACTACACCTGATAGCAACAACAACAACAACAACAACAAGAAGAAAGAAAAGACGAAGAAGAATACAACCATGCAAGAATTGCAAAGTCGTTTGGAAACGGCATTGGAAATTTTAATGACAATGGAAACCTTGGAAAGTGAAGAAAACGAAGAAATAATAGAAATTGGCCTTGATAATACTGGTACGAGTGGTAGTCAACAGAAACAAAAAATGCTTTACAATGATTATGGACGATTGGCTTCTCGTCTTTTGATTGTGGCACTATCAGTTGATGCTGCTCATCTCCTAGCTACTATTCCGGCTTTTCCTTTGTTGAACAAAGAGGAAGAGATAACAGTGTTACACGAGTTGGAAGAGTTGGAAGATTTGCAAGATTTAGAAGAACAAATGAATCTTCAAGCAGAAGAATTGATTTTGTTGAAAAGTCGTTTGTTACGTCAGGATGCCAATGTGGACGTTTTTAGTATTACTATTACTACAAAAGAGCAATCATTGTTGTCATTATCACGACCATCGCCATCATCGCCATCACCGCCATCAGTACGACCAAACGCTGAACCGGATGTACAATTGGAACAGCACATTCTTTTTCAATCACATTACCGAGAAGTATTGTTACAGATACGGGTCTGTGCCACGATTGCTAGATTCTGCCAACGATTACAACGATTGGTACGACAACAACAACAAGAAGAAAAAATGACAGCTTCCACCACCAGCACCACCACTCCTTCTCATTTCAAGGACCACCATAAACATGTGATACAGGCAGTCGAAGAATACGAAAAGAAAATATTTCAATTGTTTGCTGCTACAACTGTTGAACAAGATGATAATAATGATGATGACGATAATAATAATGATATTGATATTGATACTGTTGATGGTAAAGCCAACAACAACAACAACAATGATGATGGTGATGATGATAATGGACACTTGCCTCCTTCTCCTTCTCCTCCCCACAAATTGATTGGATTTTTGCGAAAGGATTTGTACCAACAGCGACAACCACAACCACAACCACAACCACAACCACAACCACAACCACGAGGACGACTACAAACGAATGCCAAGAATACTATCATGGAAAGCACTTCGTATAGTAGTATGAGACAATTACAAAACACTGGTACTGCCAACACGAATACCTCATCATTATCATTATCATTATCATTGGCACAACGATTGTTTCAACATGTTGGAATTCTCTTGTACGAGCCCAACGGACGTTGGGCATTGGATACGACACAACGGGGAATACGTCAATTATTAATGGATTGGCAAGAACTGGTATTGGAACGACCTATTCTGGTACAATTGGGATACGGTGATGGTGAATCTGAATTTCAAAACCATGCACAACGTCAACACCAGCACCAACAAGACGAGGCGGAAACAGTTGGAGGAAGCAACGCGAATAGAAAACAAGGTACAATTACCATAGAATTGTTGGACGAGAGTGATGGCAGCGAACATGACAATGATGTTCCAGTTCTACACCACAATTACGATGACGACGATGATAGCAATGATAGCAACACGAGTAGAAAGCAGGCATTCGTTCCTATTGTATGGGTAGATTCATCAACATCGGACGGCGAGGAAGGAGAAGAAGAGCAACATGTGTTGAGTCCAAATCAGAGTACAAGCAACATTATCACCGACAGTAATAAAAGGATCAAATTAGAATCACCGTCCAAGTCGTTGTCACCATCAACATTATTATTACGTCAACAGAAAGAACACGACAATGATTCTCTAACAGCTGATGACGACGCAGATAATGAAACACGGCAACTTCGTAATATGACGACGTTAACCGCAGACGAGTACAATGCTATTGTGAAAGGTGTACAAAAGTATGGTTTGGGACGATGGAAGATGATTCAGTACAATGATCCAGGACATCGATTGGATCAAATGGATCCCAAAGATATCAAGGCTGCCTACTACGATCAAATTAAAGGTGCAGTAGAGTAGTAGTACAGTACGAGATTGAGAACTCAAGTACGCTACGAAAGAAAAAATGATGCAAAGAAAAAAGAGACATTTTATTAGGTTTGGTTTGGGAACACAACAAAGGGTGGGTATATCATCAAGGTGGGCTGCTGGGAGAAGGGGAGACAGGCACTGCATCGCTAACGCCTACTCTCGTACGCACTTTTGCTTTGCCACGACCTTGCCATTATTTTTTGATTGTTGCACAAGGAAAGAATTGTGTGATATTTTTGCTGTTACAGTTCACACTACATGGTTTGTATTATCTATGTACTTGGGGATAATTAATATTGTAGTCTAGTAGGTCGATTATTATGTGTGAACTGTGAACTCAGTATTCATTTTTTTCTTCTATTCTGGTGCATTTGCTTAGCTAGTGGGTTCATATCCCATTTCCCCACGCTTTTCTCCCAGGTGTTCAGCTCTTTCTCTCTCTCCTTCTCTCTCACGAATCGGACGCCACACATACCTCAATCCCCTCATCCGTACGTAAGAATATGATGGTCCAACGTGCTTACTATCACCCTTCTTCTCCCTCGTACTGGCTTAAAGCTGAACACTCTTGGCTGGTCGCAACCTTCTTCCCATGCGAAAATAATAAGACGTAGTAGAAGAGGAAACGTCAGATTGTTTTCCATCAGTTCCACAATTGCTGATATCAAAGCTTTCACCACCATCACTGGCCAAGATACTGTTGAATCCGAACGATCCATCGTGAATAATTGTAGATTTGATGAGTATTGGAGTATGTCCTCGTGTCTGGTTTACTCGAGAGGGCGGAATCACGGATCGACTTTCATTATCGCGAGGGTCGTACTCGTCAGTAGACCAAACACTGCCGTTATTCGAAAATTGTCGTACCAGAACATCACGAGATGGACTGTTGCTGCTGTTACTGCCTTTGCTACTGTTGCTGTTACTGCTGCTGTTACTGCTGGTGGTGGTGGTTCTGCTAGTGTGTCTACCCGGGAGTTTGTAGTTGGGACACAAGTACTCTGGATCAGGAAGTTCTTTCCTGGAAGACCAGGATCGACATGATCGACATGTACTGTTTTCGCACCTGCCACTGTTGTAAGAAGGAGCATCGGAGCCGAAGGAATATGGATTGCAAGGGTGAGTACAAATTCCCGTCAAAGGGTCCATTGATTTTATTACGCCGACATAGTTGGGACGCTGCTGTAGTGTACTAGTAGCACGATGAGGTGGCAACGACAAGAACCTATTCGTGCCAAGAGATGATTTGGACACGACGGTATCTGCATCGAAGGTAGATTCGGACATGACTAATGTCTTTGCCGCAGGGGTTGAGTTGATTTCAAGAGTTGTCACGGCGTTTGTTTGTTCGTTTCCTTCTTCCACGGTGTGCGTGATGCTTTCTACATTTGTATCCAAAGTGTCAGACCTGATGGAGTCATCTTCGTTCGCCTTAAATACACTCTTTTTGGAGAAATTAGAAGTGCGCATTAGCTTGACAATGACCCACGTAAATAGTACTCCGAGAACAACAAGAGTAGCACCAAGGGTCACCTTCATTGGATTATCTTGCGCGTGTACTAAACTGGTTGGTTCCAATACCTGACCATCTGGAACTTGACCATTCTCTGATGGAGCCTCCGTGGTTACTGAGGCATTAACAGCCCCAATTATACTGAAAGGACGGGGTCGTAGTTGTTGTATATCTGGCATGATTTCTGTTACTCCTGCTGTTTCTGCAAGTGACACACTCAAAAGGGCTTGATTTCCTTGATCAGGCAACGATTCCAGAATATTTAACGCAGTAACCACTGTATCACTTCCTTCTTCCTCTAATCTGTGATTGATCAGACCCAGGTAAAACTTTTGCTTCATATATACATCAATGGTTGAAAGCATTTTGCTTTGTAGTTGCTCCATGGTGGAATCACTGTGTTCGGATAGCGACAGAGAATCCAGCAGTACCATGAGATCATTGGAAACAATATGGCAACTCTTGGATTCCGCTGTTGATGTTGATGTTGTTGTTGTTAATGAACATTCAACAAAATCCGTTGAAGATGTAGTAGGATACAGCGATAGAACTTCCACTTCCAGTAAATGTCGATGTTGTTCTCCCTCTGCATCGGATCCCAACGAGGTAGAACGAATAGAACTTTGCCTTCTGAATGATGTGGTCGCAACCGTGGTTGCTACTTGTCGCAGTCGGGGTGTTTTCGGACAATGATTCCTGACCAGACTCTGCAAGATAACTTCTCGCACAATTGGCAAGACCAATTCCCATTCATCGTTCAACAATGATTCATTCTTTTTGTTGGTTTCCAAACGGTACGAAAATTGGACCGACGTGTCCATGACCATGGCACTGTTGTGAACCGTAGAAGTACAATAGTGGACAGTTGTTACGGGACGTTTCTGATCAATGACCTTGGTCGTCATGGTACGAGTGGTAGATGGTAATCTATCGTTAATGTCTGATTTTCACTTTTAAAAATAATGCTTTTATTGCTTGGCTTCCTTTTCTCACGAGTTATTGAACTACTGTACTAGAGCGTAGAGCACCTACAGTCCTGCTGTACTCTCTACCCGTACACAACACTATGTTGTTGTAGCTCGAATTTCTGGGCTGTACTTTTTTTGCATTCTTGTCTCATTTTTCGGTTTTCGACAAATTTGTGAGGAAAGAGGACCAATTTCGGGCTCGGCATCCTCGATTCATACCGCTATGAAACCACCCGGTCAAATAGTACTACACTACTTCAAACTCGGAGTACAACTCTTACGTAGTACGGTACAGTAGTCTTTTGGACGAATTTAGCTCCAAATTTTATTAATATTATTTTGTCGGTTTTAAGTTTTAAGTGTGACGAGTGACGAGGCTTCCAGGAAAACGGAAGTGATGCATAGCGAATGTAGGTCTAAAATGGGCGATGGCTAATCATTATACTCGAGTAGTTAGTATTTCGTCTGAATGGAATCTTAGAAACAATTGAAAAAGTCTACATCAACCGCTTATTTCGAATTTTCAGATAATCGTAGCTGGGACAGCATCTATCATTGCTTTTTGGCGAACCGCTGCAGTCAGGACAAGTCAGATTGAAGGAGAAGGAGAGCGACGAGTTCAGCTCTTTTCTTTTCTCAAAGACACTTTCCGTTGAACATGCCAATGCAGTGACCTGTTATACAATCGCCATGTTGATTGCAACGCCCTCCTGATTCCATTCGTGCCTTGCACCTACGACTACCCAAAACCCACAAACCATCACACCGACCAGATTCACAATCGGCAGCTTCTGTACAGGCTTCACCAATCATGTTCAGTTTCTTTTGTTCCAATTGACAAACATTGTTGGTGCAAGTGCCAGACAGGCAAGACGCGTCGTTTTCATAGCAGCGATCACCAACCTGAAGTTTTGAAGTGCATACCTTTGTATCTTTGGGGCAGTAACTGGTTGGCTGGCAGTTGCTATCGTCCGAACACCAATGTCCGTTAAACCATCCCGATTTGGGTACTGGTAAACAGGCATTATTGTACGCATCCTTTGTCTTGGCGTAATAATTCCATCGAGTGTGAATAATGATATTGGTAGGTGAGCGTTTCATGTGGTACCTGTCGTGGTCGCTCGTGGATAGTCCCTGATCATTGAAATTTCCTTCGCCGTCAAAGAGAATCTCACGTCCCACATATTTGGTCCAATAAGCAGGATAGTACGGTACGGGATCGTAAACCTTCAAGAAGGAATCTGTGAGCAAAAAGTGATTTTGCTTGTTCGCATTGAAGCTGGTACATTCTTCATGCTGTGTATTGTTGTTGTCTTTGTCGTTCTTAAATGGTGAAGTTGGCAAAAAGACTCGCGGCACTCCAAAGCTGTAGACGTACGGATCAAACTCGTCAAACAAATAGATCGAAGCCACCACAGCCACTGCGGCTCCCTGAGATGCTCCTGAAAGGATCAATTCACAATCATCCCCAGTTCCGTTGTTCCTGCAGGAGGCTACACAGTCTCGTACTTCTGTTTCAAATTTTTCTCGGTACGTTGTAAAGTAGGCATCGTAATATCCCCGACGGACGTAACACTTCGTCCCCGGTACTTTGCGATATCCTGCTACAAAGTTCTGTGCTACATCGACATTGTTGTACTCCACCGTTCCCCGAAAGACAGCGTAACAGGTTTGATCCACCTTGGTCACTACGGCTGCATCGTTAAACTTGTCATCAAAGGCATTGAATCGTTCGTAAATGGTTCGGTAGTAGTCTATCTTGTCCAGGAGATTGATCTGGAAGGACACATCAAGGGACAACATACTGGCCACATGAAATTTGTACAAGGTATCTTCCGTGAGAAGCGCGCTGGGTTCGAACAAGTGGTCAGGTGATATGACACAAGGAGAAGAAGTGTTGGTGACGTTGTTGCTGTTGCTGCTGTTGCTGCTGTCGGTTGATCGCTTTTGAAATTCGAACAATCTTCGTTTCTGTTGCACATTTTTCAGCGCAGGAGTCAAGAAGGGTGGATGGTGGGTGGATTCTACGGACTCTGAATGAAACGTGTTGTGATCAGCAGAACAATCCGTGTTCATGGAAAATTCTATCCACCACAATCCATGTCCCTGTGGCGGTGGTGATTGTTGCTGACTTGTCGCTTGATGACGTCGATTGGATCTTTTTTGTCGAAGTCTAGGTGCTTGCATATGTGCGTTTTTGTAAATTGTGGTTGTGAGGTTTTTGGATCGTTGGTCTTTGAGCAGCCATTTCTGTTGCTCTATTGGCTGTCTTGTAGAGTTCTTGTTTTGAAACAGACTGGAGTTCTTCAAGAGCACGGGATGAACCACAAGATAATAGCTTTGCTGACACATCATAGTAATATCTGGTATTTGTATTCTAATTTTGTAATCCGTTGCTCCCAGAATATTTTCATCAATGTAGGGAAATTCTTGAAACGCTGGGGGACCCCCGCTCCCTTTTTTACTGTGCAATCTTGGCATGTCATCCAAATTGGCTCCTATCCATGTAAACATCTCAAATAAACCCCATTCACCAGTGTTGCTACTGTTGGTTTGAATAGAAACAATAACGGTTGAATTTATGATGTTGTTATGACCCGTATCTGTCGACAACGATGGCGACTCCAAGTGGATACAAATTTCTCCCACGTCTCTATGATGATCTCGACCAGCCCAAAGATCGTGACAATGCTGTTTTATTGTTGGCAATGGGGCTGGCGTTGTCGTGGGCGATGACAGTAATGCCGATGAGATCACGGATACCCGCAAAGCTAATATGCCGAGGAAAAGTATCATATTTCTTGTGATTTTGGTTTTGGTTTTGGTTTTGATTTTGGTACTGTTCTGGTCTCTCTGTTAATCTCACGTTCAAAGTATCACTTCAATGGTTGAAGTCGTTGCAGGTTGGCTTCTTGAAGGTCGAAAAAAATAAAAATTGCGAGATACACATAATTTTATTATTTCGATTTCATTACTTTTTTTTAGCTTCCTGTCGCTAACAGCAGTTAGCTGACATTGAAACATGCCTTTATGGATCACTCTCATGATGGCAGGCACATTGACTCTTTTCTCGCAAGAAATGATTCATTCACAGTTTATTCACGAAAAGAGCGTCATGCGGAATCACTAACACTGCAGCAGCCGCAAAAAGACGAGCAAGGGCACATCATGCATCCACAAACAACAAACAGAAGTGTTCATCATAACAGCAGGAGGCAACAATCTATTACACGTTTGGTCTCTCGTATTGATTCTGCTTTTTACGTATCAAACAAAGAAACCCATTCCAAATTCCAACAACCATGTCCTCTGAAGAAGAAAACAAAGACTCTGAAATGGAAGATGCTGGCGAGGCTCCAGCTGCGGTACGTTCGTTGTTTTACCATCTACACGAAAGATCGTCGTCGTTCTTCACTCTTCTCTCACACATACGAGATACTACCTCGTTCATCTTCTTCCTTGCTCCTGTTTTCAAGGAGAAATCAGCTCCCGCTAAAGCCGCTCCTCGCTTCGAAGTCAAAAAATGGAATGCTGTAGCCTTGTGGAGTTGGGATATCTGTGCTGATACGGTAAGAAAAAAAGATGACAACTAGACTACTCGTAACGATTTTTGGTTGTTTTTGTTTTTGTTGATGCTGCTGGTGGCAATCACGAATTACTCACGACACGCACATCTCTTTTTTTCCAAACGACTCCCTCATATTTCTCAATAAAAAAGTGCGCTATTTGTCGCAACTCGTTGAACGAACCGTCGATCGAATACCAGGCCAATCCGTCTCCAACGAACGACAATGGACTTTCCATCGCCTTCGGTAATTGCGGACACGTTTTTCACTTGGATTGTATCCAACGTTGGCTCAAGACACGTTCAGTCTGTCCTCTTTGCAACAAGGAATGGGATTTTGCCAAAATTGAACGAATTCCAGGATACGGACAGCTGGGGATTTAAAACATGATAATAATAAAACATGAAACATATATAGCGACATGATGACCAACTCAAAAAATGTACTTTTCATTTTTTTTTTCCTCCAACGAGAACAAACCAGAGAGTGCGTGAGAAAGCAACGCATATTTCATGGAACTTTCATGGAATGGGCTTTCATCTGCCTGGATCAGTCTAACTTGGAGATAGCTGCGGCGGCGAATGAAGACATTGAAACAGCTTTTCGATTATATTGACACAATCAATACGAGAATGACACTTATATGGCGTTTTATACCACTAATAATAGCTTCTGACCCCTAGTTACACCGACTGCAGCACGGACACTCGATCTCTTCGCAGTCCGCTTCCAGGTCTGTAAACTGATCTCCCTTCCGTGATCGCAAATCGCATAAATCACTGGGTACTGTCCCTGATAACCGATTTTCGTCAATGCGGAATTTTTTTAGACTACTCAATGATCCTAATTCTGAAGGAAGTTTACCATGAAGGGCATTCGATTGTAACATGACATCTTTCAGAGTTCCCTTCAACTTGCCAAGCTCGGACGGGATGAGACCTTGAAGAAAATTATGATCCAGCCAAAGATCCCGCAAACTCTTCATATTCCCATAAGATGCTGGTATGGAACCAACGAGATCGTTGTGTCCCAAGACCAAAGCTTCCCTATGAATGTTATATTTTTGGAAAGCGCACGATAAAAAGTGAGGTAGATATACGCTATGGTAGCACTACATGCAGCAACTCTTTGTGTCGACCATTTTGTACTTACATATCAGTCAAGGCAGATCCCCAATTAGCGGGCAACGTTCCAGTCATTCCACAGCTGTCCAAGGTCAATCTCTTAAGTACCGTAAGATGCACGATGGTACTGGGAAGAGTGCTTCGAAACAAGTTCTCGTGGAGTTTCAAGTCGGCTATTTGTATTGTTGACGAGAGAACGGAGTCCGCAACGTGAGAAAAAGATTTCGAACATAACCAATACAACATATGCACACTTCGAAAATGACGTACTTAGCTGCGAAAGACTATGGAACATTTCTGGAATATTCCCAGTCAGTCGATTACGGTGCAATTGCATTCGACCTGTCAAACCAACGACAACATGAAAAGAAACGAAATGATTTGAGTACATGATACTGCTGTACGTTTGTTCTTGACACACAGATTGATAGTAAACGTACGCAGATCTGTCAACGCAGAGAGATCGGGAATGTTTCCAATCAGATTATTGCCCCAAAGAGAAAGGTCTTGTAGTGATGTTAATGATCCTAGAACTGTTGTCAAGGTTCCTTCCCATTGGTTTTCGTGTAGCAATAGGTACTGCATTTTGGACCACGACGAAATTGGTGCGTCACTTAACGTTCCCTTCAGCTTCTGGTTGCTGGATAAATCGAGAAATGTCAATTGGTTGAGGATTGAGAGCTCGTTAAACGGCAGGTCGCCTCCAACGTGATTGTTGGACAAGTCTAGTTTGGTCACCACAAGATTTTGGCATTCGATCCCGTACCACGAGCAAACACTATCTTTGCTCATCCAGCCATCTTCTCTTACCCACGTTTCGTCTTTGGTCAGTGTTGGATCAGGAATTGGTTTTCCTACACTGTGAAAGGGTGCTAGATTTGGATGTGTAGCATAATACAGTGTCGCAAGTGCAAATCTGGTGGACACCTGAACTTTATTTGTTGTTGCATCGAACTTGACAGGATCTGTCTTTACAATCCACGTTGCTGCATAAAATGCAGGATGAGAAGAATTATTCAGATTGTTGTTTTTCAACATCAAATTGAGCTCCTGTGTGAGCCCATCAAGCGAGAGACTGTTTTGGTTGTGGCTGGCTTCTTCCGTGCTAGAAACAACATAACTTTGTATTGGTGGTGCATTATCAACATTGTTTAAAGCCTCAGTTGTTGGTTGTGGTTGTGGTTGTGGTTCGACTGTTGTTGCGGATGCTTCCGTGATCGCTTTGTCGTTATCGTTGTCGTCGTAGTCTGCTGCTGCTGCTGCTGCTGCTGCTGCTGCTGCTGAAGATTTACTGGGTTCCACTCTGGTGACAGTGTCAGGCATTGCAAAGTATACGACACAACTCACACCCACTAAAATCAGAATAAAAAAGAGGCACAATTTGCATCGATGATTGATCATTGGAAGGGATGATGTCATTGTTGATTTTGAAAATGTTCTTCCAGCAGTCGCATTAAATGATGCCAATCTTTTTCGGTCATGACTACGATGATGACGACGACTAGAAGAAGATGATGTTATTTGCTGTGCATCATCGGCTCTGGAATTGCTGCAGTCCATGAGATTCGTTGATTGGTCCACGTAAGAAAAATCCTTCCGATTGGCAAACAGAACCGAATTTACTCGTTGGAATTGTTGTCTCTTGTTTTTGTTGTTGTTGTTGCTACGTTTGTTGTTGTTGTTCCTATCGGTGGCAGGAGCCATGTTTGGTATTTCATTGGAATAGTAAGAACCAATTTCATCCATAAACGTTTCTCTTGGTGCATCCCAATCCGTTTCATCATTGTCATTGTCATGATTGCCAGCAGAATCTAATAAGCTAGTAATAGGAGTATTTTGTTGTTGTTTATGACATGTACTACTACTACTACTACTACTATTCGTAGTCGTATTCGTAGTCGTAGTCGTAGTCGTAGAT
>Ga0100394_1004185_pt1 | contig 11775 bp, 6 predicted proteins | sample CryGeymeta201518_FD_81549 | JGI IMG/M metagenome (GOLD analysis project Ga0100394, IMG submission 81549) | Groundwater microbial communities from Crystal Geyser aquifers in Utah, USA - Crystal Geyser metaG 2015-18 | ecosystem: Environmental > Aquatic > Deep subsurface > Groundwater | place: USA... | reverse complement strand
CCAAACGATACTGTAGTTTTTGCAAAACAGAGTGAGGCCCGCAAGAAGAAGATAAGGCCGAGCAGTCGATACAATCAAGAGATTGATGCCTATATTGACTTTTTGATTGCAACCTCCTGTATCGATGATTATACGCCAGAGAAGGCCGATACCGAGCCTGTTTTGTCAAAACGAAAAGCATTCGCAGAGGAGGAGGAACAACCGCACATTGAACTATCTATTTTGGCGTCTTCTAGTACAGGTGATAGCAATACTAAACCAGAATCCCCAAAAATGAATCCATCTATTGATAGTGCAAACGAGGGAGTTCCTACTGAGCTCACCACCACAACCACCACAACCACCATCTCGAGTGAATCATCTTCTGTTGATACAGCAACAGCTTCTGCCAACACTCAGTCAGCGAAACAAAAGGAAAGAAACGGTTTTGCCAACGACAACAATTCTGCTGAAATAATTATACCAATGAAGGGAGACCCTGATAAAAAGAAGATAAATGATGGTGACGGCAACGATGACAATGATGATGATGACAAGGAAAATCAACTCTTAGATCAATACATCGAGTTCCTTCAGGAGGATTTCGAACAGGATAGACGTCTTGATCGGTACATTGAATTTATCGAGCAAGATTACGATACCGATCGAACACTGGATCATTATATTGACTTTTTGTTGGCCACAACATCTGCAACGGCTCCGCAACAACCATCAACAGTATACGAAATGACTCCTGTCGTAAGCCTTGTCCAGAACATTGCCACAATGTCGCCACCGCCAGTAACGGAAACTGGAACTATTGATATTTTCAAGAGCGAAACCGTTGTCGTTGCTCATCCAAACGCAGCTGATGGTGCTTTGGTTTCTCCCTTGCAGAGTACCATCCAAAATCAATTGGATGATTATATTGACCAATTAGTAACTGCCGTGGAATTGGACGAGTATATTGATCGCTTGATTGAGTCTATCTCAATTGCTTCTTTGGCAAGCAATGAGATCGATACAACCTCGAAACAAAAGTCAAGCAGTACGAACGAAGAAGACGTCACCGTACAGGAAAATGAAGAGATAATGTCGGCGGATGTTATAGACGACTATATCGATAGCATCATATCTGCTAGTGAAAACGAGGATTCAAAAAAGAATGTTCCGTCTTCCGCTGTCAAAGCTACCACTTCATCTCCTCATGGCGATGATGATGATGATGACGATGAAGACGAGGAGAAGAATGACACTATGGAAGTTTCTCCAAACGATAGGTCGCCTGAGGCATCTAACGCATTGAAACAACAAGAAAAAGAAAAGGAATCGCCTGAAAAGGACGAAGTTGCTACCAGCTCTATAAGGATTGCCAAAAAGGTTTCACCCTTGGCACCAGCAGACGGAAGTGATGACGACGATTTTGTTACTTCAAATACAAAGACCTTCACCAATAAGGAGATATCTCAAATTGCGGAGCTTGAAAATAAAGACGCGCAGGACACTGGCAAGGTTTCGCTTGAAAAGAAGCGTAAGAAAAAAAAGAAAACATCCGGGATTGCCATGGATGATCCTGGCACAACAAGTGACGCCGCTTCAAATTCTACCGCCAGGGAGAGTGAGGAATCTGTGCGATCACCAAATGGACTTTACCGATTTTTACTGACGAAGGGAGCTGTTGGTCATGCAATGGTTATGCTTCTCGTGCTGTTTGTGGAGTGGATTGAAGTGTACATACCGCAGTTTGCGGATGTGATTGCTTTGCTGTGGCTGAAGCTGGCTCCGGCCGGTCTGCAGCGACGGCTGGCGCCTCGACAATACACCACAACAGATGGGCGTACTCGAGTGTCTTCGTTGCAGCAAATGTATTCTGGACGTATGCCTGTGAAGGGAAAGCAGCGCAAACAGTTGAGCAAACGAGCAGACGAAGAAGCTCTTGCACAGCTGCAGCGGATTGGCAATATACAGGATGCTAAATACAAGCAGGTGAGCCAGGATTTTATGAAGCGCCATGGTCTAGGGCCGTACGAGTCCGGAAAAGCTTTGGCCGAGTATGGAGGTGAACCTCTGCTCGAAAAAACAACTTCACGCACGAAGGAAAAAGTGCATCGTAGAAAATCACCTTATCAAGGAGATGAGGAGGAAGAGAGTGATGTCGAATGGGTTTTACAAGGCCTTTCGTCGATAACCGAAGGAAAGCGACGGTCTCAGAGATCGTCCATGAAGCCTTCTGTGTCGATTGGTATCGGATCGAATGGGCCTTCGATGCAGGTCGGATTTGAAGTAGGTTTAGTCGGAAACAAGAGCAACAAGACCGACAGATCCAGGACAAGGGCATCCTTGCTCAGTCGAGAAGCGATAACTCGTGATGAAATTAGAAAAAAGTCACCCGGTCCTCGTCCAGGCGATCGCAACGGTGGAAGTGGTGTAATGGGGCGGCTACGCGCTGCTGCAACTTCCAACAATCTAGTCTCATCAAGACTGCTTGGAGCATATCCAGGCGACGTTGTTGCTCCCAGTGAGGCGGCTGGTGCGGGTGGTGTTGCTGACTTGGCGCAGAAGTATGGATACGGAGAGTGGTCGGATGATGACGACGGCGATGACGCTGATGACGATGACAATGTTCTCGCTAAACTTAGCGAGGAAAACCGAACGCCAAAAGGTTCGCAAACACACACGAGAAGGAAACGAAATGTGAAGAAGAGCTCGAAAGACAATCCTAGAGGGTTCGAAGAAGACAGCTTTAGTTTGGCTGGGCTGGCTGACAGGTCGGCGCCAACAACGGCAAGTAGCCGCGAGAGGCGATCTAAGGGTACAAACCGAAAGCACTCAAGACCTGTGACCAAAGTCCGTCCACCAGTAGACTTGCTAAGCGAGGCGAAAGAATCCTCGCGCAAAAAGGGCAGAAGGACCAAGAGCAAATCAACTTCATCCGATCTCGATGTGCTTAAGAAAAAGAGTGAAGAGAAAAGCAAGGTTGTCCGTCCTGCTCTTGAGAATCTGAAGGAAGCAAGGAGAAAGCAGGAACATGGGCAGGACTAATATGAAGAAAAATAGACTAGATTGCTTTGATCGCTACAATCTATTGATAAAGGAGCAACGAAATCAACGCTTCTATTTCAACCATGTACAGTGTGGCATTAAAAAGCGATTCTAGCACAGGCAGCTCAGGTTAGGTGGAGGGAGGACATGGCAACTTGTTCTTGCAGCATTTCATTCTTTCGTTGTAGGTCAGCAATAGCTTCAGAGAGGTCTTTCACCTCTGACTCGAATCGTTTTGCTTGCCTTTCTGCACTTTCATATCTAGTCTTAGCGTCTGATAGCACTTGTCGAAGATCAGTGGATCCAAGGGCAGCAGCCGCTGCATTTCTCGCTAGCTCGTGCTGGCTTTGTACAAATTTGCACAAATAGGGGAAGGACGATATGATAAGTTATTCCACACCATTTATTTCTTCAAATGCCTGGCAAACCATCAAAAATAAATATAACCCATCACTTGTGTCGCCAGCCTTCGAATCATTGATAGCGGCGAGAGCATCAGAAAGTGCCTTGTCTGTGATTGCGAGCAGTTCAGGATCATCGGACTTCTTCATACAAAGGCCTGCGTAGCAAGCCTTGAAAATTGAGAGAGCGTCATCGTGATATTTTTGACGCCGCCGACCAGTTTCACCGTCATTTTCTTTGCCCTCCTGAGATCTATTTGCCTGCTCCAGTGCGAAGGCCTCGGATGCTCCCTTCGATAGCACAGCGCAGAGACTATCAGAGGCGCTCGGGGGAACGAACTCGACGGAAAGCTTTACAATCTCCACTACTTCAGGTGCACGGGAGATTTTGCGCAAGTTAGCCGCATCCTGCACAGGGGTTAGCATTCTCAATAGAGCATCGCAAAGCCTATTCCAAATATCAACCACGAGTGCAATCTCTGCTTCCGTCGGATGGCCTGTTCTGGGAGGTGAGAGTGCACCTTGCAGAGCAAGAGAACTTTTTAACCCTTCGCGTAGGAGAGGCAAGAAGTGTTTATAGTATGCTTTCCGTCTTCCTTCGCCCCCTCCATCAAAATTGAAAACGTCGGAGGAGAGAACAGATAGCGACAGCCACAAGGCAAGGGCCTTGCAGCCAAACGAAATAGATTCCGACATTATCTCCTTGGAAACTATTGACGCCATCTCGCAGCCAACAACACAGGCCCCTATAAAAACGAAAGAACAGATACTGTCAGTAATGTATCTGCAAAGACCACCCAAAGTCCTGACAGAGGCCACGAGCTTACCACTCTGGTCAGCAGTGCTTGCGGTTTTATCATTTCCTCCTTCATCTTTTCGGCTGCAGTAAAAAAAAATCAAGGGGGTAAGCCAAGGTCAGCTAGCTATATTCAATGGTAAGAGAATTTCTGCAACTTACCAGAAAAGCCAAGGCCCTGATATCATCACACACCGTAGGACCGCCTCAGACGATCCCTGTTTAGCCATTGACCTCAGAAGGTCAACCGCTGCGCGTTGTGCCTGAGACAAAAATCGTGGTCCTCCCGTTGCAGTTTCTGCTACTGTAGCCAGGCAGTTAACAAAGAAATGCTCAGCTCCTCCCGATTCCTGTTTAGATATCTTAAAATAACGTTGAATAGCAAGATCGTCTCCTTCGCCCCCTTGCTGCGACATCTCGTTTTCCTTACAGCAGTCATAGAGGTTACCTAGACAACTTACAAACTTCTGCAACACTTGAACTTGAGTCGCTTCCATTCCTCCTGCAGGGTGTTCGTCCTCAGCTTCAGAGTCTTCAATAAACTGCCGGTAACAATCTATTCTCTCCAAAGCCAAATTAAACATAGTCTTGCGGTAGAAATCAGTCGTCTGGGAATGAATGCGTTGACTGGCGGTCTTTGCCGCCTTGGTAACGTTAGAAGAACCCATATCGCGCAGAGCACCGTTGACCACTTGCATATTGGTGCTTATACGGGCAGGCGTTACCGCCGCCTCGCTACCGGCTTTGCAAGACAGTTGCGCACACAATACAAGTAATTCAACGCCAGCATAGCGAAGCTCCAAATTGTCTCTTCCACCTTGTTGCGACGCAGCCTCCACAGCGAAATCCAGTATCTTTGACCAGGCTCCTACTAACCATGGTTTCGCCGCCACTCCATTTGCCCCAAAGCTATTTTCATTGGTAAGGCTACCTTCAGTGTCGTCTTCATACTCAGTCTCGTATTCATCGTCTGAGAGTCCTAATCGAGCACTTGATTCGTCGTCAACGTGATCTAACAGCAGAGAAAAAAAGGAACGAAGTACACGGCATAAGCCTTGGAGGGCCAAAGATTGTGTTAATACCCACTGTTTCCCAGCGGAGTCACGAGAGTGGTGTACGTTGACTTTGTATCGTTGTTTACTTTTATTCACTGCATTCCCGTCGAGATCGACTTTATCATCACCACTGTCGTTGACTTTCAGGATAACGGCATCATAGACCCCAAATACTGTGCTGCAAATGCATGATTTCCACTGTGCTGACGAAAAGGCGCTTCCGCGGCCAACAATACAGGAGAACAGTGTATTGACAGAGCAATTTCGAACCTACAGCAAAGCAAGCAGATAATGAGAATTCGTTTCCACAAGAGGAAAACAGATGCAGCCAACCGTCTGACTTACTTCTGGGCGAGTATCTGAAGCAAGTTCCACGAGTTTCGAAAGCGCACTCTGTTGATTTGAGGTGGGGAATGAAAGAGGGTGAGCCCTTCGTATCAAAGAAAAGCGACAAGTAGCGGCAACACGGTGCATAGAGTCCGGACTTACATCAATAGCATCTGGGCCAGCATGTGGACCAGCAATGGACCACACTAGACCAATTGCCGTGAGCGAGGTGTTCACATCATGTCTTGATCTGCCAAACGATGAACAGCAATCAAGAAGAGACTCCAGTGCCATCGAGTTCGTATTCGAGAGTGGTGGGAGATAGTCCAGAAAATCATCCACGATTAACTTCAGGCATCTGAAACCTAGCAAGCAACAATTCGACCATTCCGTGGAGCGTCTCTCTTCAGTATCCCCCGAAAGTGAGGAAATAGCGCTGATAATAACGGCCCATACTTCTCCGCTTAGTATATGGCCAACCTTCTCGAGCATACCAAGCAGCATTGTTGTGGCGGTTTCTGCTACAACAGCAGATTTTACAGTGCGAATGCATTCACAAACTGGCGCAAATAACTCTGTCTGGGGGACATCAGCGTGAGACTTAACTGTGGCGTCACTAACATCTACGGGCTGCCTCTTCGTAGGTTCCACTGCGAGTAACTGGTGCTGCCTCGGAATAGTGTAGACGAGACTTGCTGGTGCTTCAAAAGCCATTGGATTCTTTTCTTCACATGTTCGAAACAAAATAAGCATAGCAACTGTGTCCATCACCGATACCCTCAAAGCTGGTGCAACAGAAGCAAAGCTGCAAATATGACTAGATATTGGAGCCACACATTTTCGGTATCGGAAGGAATTGGCCATAGCCACGTCTGCCAAGAGTGCAAGACCAAATGGAAGCATAGAAACTAGGTCAGGTTGAAGTGCACTCGAGGTCGTCGCCTCTAATCGCCTTACAAAATCATTTCTGTACGCCTCGTAGAACGTCGACTTCGTTCTTTTTGCAATCGGGACATCGACCATGTCATCTTGCTCTTTTCCATCCCCTGACTGCCTACCATACATACTAGCCCGCACACCCATCATACTGCTAACAAGCTTTCCTCCAATCGATCCTTTGTCTTCCTCTGTATCTTTCTCGCCAGACGAAATTGGTTCAGAAGAAACAAGGACTCTATCCAATACAGACTTATCATTTGACGTTACCAAGTTGCGTTCTCGTGTTGCCGAACAAGAGACAGACGCTAGCGCGTCAATGAATGCAAGCAGAGATTTGTCAGAGAAACAAGTCGAGAATGGAGCAAAACGACCGAATACTGCCGATACAGCCAACGCTGCATGGTACATTTGGTCGCACAGTAAAGGGGAAGAGATTGTCAGCACGGAAAGCTCCTCAAAAGTCAACATAACTACATTCCACTCTGATAGTATGTTGTTGTAATGTGTGTGAATAATCCGCAGCAGACAAATCAATGCACGAACGTGATGGTTGCCCAGAAAACTGAGGAGCGATGGTTACATAAAGTCAGCGAGTGAGCTTCGTAAAGTGAAGTTGAATGAGAAAAATAATATTACAAACAGAAGCAACCTACCTAGAAGCATTATGCTCCCCCCATGACGGCAGCGAAAGCTTACAGAGTGAGCTGAGACAAGCTTTGCGTTGCAGTCGTTGTTCTGGGGACTCCGACGGCATACATATGTTGGCCAGTTCTGTATACCCTTCGAGAATTCGCCTGGTGAGAATTGGAGACCCAGGCACTCTTCTTAAATAATGCTGCAAGGTCGCCAATGATGGCGCAAAGGCGCCTTCTACCAATGCTTCTTTAGTTTCAAGTGGAGCATTTGGAAGAATTCCAATCGTAACTTCTAACATCCCATGAAAGGCTACCCACAGCGTCTCACCCATGACAGGGATATCATGGGAAAAGGCTGACGAAGATTTCTTGTCAGCACCGGTAGTTGTTGTCGTGCTTGAATTCTTCTCGTCCAGCATAGCCGCCACGTCCCCTAATTTAATAAGCTGCTCTGCTCTATGAAATAGCATCGGTTTATTGACAATATTTTGTGATTGATGCTTGTCTTCGTCGCTCGTCAGAGATCGCAATATCATATCGCTGTTGCTGTTCTCTCTATGGTCAGTAGCACTCTGTCTACTGAAATTTGCTCGCTGGCATACATCAACCAGCTGCAGTATGTGGCCTTCGCAACCAGCCCCAACAGTTGCGTATTCACTTAGAGTTTCTGTCACTTGTACGATTGTTTGCTTATCGAGTAGTGGCAGGAAAGCCCGGTCGTTTCCACTTGTGCTTTCTGCTCTGGCAGAGCTCTGTAGTTGACCACAATGGGACAATAGAAGATACAGTGTTTCCACGGCCAAGCCAGATTTCCAAAGCAGCGCTGGGGGTAGTAAAGATCTATATTTTTCAGAATTGTTGTGCTGCGAATCTGAAATGTCTGCGTTCGACAAGCGTCTACTCGAGCTTTTGGCAGGCACCGTAGCACCACTGGAAGGTATTGAGAGGTCACCAACGTACGTAAAACCATCTTCAAAGTCAGAATGGGACCGACAAGTTTCTGTTGCTGTGCGAATTGGTTTCATCACATGTTGAAGTAATTCCCGGCATTCCGTGACTGCTGTTGATTGCGTTTGAATTAAAACAAGCACCCATTGGTAGACACGAAGGGCCTTGGTCAAATTAAAGGCTTTAACCGTAACTTGTTGCAGCAGCGCAACTGTTACTCCCATCGTCCTGGATAGGAATTTTTCGGACATGGCGAGGAGGTCTGGCTTCTCTTTGAGTATTGTTGCCATCAGTTCCAGCGCGAATTCCGAAGATGGCGGCGGCGGCGCTTTGGCCGATGCTGCATCCAATCGGCACTGGGCAAAGGCACCACTCAACGTTGGCGGTTTCTTCCCGGGACCGTAGGAGGCGAGCAACAAAAGATCTTCCCACGTCTGCAAATTGAATTTCTTGTTGTCCGAGGTTTGGTACAAAATTCCCAAAACTTGCGGCAGTGTCGAATGTGCTGCTTGTTGAACTGTCTTTTTAAAGTCCAACAGCAAGCAGCAGAGCGATACGCTCTGTGTCCACATATCTATAGATTGGGATTCATTTTTCAGTAATTCCGTCAGTTTTAGCAAACACGACAAGATCTCCAGAGCAGTCTTTTCCAATTCTTTGTTGGATGGGACACTGTATTGCCCTGACTGACCACTGGAACTGCTCACAGCATTCTTAATTGTTTTAGAGGCTGCATCTGCTGCAGATGAAGCAGCGGAAGAAGCCGCCAGTGTTGCTGCTCCAGCAGTACTACTGATACTGTTGCTGCTGCTGCTGCCTCCTCCTCCTCCACCACCTCCAATGAGTCCACTAATTCCAAACCAACTTGCTGTAGAGCTGCCCAGAGATGTTTTGTGCTTACTGGTTGATGACAATGAATCATGAGTTGATGAATTGTCTCCCGTACCATTCGTATTCGCCGTGGCTGTGTCGCTGCTATTTTTGATGGCCGACTTGTTGGTCTTTTGATACTGGGACATGATCACGTGCGCCTGGATGGTCCATACCCGTACCATGTGTATCCCATCACCGGGACAAACGGCATTGGACTCCATCAATAATCGCATTGCCTTGAACGATATCTCTAACAGCTTTGTGGAAGCATTCGGGTAATTTGCTGCCAACAAGAAAGGATGCAGGAGGTCCTGAGATTGAAACAGAGAGGTTGTTGGATGTTCGGCCCCCGACGAAGCAGCCTTGCGTACGGCTGATGCGTACGCATTTTGTAGCGTCCGAAGTCTCAGAATGGCCCGTTCTGATGCCTCCTTCACGCCTATAAAGGACACCATTGAATAAGTACTGGATTGAGATAACAGTAGCAATCACGCAATCACGATATCAATATCAACGTCCAACCAATAATATCAATGGCTTTCTCAGCAGTTCCGCAAAGCAAGCATAAAAACAATAGTAAACTTACCTGGATGCTTTTTTCGTGATTCTGCCCCGAGATCCCGCAAGAAATCTTCTAATTTTGCCACGAAATCCATCGTTTACCAGAGACAAGATTTTGTCTTGTTCTCTTAATTCTTATTAGTAGGATATGATGATGCGTGCTTGATTGAGGCTTGAGTGCCTTCTTTCAAGACTAGTACTTCGAGGGTATCAGTAGTAACGAGAGCCTTCCCACTTTGTACCTCAATAATTCGAACAGATGAAAACAAGAATTAATAAATCTTCTGTTTTAGTTGATTTATCCGTCAAATGGAGTGGTCTGATTCTGAAGTATTATTTATATAGTACTAGACTAGTAGTAGCAAGTTGTTTTGATATTCTTCTGCAAACAGTGTGTCTCGTGTCTCGTATCTCGCATGGATGCTTGTATTTTTTATTGTGCTGGCCCTGTCTGTCCGAAAAGCAGTCTATTATTGCACACTAGGGTGGAGGTTTTTGACAACCCGAAAAACTATTTTAGGTATATAAAGTTGCTTTCGTATTCGACAAAATGGCAAATTTATGACAAAATTTTCTGCTCTTTTTGATCCTTTCAATTGCTGGATCCAGGTCTAGGCCCTTCCTTGGTTGGTAGGGATTTGACGCTGGGCTACGAGTCAGGCCTTGGCTTCGGCAGCCTGGCATGTGGATCTTCTTCCCCGAAGTGGGAATCACTGTATCCGATTTCTCCCGATGCGTTCCTGTTTCTGAGCGGGAGACGGGATGGGACATTTTGGGTCATTGCAGTGACGTCCGGTTTGGGTCTCCTTGTCTCACGTTGCCTTCGGCTGGCTCTGAGAATTTTCAATAATTATTTTGATTATTATTTATTTTGTTTTTTCCGGCAACTGCGAAATGGCGCTCAGTTTGGACACCACACTTTTGTACCTATTAGGCATTTTTCACTTGAGAATTGCCAAAATGTTGTTACAACCATTCATTTAGCACTCTTTATTGTCACTTTATCCCATTTGCGATTCTTGCACCATTGGTGCTCCAGCATCCACTGTGGTACTCGTAGGAGAGAGATTTTTTGGTTGACGAGTGGCGATTCCAGAATAATGAATTTCGTCACGGTGCGGAAAAGTAAGGAGTAGCCTTATTGGATTCCTTGCTTTCGTCTATCATACAGTAATATTCTCTATGGCGTGCATACATACATACAACAAAAAATAACCACACAATACAAAAATATCATTTCAAGTTTCGTCTATAACATAAATAGAAGAAGGCCTTATAGAAAGGGACAGCGTAAACAGTCTGCTGTTATTTCGCACCGACTGCAAGTAGTAGGAGGTAGGAGTCATAGAAAACCTTTCTAGTAGAGAGAGAGAGAGATCCTCAAACATAACCCAGACGTACAAAACAAGAAAAAAGAAAAACAGCATCCGTCACCGGACTCTTTTCACTCGGTAAAAAGTAAAAACCACCGCTTGGTGATTGCCACTTGCCACGCTTGTATACCCTTCCATTCGATTCGACATTGTGTGATCTGTACCGTGATAAAAACGTACCGAACATGACGGTAAGCTGCATCGCATCGTATTAAAATAATAATAATAATCATAAAGAATAACCGCATCACCTCTCACCTTCAGCATCCTCCTCCTCCTCCTACTCCTCCTCTACGTCACCGTTTTCATTTTCATTTTCGTCTTCCTCATCTTCATCGTGCAATGACGAAGAAGAAGAAGACTGCAAAGTAATGTTTTCCATATTGAACAAAATCACTTGTTGCTGTTGTTGCTGCTGTTGCGTCTCTTGTTCCACAATGCGATCCAACCGAGCATCGCCATTGACAGGAATGATAGAGTCCGAATCCAATCCTTCTTCGTCACCTTCGTCGAGTGGTTCCAAGATACCGTGGGAACTAACATCACCATCGAAAATGGTCGATCCACCACCAACGGACCTCGTTCCCACAGACGAACGAGTAATGCAGGACAAGTCCGAAAAGGCGTGCACATCCTCGAGCGTATCTTCGCTCATGCGTTCCGAAACAGGAGTTAGATTCGATGGTCGCGTTTGACTGCCAGATTCACCAAACGAATGCGAGTGTTGATGATGAATACCTCCTGCTCCTGCTCCTGCTCCTGCTCCTCCTCCTGCTGCTGCTGCCGATGTTGTTGTTGTAGAGGCGGCATGTGGATCTAGTAAATCTCCATCAATACCCATTTTAT
>Ga0100394_1004184_pt1 | contig 11776 bp, 4 predicted proteins | sample CryGeymeta201518_FD_81549 | JGI IMG/M metagenome (GOLD analysis project Ga0100394, IMG submission 81549) | Groundwater microbial communities from Crystal Geyser aquifers in Utah, USA - Crystal Geyser metaG 2015-18 | ecosystem: Environmental > Aquatic > Deep subsurface > Groundwater | place: USA... | reverse complement strand
GGCTTCTTCGGAAGATGGTCTTGCTGTATAGGAAACATTTAAGGAAGAGTGACTTCCGGGAGATCTTAAGATCGTCAGAAGCCTCTGGCTTAGAGTATAGTCAGAAGGTTTTAGAGGTTGAGCAAGATTATAAGCAATCTCATAGGGACTATATTGAAAACTAATAGTTCCAGTTTCTTCATTTGGTCCCATAAAGTGAACTAAACCATTCCTTGCATCGACAGAATATGCTCCTAAAGAACTATTATAGATAATCGGATCCTTATACTGATAGGAATAGGTAACATCTTCAAAACCAATTGGAATAGACGAACTAGGAAGATGAACCCAAACGGTTCCAATATCACTTCCTTGACGAGCAAAAGCATAATTTCCAATAGCGAAAAGAACTTCTGGAAAAGTATCAACTTCATTCTGGAAAATATTATTCTCGTCCTGAACTCCAAAAGAAGAGAACTGATAGATGTTAGGATTGTGGCTTACCTTAAAAGAAAGAATATTAGAAATAGAACTTATTGTGCGAATAGAAGGAATATATTCTCCGGTTATTGAATTTATTCCAGAAAACTCTGAAATTCCATCTATAAAGGGAACTTCATAGGGGAATTTTCCAGTACCAAAGAAAGAGCTAAAATTATCAGAAAGTATTCTTACACTCTTGGGAACAATTCCTTTAACTCCCAAATCAACACTAGAGACGGAGGTTGAAGAAATTATTACAGAATCTTCTATAGTTCCTCTTCCAGACTCATAGATATTAATCTTCTTTGTTGTTCCTGGAACAAAATCCCAGTCAGAATCATCCAGGACTCTATATTCTCCATAAAAGTAAGAAATGCTAACATTCAAATTAGAGTCTATTGGATCTCTGAGATATAGTCTCCCTAATCTCTCGTCAATAGTCCAGCATCCAGAACCCGACGTTCCTAACTCCGTATCTCCATTAACAAAATCCACCCAAGTCGCAAAGGGAGTTCCAGCGGCTCCTCCAAGCTTGGAAACATAATACCGATCACCAGTCTCCATATTCTGAATATAAATCTTTATGTATCGGTTTACTCCATCTATAGTATCATTATAGAGATTCTGACGAGGCAACTGTCGATAAGTAATTCCGGATGGAATACGAACTCCAGTCGCTTGAGAAAAAACTTTGCCACTAGAAAGAAAACGAATCTGAGTATTAGCCTTTACTCCATCAGAGAAATAATCAAGAGTAATATTATATGGTTCATTAATTCCTTCTAAAAGAACAGTCTCAGCACTAAAAACAATAGAGATAATTTCTCCAGGGAGTGGGATTCTTCCTCTTGGTCCATTTCCTCCAAAGGAAACCCCATTACCAAAAACAACTTCCCAAGTTGTAGTTTCAGAAGACTCTCCGGTTATATCCGAGCGATGAAGACAACATTGTCTCGCAAAAGGATTGTTTGAAAAGTCACTAGTTGAGAATCTTTTCTCAAAAATCTCACTCCCTACCATAATCATAATTTCAGAAAGATTGATGATATTCTGAAGAGGGATCGGAATTCTCAATTCAGTAGCTCCGGTTCTTCTCCAAGGATCAGAAATACCAAGTATTCCATTAGGAACACCTTTCCCAATAATAAATCTTGGAGATCCTCTTCCTCTCACTGCAAATCCGGAAGAGACTACAGAGAGAGAAGATTCTATAGGGGAAGAACTTAAAGTAAAGGATCTAGGGAAAGTATCTCCAAGTGTAAGATTCTCTTCAACTCTATCTCCTTCTCTACTTGACAGCAAAGAAAGAAGAGCTTCGTCGTCTCTTTCGAAGAAGGTTTTCCAACGAAGGGATTCTATAGGAGAATCAAACCAAGCAACCTCTCTAATTTCGGGAGAAGTTTCCTCCTGAGAGATAATTGGTTGCCAACTAGAACCATTATCTCCCGAGAGAGCATAACGAACATTAAAAGCAGGAGCAAGAGATATTGGATCTATTACATCAGTAAGAGCCAAAGCCTGAACTGGGGTAAGAAGAGATAGATTATTGGAGACAAACTCTCCCTTTCCTTTAAATTTTAAACCATAGATTTCTAATTCTCTGATTCCGATAGCATACCGAACTCTGGGACTATTATAAACGTCCTCTATACTAAATCCAGTATCTTGATGAATTCTTAATCTAATAAAGAGAGTAGATCTTGGACTAAAAGTAGAAAAGATTGTTCCAAGAGTAGAGTTTAGAGACAATTTATATCTATCAGAACCAGACTCTACTTCAGGAATTGTAGAAATCTCCCCATCTACTCCTTTCCACAGACTTCCATCCACAGAAGTAGAGATATGCTCAATTCTTGGAGAGGTTCTTCCACCTAGAAGAACAAAGGAACATTTAATTGCATTGACAATACTAACAGAGCTTAACTTAAATTGTAGATCGAGGAAAAGACTTCTACCGTCTTCTTCAAAAACAACTCTCTCGAACTCAGTCCAAGAATCAGCATTACCATCAAACATAAAGCTAGAATTACCTCTAACAGGAGTTGCCTCTTCGATGTTTGAACCAAGAACACCGTTTCCGGAAATCATTACAGAATCAATTTTATAGGAAGACGGGTCCTCTACTAAAGGAAGAGTAAGAGTTCCCTCATCAGAATTCAGCCAGCATTCATCTCCAGAAAGAAAAGAACTCCCAAAATCATAATTAGATCTCGAAAGAAAACTCTCTGGGAGAGAAAGTTTTGTAGTATTTAGAAGATATAATCCTACAATAGAAAGTTGCTTTCGACAATCTGTAAGAATATCCCGAAGACGATTAGCTTCAGCTATAGCTATATTGAAGTTAGATTCAGACACTTCAGCAGTCTTCATCAACATTCCGAAAAGATAGGTAACTTCAGAAAGACTAAGAGAGAGAATAGTATTGAGAACATTTAGGTCTGGGAAAGATCCAATTCTAATTCTTGGAATTTCATAGAGGAGATTTTCAAGAGGGCTATTCAAACGTTCAATAGTATAAGAGAACGCTTCTCCAAGACTCTCTCTCGTCTGTAAGATACCAATCTGAACTCCAGTTCTAATTCTCTTTAGAAGAGCATCAATTCTCTCACTCAGAAAGGGAATATCCGAAACACCAAAGATGTTACTCATCTGATCCCCACATTCCAGTAAGAAGAGCTTTCCGAATAAAGGAAGAAGAATTACTTCCAGGAACTAATCTCTTAACAATAGTACAAAGAGATAATCTACTCTTTACTGGAAGAATTCTATCCAGAAATATAATCTGAAAGTTTTTCCCCAACTTTATACTTCGCTCATTATCTAAAAATACTCCAACGGAATTACTAAGATCAGAAGTAAGGGGAAGATACTCTACTCCATAAAGAGAAGTAGGAGCAACGGAAAGAATTCTAACCATACATTTCTGAGGTAAAGATGGAGTAGTAACTGGTGGAATAACAGATTCCCAAGTAGTTCCTCCATCTACTGAAATTTCATAATCTCTCCCAATTACTAAAGGTTCCCCATTTCTTATTATATTAAAGAGAGAACTAAAGTTTGGGTACATCCGAATAAAGCCAGAATCAGGAATTGTTAAAGATAGAGTTCTTTGTGTAAGAGGAAGAGATTCTACTATAGAAGACCATCCATAAGGACATAAAGGAAAAGTCTTTGCTTTTAGAAGAGAATTTTCTGAATCAAAATCTTCTTTACAGAGAACAAATTCTACTGCAACTTTATCTTCGGACAGATCTGCTTCAACAGAAAGACCTAAAGTCTTGAGAGCATTTTTTTCAACTGAAGCTGGAGTAAAGTATCCTGAATTTCTATAGGATCTAGAAACCGCATAGATATCTCTAAAACCGAAGGAGTATGCTTTATATGAAACTGATCTAGAGGTTCTCATAGAGACAACTCCTAGGGGAGCAAGAATTCCGCTTTCAGCAGAATAATTTCTTAGAGTACTCCCGTCAACCAAAGAAGTTGTTTGACCATTCGCAGAAGTAAGATGAGCCTGGAAATCGCTCGCAGAATCCTGTTGAAAAACAAGAGAGATAGACTTTGCTTCAATATCTCCAACTGGAATTTCTTGGGATCCTTCAGAAAGAATCCAACTCTGAGAAACTTCTCCCAAGAAACCATTTCTAGTTCTACTACTTCCGGTTCCGATATTTAAAGAATGTGAATGTCCAGAAGAGTCAGTATAGGTTCCACTAGCAATTCTCATCGGATGATCAGAAATAGGATTAATAACTATGCCTTGAATCCTCGTAAGAAGAGGAAAGATAAGACTTAAAGCTAACTGACAATTAGGATGATAGTTAGAGAGAAGAATAGTCCTCTTCCAATTTGTATTAGAATTTCCATCGATAATATTAGAGAGAGGTCTTGGAATATCGGCGTTATATTCTGTTTCGGGAGTAGTTGAAGACGTTAAAACGTTAGCTGTTGTGAATCTTTTCCTATAAGTCCCAAGACTCGAAGAAGATAACCCTACTCCTTTACTTGGAAATACAGGACGAGAAAGAAGTAGAGATTCTCCAGTTCTAACGTCTAATCCTAAAGAGGAATCTTTAGATTCTGGAAGACTTTGAGTAAAATCATAAAGAGAAATAGTATAACCAAAAATAGATCTTCCGAGAACAAGAGCTTCATAAGAAATAACAACCGAAAGTAAGTTTTCGACAGAATCAGCTAAAGTTTGGAAGTAACTCTCAGAAAGAAGAGTTCTATGACCACGAACTTTATTACTCAATTCTTCTGTTTCAGAGAGAAGAATCTGAAGATCTCCTCTTAGAGAGGAAAAGAAAGTCTGGAGAGAATTTGATTCAATCAGATCTCCCTCCTTGAAAAGGAGTTGAGGAGTCATTGGAGACGATTTTCCTTGGAGAATAGAACTGAGTCCAGAAACCCTTTCCCTAAACTCCTCAATACTTCTTATCTCTCCCCGATCCCGCATCTGATTTAGGATCTGCCGAACATATTTCGCTCGGGAAGCTGTAAGAGTATCTAGGAATTTTGTAATATAGGGAACCATATTAATCTCTAGTCATTTGAAAATCAAAGTATGGAGTCAGAGCTATATCCCAAGCTACGGGAACATCGAATCTAAGTTGAATATGAATCTCACCATGAGCTGGAATTTCACCATCTTCTCCAGTTAATAAACTAATAGCCGTCGAAGGGATTATGATCGCAGTTGTAAGAAGGTCTCCCTCTCCATATCTAAATGGAGTCCAACTAGCAGCAGGAAAACCTTCAGAGCAATTCATATTAATGTAGAGTCCACTTCCGGTAATTGAAGGATAGCCATCAGTTCCCATCTGAAGAATAGTCTCATAATCATCTACGGCGGAAACTGTTCCTGGATATACACTCAATGTTGTTGGCTGAATAAAAACCTTACATCCAGTCAGTTTAGAGGATGAGTTATGATAGATATAAATATCCATAACATCAGAGATGTTGCCAGGACTAACCTCTCCAAACATTTTCGGAAGAAGAATAGGACTACCACCAGAAGTTAGAGCTGCGGTAACTGCAATATCTGCCATTAACTACTCCTTGTCTTAATTCCCCAAACCATTGATTTGGGACTCTCTACTTCATTTGAAGAAATAGAAGAGACTGCAACATAGTATACTACACCAGGAAATAAGCTAGTAATTGTGAAACAACTACTATTATAGTAACTTGAACCATAATATCCAGAATTACTATAACCACTATAGTATCCGGAAGAATATCCAGAATTCCCATAAGGAACCCCACTAGAACCTTCGTAAACCTCAGCCCAAGAATCTTCGGGAGACGAGGAAAGATAAACGTTATAAGTGTATCCAGGTCCTTCAGAAGCCCAGCAAACGGTAATTGTTGTAGAGGTTGCTACAAGAGAAATAATAACTGGGATTGCTCCAGTGAGAACAATTGTCGGAAGAATACCAGAAGCAAGATGTCGAGTAGTTACAATACTCTCTATCTGCTCTAGAGTGAAGGATCCACCATAGTCTTGAAGAATAGTAAAAGGAATCTTTACAACAGCGGCAGAATATCCAGGAACTGGTTGTCCAACTCCCGGAGAAGCAAATTCAGAAGCCCAAAAAGCTCTTGGATCTTTCCTAACTGATTCTAGAAGATATTCTTCCTTAATATATCCTCCATTTCTTCGAACGTCTAAAACAGAAAGATCTTCAATTCTTGTATCGCAAGAGAAATCTACTTCTCCAAGAACTAAATATTGAAGATTATTTACTCCTTCAGTAGAGAAAAGATCCTTGAAGGAAAGAAGCTTTACTGGAGTTTCGTCTGGAATAATCTGAGTTAAAGGAGAAGAAAGAGTAAGAATAACCTCTGTAATGGTTCCTATAAAAGAAGAATAGTAGAGGAGAAAAGATTCTGTTCCTAAAATACTATCCTCTACTCCAACATGACTACCAATAAGAAAAGCTCCTCTACCAGGAAGATCTACTTCTCCATCTTCCCTTAGGGAGAAAAGAGATTTGTCTAAAGTGAGAGTACTGTCTCCAATAATTCCTTCCCCTAAAACTTTTGAAGAGGCTGACCAGGAATAGAAAAAGGGATTATTTCCTACAAAGGAAGAAAGATTAAGGTTCCCATCACTTCCATCCTGCGAAAAACCTAAGATTCTTCCTGAGGAATCAACTTTAAGATAATGAACTGATCCCGTTCTATCAGTTGTTCCAATATTATCTCCACCTCTTGGGATTATATAAACAACATGAAAATCATCAGTAGAGCCATCTCCAAAGATTGGGTTAAGATTTACTGTCGTTATTTCAAAAGTTTGTTCTTCGTAAAGATAAGAAGTTTCAAAATAATAGGAGAGAGGATATTGATCTCTTAGAAGAACAAATCCATTTAGTGCATCAACTCCCAATATTCCCTGAGTATTCCAAGTAATATATTCTCTCGTTTGACCAGAGGGTCTGGTGGCTCTAATCCCTCCTTCATAATAACTTTCTCCAGCCTTAGAGGTAGTTGTTGTTAAAGCATAGAGAGGATTTAGATCTTTATCCCTGATAACTATTTCTAAGGGAAATAGACTAGTTTCTTCGACTCTTAGATGAGTTAGGGGGAGATAAAGGATTCCGGGAGAAATTTGTTGAACTAAATCAACACTTCTTTTGTAGGGATAAATCGGGACAAAATCCTGAAGAGGGAATTCCGGGATATCATAGTTAAAAAAGCCTCCATGAATAGCTCTAGAGAAGGATCCATTAGTAACTCCAGCAAACCATGGAAGAGTATCATCCTTTTTTCCATAAGGAACTAAGGAGATTCTTGCCTCATCTTGATAGGTGAGATAATAAGTTCCCACTCCAGGAGCTGTTATCTCTAAATCACTACTTACAACATATTTTTTTCTCCACCATTTTAGAGAACCAGTAATTTCAGAAACATCGTCAATTCCAGCCAGGGAGAAAGCAGGTCGAGGACTTAATAACTCAAAGTAACTCTGGCCATAGACTTCGAATCGAACATAATAGAGATTTATCTCACCAGTTTCTTCATTGTAGGAGTTCTTACAGTTAGTAAAGAGAGAGCATTCTTCATAGGATCCAGGAACTACTAGTCCTGTATTTTCATCAATCTCACTAATCCTAATAGCCCTATAACTATTTTCATCAATCTCATTGTATTCAGAATCTACCAAAGAGATACTATCTGGATTAATAGAAGCTGAGGGAAGTTGATGTTTCCAGAAAAGAGGAACCGGAGCTTGAGAAATATAGTCTGCTACAACATCAGTTAGAAGAAAGGATTTACTTTGAGCAAGATAAGTCCCACCTCGAAAGATTGTAATGCCTCTAAAAATATCTAGGGAGTTTTCAAGAACACTTCCCTCCTTATGAAGAATTCTAAGATTCTGAGTTGGAGTAATATCTTTACTTCCAACAAAAGCCAAACCGGCAGAATAACTCTCTACCTTTCCTCTATAGGCAGGAAAAATAAGTGGTTTCTTAACATTCCTTCTAGTTAGAATATCAATCTGACCAGAAACATCAGAAATAGAAACATAGAGGTGAAGAATTAATGAAACCATTATTTAACCAATTGGACGAAGATTCGTAAGAGAATAGTTGACTAAAATTCCATAGATAGAATCTCCTGATTGACCAGAAACAAAACGAATATAATAATCGTGTGACATATTATCTATAATCTCTGGAACAAGAATTAAATTTAAACTTCTCAGCACCCCCTCATCCCCAGTCCCAGGTTCTAGAGTTCCCTCTAGGGTCCAAGCTGTGGGATCTGTTACAGAAGGAGCTTCTTCTGAAAAATCATAATTTGTATACCGACCCTGAGCAGTAACTGAGGCGGTACCCGAAACCCATACAAGAACATATAGACTATTTATAATAGAACCATTGGGCAAGTGTAGATAACAATTCGCCTTTGCGCCGGCTGCCTGGGCGAATAAAACATCATTCTCATTCAGATCACCGCTCTGGATCCAACTCCCAGGAGCCCAATAAAAACTATCTGGAGTGAAACGTTTCGTTAAGGATTTTCCTCCATCCCAAACAAATTCCTCCTTAGTGCAAACGTCCTTGTAGGAAAGAAATTTTCTAACCTGTAAGGCAAGTGCTCCAGTATCGGGTTCATTTCGAAGAATTGGTCCTAATCCAGGATGTCCAAAACAGAGATTAAAACTCTCAGTAGTATTTGTTAAATTACCATTCTGATCAGAAATAACTAAATCACCGAGAAGAGCATTTCCTCTATTTCCCGAAGTAGTTGTTCCGTCAGCAAGATTTCCTTGATACTCAAATCCATAACGATGAAGATATTGAGGATGAGGATTACGAGAAGGACCTAGAGCTGATGAATAAAAGCCCTCTTGTGTTAAACTTCCAGTAATTCCTCCCTCATCAATATTATTAAGACATTTAGCATGAGAGATTCTTGAAGAAAAATTACGGAGAGTATTATCCCACCCACCACTATGATTATGAGTATTAAAAGAGCGAGATAATCTTCCAGTAATTTCAGCAAGATTACTGCCAGGAACAACAAGACGATATCTATCAGTAGAAGCTTCTAAGGATAAGCCAGTAACTCTTACTTTCGTTGGAGAAATATAAATAAAGGTTCCTCCCGTTAGAACAGCACCAGCATCATCATCATAGATATAAAGATATCCATCTGGAATTGATTCTGAACCACTACCAAAAGCATTAGTTAACCCTCTGGGAAGGATAGCTTGATAATCTTTCATTGCAGAATCATCTGCTGAAGCCCAAGTAGTATAAGATCCTAAACCAGGATCTCTAACAACGGGTTTTCCAGTTAGAATGTGAGTCCAAGTCCGAGTAATAATTGGTAAAGTAATATCAAAGGTACTTCCGTTAACAAGAGAAACAGTACAAAGAGTATGGGTTTCACAAAAATCTGGTAGAACAGAAAATGTTGAATTCGGTCCTTGTTCTCCCAGAGTATCAAAAGTATAAGTTACTTTAAAAGCCTCGTTATTATCTAAAGGTCTAAAAAGAGTAATAACTCCATCCAGAGAGACATAATAATCATTTATAGTAGCTAGTTGAGAAAGAGTCTCAACTCTATTAGAATAGGTTGTACTAACATCTATATATCCTCCACCAGGACTTTCTATTGCCCAAGTCGAAGAAGTTAAATACGAACCAGATAGAGAAAAAGAAGGGCCAAAGAAACGAACTGGAGGATATGGAAGAACGAACTCTCTTCTATTATAGTGAGAAAAACCATCAATTTTTGCAACCGAACCAAACCGACTAATATGGCCAGCAAGAATTACACTAATATTCGTGGAACGAGTATAGGTAACATCTTTGGGATTTAGCCACCCGAGAGACCCGGCCATTCTAGTCAGAGAGGTTCCTACAATTGGGATACTCTCCAAATTGTAAGTTGCTCCACTACTCAGAACATGAACTTGTTCTGAGTAGAAATCTCCAACAGCTCTATTCAATTTCATAATAGCGTTCTTGAGATGGTTATAAAGTCCAGAGAGTTTCGCAGAATCTGGCAACTCTCCATCAATAAAGTTTAAGTTAACTAATATCTGTCTTAGAAAATCATTACTCATGGAACAACAACCTCAACTCCAAAAGAGATTACCAGGAATGGCTTAGAAGCACCAGAGGGAATTGGATAGCCTGAATATCCATAACCTGAATATCCAGAATATGGTCCCCAAGGGATAGGATAATCATCCCAACTTTCCCCAGCTATAACATTAAGGATAGGATAGGGACCAGCAACGGGATTAATAGTAATAAATGTTGCCCTATTTAGAGCCGAAGCAACATTATAATTGTCATCCGGAATTCTCCATCCGAAAGGAACCTTTCGAAGAGCTTCGGAGATGTATTCTCCCTTCATATAAGCTGGAAGTTCAACTCTAAGAGCAATAATATTAGAGTAGATTCTAACTCCAGTTCGGGGAGATAGACACGAAGCTTGAATTTCTAGAACTCTATCTGAAACAATCCAATAGGATCCAAGATTAATTGTAGAATCTGTAAGACTCGGAATATCTAAAGTTTGAGAGTAGGTAAAAACTCCCTCGTCATAATTAATTGGTCTGACTGGTGAATAGGATCCCTTAAATCCAGTGATGGGATTTATAGCTTCAGAATCCCAATGATAGAGAACAACTTTTCTCCCAGTAGGGGGACTAGGAGTCCACTCTACTTCACCTTCTCCGGCACTAACCTTTCCTAAAAGGGCGTCATCTTTAAGAACCATATAGGTATAGACATTATTTAAGTCCTGTATGGGACCAAATTCTTCCACATTTATCATGGCTCCAGAAACGTTAGCAGAATAAACTCCCAGCCCATCTGAAGTATTTGGGGAAGAATAGAAACTATAAGCCTCTCCGTCAAAGTTTGTTATAGCCTCAGAGGTTTCTCCTGATCCTCCAAGAGAACCAAAAGCTGGAGTAGACCTAATTGAGAATTCTATCTCAATATTTGGAACAACCTCCTCAGTACTAGAATAAGCGGTACATTTTAGAAGAGCATAACCTGCCCCGACAAAGATTGGTCCAAAGGCTTCCAGCCCACCAAGAAAGGGATAAAGAGGAGAGTTGGTTTCTAAGACAAGTCTTGAAACTTCAGCAGAAGAAGTAGAGAGTACAACAAACCCTCGGTTAAGAGGCTGATTCTTAGGATTAACATCAGCAGTAAGTCCAGAATATTCTAAGGGGAAATTAGTTGGTTCGTATTCAATTCTAGGACCTACTCGATATTGGAGATAAATTCCCATATCAAGATTTGGGGGAAAACCAAACTTTACAAATCCCATATCAAGATCAACAAAAATCTCATCTACTTCAGGAATCCCCTCTGTAATTATAGTTGGGGTATCCCATAAACCAGTTGCAACATCTACAACATAAACTGCAAGATTAGAATTATTTACTATTGGGAAAAACTTACTTTTGAAGAAAGTTTTTTTAGAGCCATCTCCGTCTCCCAAATATTCTAAATCATTAAAATCATCAAGAGAAATAGGAGCCGTTAGGGAAGTAATTGACTCTATAACAGGTTGGTTAAATTGGAGGAGGATTCCTTCCTCATTTCCTTGAACTATAAATTCTCTCTTACTATCATCAACATTATTCCAAACAATTTCTCCTAAAATATCTGTTTCTAATCTTTCTCCGTCTGAATTTAAAAGACCAGAAAAATTATGTCTTTGAAGATATTCTCTCCAAGGAAGATATTCTCCAGATATGGATCTCATATAGATAGATGCCAAAATTGAAGAATCAGGAGAAACGTTTTGGGTGATAATATGAAAATTC
>Ga0100394_1004179_pt1 | contig 11781 bp, 10 predicted proteins | sample CryGeymeta201518_FD_81549 | JGI IMG/M metagenome (GOLD analysis project Ga0100394, IMG submission 81549) | Groundwater microbial communities from Crystal Geyser aquifers in Utah, USA - Crystal Geyser metaG 2015-18 | ecosystem: Environmental > Aquatic > Deep subsurface > Groundwater | place: USA... | reverse complement strand
TTCAAATAACAACGTTATATTTTTACTTGACCTAAACGTAAACGTTGGGTTAGCTTGATTTTCGCGTCATAGTGATACCTGAAGCGGGCGCTTGCTCAGCGTAAAAAATAAAAAGACGTTTTGCGTATTTTAAAAATAAGTGTAAAATTTCCTGTGATTTGTGTCGTGCCGCGGGGGCATGTCTAATAATAAAAAGGAGAGTCGCTATGAAAAAAACCTTGTTGTTGGCCGTGTTTTTCTTGACCGCCATGTCGTCATCGGCGCTAGCGTCCGGTTTTGCAATTATCGAGCAATCGGTCTCTGGCCTGGGTAATGCCTTTGCTGGAGGGGCGGCTTCGTCAGAAGATGCTTCGATGATGTACTTCAATCCAGCAATTATGACAGAAATAAAGGGGCAACAAGTTGTTGGCGGTTTCCATGTTATCGTTCCTTCGGCCGAGGTGGGCGTGAGTTCCGCTGTGACACTTGGTGGTCCGCTTGTGCAGGGCACCAACAATATTGATGGTGGGCAAACCGGGGTCGCGCCTAATCTCTACTATCTCAATAACCCTGGCAATGGTTTCGGTTTCGGACTTGGCATTAATGCGCCGTTCGGTTTGGCCACGAAGTACGACAAAAACTGGCTCGGTCGTTATCATGCCGTTGAGTCGGATGTTAAGACGATCAATATCAATCCGTCCGTCGCCTACAAGGTGAATGACCAACTCAGCCTTGGGGCCGGGATCAATCTCATGTACATGGAAGCAACCCTCTCCAGCATGGTGAATGGTGGTCTAGCCGCTTTTAGTGCGTCCGGTGGCACAGTTGGCACACCGAATGACCCTTCTGATGATATTTTTGTCGAGAATGAGGCAGACGATTGGGGCTACGGGTTTAATCTTGGGATTTTGTACAAGCTGAGTGACTCAACTCAGATCGGCCTGGCTTATCGTTCTGAAGTGAAGCAAGAGTTGGAAGGGTCAACTAAGACAGATGTGCCCTCAACTCTTTCAATTTTGGGTTCTGCTTTTGCTGGGGCTTTTGGTGACCAAGGGGTCAACGGCGATATTGATCTGCCGGCAACTGCGTCTCTTAGTTTCAACCAAAAGGTGGGCGGAAAGCTGACCCTGATGGCTGATGTTTTGTGGACCGACTGGAGCAGTTTCGAGAAACTGACCCTCAACTTTGAGGGGGCCGGAATTGGTGGGAATCCATCTACAACAACAGTTGAAAACTGGAATGACTCCTGGCGTTACTCCGCTGGCGCAACCTACCAGTACAGCGATGCTCTCAAGCTACGTTGTGGTGTCGCTTTCGACGAAACTCCGATCCCGGATGCCGCCCATCGCACCCCGCGGATTCCGGGTGAAGACCGTTTTTGGGTTGCGGTTGGAGCTGGCTACCAGCCAACGAAAAGATTCAATATTGACATCGCCTATGCGCATCTTTTTGTCGATGATTCAAAAATTGACCTGAGCCTTGCCGCTAACCCAAGCGCTGGTTCCCTGACGGCAACCTCTGAGAACGCTGTCGATATTGCAAGTGTCCAATTAAGCTACAATTTCTAATCGTAGCCTCTACAGCATTAAAAGCCGCCATTCCTGCTCGGAGTGGCGGCTTTTTTGATCGTCCGTGAAAATCAATAATAGTACAAAGGAGCAAAAAAATGAAACTGAAACATAAAACCCTTTTTATTACTGGTGGCAGTCGTGGCATTGGTCTTGAAATCGCACTCGAGGCGGCCTGTGAGGGGGCCAATATCGTCATTGCCGCACGCAGCGACAAGCCGCAGCCTAAGTTGCCCGGTACCATCCATACCGCCGCCGAGCAGATTGAGAAGGCCGGTGGGAAATGTCTGCCGTTGGTGATGGATATCCGTGATGAAGAACGGGTGGCCGAATGTGCGGCCCAGGCAGCCGAACATTTTGGTGGTATCGATATTCTGGTCAATAATGCCAGCGCCATTTATCTGGCCGGCAGCCTTGCTGTGCCGATCAAGCGTTTTGATCTGATGCAGCAAGTCAACGCGCGGGGCAGCTTTGTCGCCAGTCAGGCCTGCCTGCCGTATTTGCTCAAGGCCGATAATCCCCATATCCTCACCCTGTCGCCGCCCATTGACCTGCGCCCCCAATGGTTCGCTCATCACACGGCTTATACCATGTCCAAATACACCATGAGCATGGTGACCCTGGGGCTGGCGGCCGAATTCGGCCCGCAGGGGGTGGGGGTGAATTCTCTTTGGCCGCAGACGGTGATTGATACGGCGGCTTTGGCTATGCTCAAAGGTCTGGTGAACCGGGATAACTGTCGGAATCCACGCATCGTTGCCGCTGCCGCCCTGGCTATTTTCAAGCGCAAGGCGGCCGAGTGTAGCGGCAACTTTTTCATCGACGAAGCGGTGTTGCGCGAAGAAGGTGTCAGGGATTTCGCGTCTTACGCTATCTGCCCGGGAAAACCCTTGAAAACTGATCTTTTCCTCGATAACGCATAATCCTGAAAATGGCTCTTTGAACTGCGAAAGATGCGAACAGACACGAAAAAATAGCGCATTATGGCAAAACAGACATTCGCCGGACAGCTTGTTTGAACCTTTTGCTTAACCAGCCGTTTTTCTTCGTGAACTTCGCATTTTCGCGTGAATAACTGCTTTTTACAGGTTTAATTGTTAGTAATTTGCAGAAGGTCTGGTACACTTTGCGGCATCCCACAAACGATGATTGCAGGAGCAAGCAATGAGCACAGATTTTCAAACTGTTGTGCACTCTATTGGTGATTTGCCGCCGATGCCGGTGGTGGCAACCAAGGTTTTGCAACTACTCCAGAAACCCGAAACCAACTACGTTCAGCTTGGCCAGACCATCTCTACCGATCCGGCGGTATCGGCCCGACTACTCAAGGTGGCCAATTCGGCTTTTTTCAGTTTGAAACGCCAGGTTAAAACCCTGGATCATGCCATTGCCATTGTTGGGGAACGCACTCTGCGCTCACTAGTGTTGGCCGCCAGTCTTGAAGGGATGAAAAAATCTTACGGTTTATTGGAAAAACTGCTCTGGGAAGATTCCATCGGTTGCGCCCTGGGGTGCCGCATTCTGGCCCGGCGCTTCAAGTCGGCGGATCCTGAAGAGGCTTTTCTGGCGGGCCTGTTTCGTCATCTGGGCCAGATCGTCATGAATTACAGCGATCCTGAAAGTTTTCACGCCCTGATGACCTCTTTTTATGCGGGTGATGGCACATTCAATGCCATAGAGGGGCGTCATTTTCCCTATGCTCACGCTGTTATTGGTGCGGCGGTGCTTGATAAGTGGAATTTTTCCGCTGAGTTGATTCAATCGACCCTGCATCATGAAGATGTGCAACTCTCGACCGATGCTGACGAAACCCTGCTGCGCCTGGTAGCAACGGTGAATTTGGCGGATCAGATCTGTGCGCGTCTGGGGATTGGCGCACGTGAACCAAACGAGTCGGTTGATGTTGCTCAGTGCCCGGGGGCGCTGGTGCTGAAGCTGGATCAGAACCAAATCGACATGGCTCTTGAGGAGGTTGAAGAGGTTTTTGCGACCAACCGTGACAGTTTTTTCTCTTGAGATGTGACTGTGTCACGGTTTACAAAAAAGAGGTGCCTGGCACCTCTTTTTTTATCAGTTGTTTCCGGGGTGCAGGAGTTGGTGAAATTGAACAAGGAACGTTTGGATAAATTGCTGGTCGATCGTGGTCTGGTGCCATCACGAGAACGGGCTCGGGCCCTGATTCTGGCAGGGTTGGTGGTCGTTGATGACCACCGGATCGACAAGGCCGGTGCGCGTTTCCCTTTGGATGCCGAGTTGCGCCTCAAGGGGGAAGATATCCCTTACGTTTCACGTGGCGGCCTCAAACTTGCCCACGCCCTTGAAGATTTTGCGCTGGACGTCAGGGGACAAATTGTCCTGGACGTGGGGGCCAGTACCGGCGGCTTTACCGACTGCCTGTTGCAGAAGGGGGCTGCACGTGTCTATGCTGTCGATGTTGGTTACGGTCAACTAGCATGGTCACTGCGGGGGAATCCACGGGTAGTGAATATGGAGCGTTGTAATATCCGGAATTTAACCCCCGACCAGCTGGATCAGCTGCCGACGCTGGCGGTGATTGATGCCAGCTTTATCTCTCTGGCCAAAGTACTGCCGCCAACCCTGAATCTCTTGAGCGCAGATGCCTGGCTTATTGCTTTGATCAAACCGCAGTTTGAAGTTGGTCGCGGTTTGGTGGGCAAGGGCGGTATTGTGCGTGATGAAAATTTACATCAGCAGGTGGTTGCTCAGGTACGCCAATTGGCCGAAACCTTGGGTTGCCGCGTTGTCGGCGTCATTGATTCTCCGGTTTTAGGTAGCAAGGGCAACCGTGAATTTCTCATGTGTCTGCAACGGAGTTCGTCTCTATGAAAAAAGTTTGGTTTATCGGTGCCGGCCCTGGTGATCCTCAGTTGCTGACCCTGCATGGAGTCGCTGCTTTGCGGCAGGCTCAGTTGGTGTTTGCCCCTGATCCCTACGAACACACCTGTGCTGATTTTTTAGGGGGAAAAGAGGTTTGCTGCCCCTTTGATTTTGACTTTTCCGAACTCCTGGCAAAGATAAATGCTGGCTTGCAACGGGCCGATGTCGCCTTTTTAATTCCGGGTGATCTGACCTTTTACGCCCCTTTCCAGGCTCTAATTGATCATTTCGGTGCTCAATCTCAGGTGGTTCCCGGCGTCGGCATTGCCAACGCCGCTGCTGCACGCTTGAAACGCACCCTCGACTTGCCCGGAATCTGTAACCGGGCAATTCTGGTCTCACCGCGGACTCTCGGCGACGAAGAGGGTATGCCGCGACTGGAAGATTTAGCCGGCAAAGGCGCTTCGTTGTTGATTTATATGAATAATTTGCCTCTTGAAGAATTATGTGCAACCCTGCGCAGGGGCTATGGAGCCTCTGTCCCGATTGCGTTGCTTCATCGCCTGGGATTACCGGGAGAAGAAATTCTTCTCGGTGATCTCGATACTATCGTTTTTGAGACGGCAGGCCGCGACTATTTCAATCTCACTGATCCGACGGGAAAACCGGCGTTGACTCTGGTGGTGGTGGGGGAAACGCTAACCGCGCCCGTTGACGGCAGCTGGTGGGATTATCGGCGTGAACATATCTGGAAAAAACGCGGGGTATCAACCGAATGAAAATCATCTCCCCGGTTGATAATGCCGCTGAGGCTCCAGCGCTGATCAACGCTGGTGCCAATGAGCTCTACGGCGGCTATGTGCCACCCCTTTGGCAGCAACGCTTCGGCTTATTGGCATCGGTTAATCAACGGACTTTTGCTGGGGCGCAGATTGATTCTTATGCGGATTTATGCCAGGTGGTCGCCAGTTGTCGTGCCCTTGGGGCTGATTTTGCCCTGACCCTCAATGCGCCCTTTTATACCGACGAACAATTACCCCTGCTGCTTGATTATGTGGCAGAAGCGGTTGCCGCGGGGGTTGGTAGTATCATTCTTGCCGACCTCGGGCTTTTGCGGCGTTTGAAAAAGCAATTTCCCACGTTGCTCTATCACGCCAGTACTCTGGCGCATCTGGGGAATTCTGCCGCGTTAAGATTTTATCAAGGGCACGGCATTGGTCGCGCTATTTTGCCGCGTCATCTGACTTTGGCCGAAATGCAGCAGCTTCGGCAGGCGGTTCCCGATCTACCCTGCGATGCTTTTTTGCTGGTGGGAAAATGTCCCAATACCGAAGGGCTTTGTTCCTTTCATCACAGCAGCTCGGATAAAATCTGGCCCTGCGAAATTTCCTACCAGATCGAACCCCAGTCACCACCGGCTTCGGCGGGTTTGCACGAAATAATGGCGCAGCAGGCACGCTGGTCTCAAACGGATCGCCGCCACGGTTGTGGACTCTGTGCCATTCCTTTTCTGCTCAAGGCCGGTTTTGACGGCTTGAAACTGGTGGGACGGGGTGCCCCCACCCGGCGGAAGCTGGCCAATATCTCTTTGACGGCAGAATTTTTACGCTTGGCGGCTGAAAACCATGATTTTGAGGGTTACCGCCAGGCCGCAATTGCTTCACATCAGCGGATTTTCGGAGTATCCTGCACCGAAAATGTTTGTTACTACCCTGAGCTTTTTCCATAAGAAAAACGCATCCTGCGGATAGAACCGGGAGACGCCATGAGTGCTGACTGTCTGTTTTGCAAAATTGCCGTGGGTGACATCCCGGCGAATATTGTTTATCAGGATGATCTGGTGGTTGCTTTTCATGACATTGAGCCCCAGGCACCACAGCATGTTTTAATTGTTCCACGTCGACATATTGCCACTTTGCTCGATTTAACCCGTGACGAACAGTTGCTTATCGGTCATATTCACCTGGTCGCGGCACAGATTGCGCGTCAACGCGGGATTGCCGACGAGGGTTTTCGTCTGGTGAACAACTGCAATCGTGCCGGCGGACAGGTCGTTTGGCACCTCCATTTTCACCTGCTGGGGGGGCGCCGCATGAACTGGCCGCCCGGATAGCCACCCTCTCAATTCCTTTTTCCTTCAATCTTTGGTAAGACAGTGTTGCAATATGGTGAAATACGACGAAAAAACGGTACTCCGTTTAACTACCGATATTCTTGAACTTTTAACAACCCACTACGGCGGCGGCATGTCAGAAGAGGGTTTTGTTGAGGGTTTAGACGCCGTGCAACGGGCCTTGAACGATGCGCGAAAATGGCATGAGGGGCAGATGCGGAAATCGGGGGAGCCGTATATTTTTCACCCTCTGCGCGTTTCGCATCTGGCGGCACGCCACTGGATGGATTTCCCCTCAATTGTTGCTGCTCTGCTTCACGATGTGGTCGAAGATACTCCCGTGAGTATCGAATATGTCCGCAGCGAATATGGCGAAGAGGTCGCGCTCTTGGTCGATGGCCTGACGAAAGTCGAATCGACGGAACTCAGCCGTGAAGCCACCAAAATGGAAACCTATCGCAAGCAGGTTTTGGCGGCGATTGAAGATGTCCGCGTTCTGTGCCTGAAATTTTGGGATCGCATTGATAATCTCAATACGATTAATGCCTTGCCCGCCCACAAGCAGAAGCGTATTGCAGAGGAAACCCGCGAAATTTATGTGCCCCTGGCCAATCATCTGGGGATGAGATATGTGGCTGCAACCCTCGATTCGTCGTCTTTGCACCTGCTCTATTCACGCCGTGGAAAAATTTACAATCAGCGCGTCGAACAGGTGCGTCAGGAAACGGTCTCGTTTTTGCGTCAGCAACGCGCCCGGGTTGTCAATGCCTGCGAACACGAAAAACTGGGGATCTTGCTCAAAGAGCGTTGGCGGCCTTTTTCCATTGCGGCCGCCAAAGAAGCCGGGCGTGGTTTTTCTGCACTCTTTACCCTTGAGGCCCAGGTTGACCGGGTGATGGATGCCTATCGTTTTCTGGGGGTTTTGCATAACCTTTATCCCCCGATTCCCGGTAAATTGCGTGATCATCTTGTGGTGCCTTCACATCATGGCTACCAGTCGCTTAAAACCACAATTCAGGCAGGGGAAAAGCGGATGCGTGTGGAAATCACCACGCGTAAACTGGCGCGCTTCAATGAAGCCGGGGTTTTGGCCCCCGGATTTGAGTTTCGGCGGGAAAATTTCCGCGATTTAATGAAGTCGTTGACCGAAGGTGAATCGGCTTTCGATACGCAATCACTCATGTTGGCTTCGAAAAACATTCAGGTTTATACCCCCAAGGGGGAAAGTCGCGTTTTGCCCGAAGGCAGCAGTGCCCTTGATTTTGCCTTCGATATTCACGAAAAACTCGGGATTCATGCGTTTCGCGCCCGCATTAACGGGCAGACCCGATTGCTCAAAACTCGCCTGCTGGATGGCGACCAGATTTCAATTGAAGTTATTGACGCTCCATCGGTTCTGCCTAAATGGCTCGAATGGGCGGTGACCCCTAAAGCGCGCAACACCATTCGGCGATACCTGCGCAAAAAAGTCAAAGACTGCTGATGACACAAAAAATGAGCAGATTTATTCAGCAAATCTCCGGTTTCATGACAGTTTTACTGCTATGTAGTCTGGCTCCGGCGAGTGCGGACACCAGTGTGTTTATTTATCATCGCTTTGGTGAGGAGCGTTTTCCTTCAACCAACATCGCCCCGACAATTTTTGCTGAACAACTCAAGTATCTCCAAAAACAAGGGTACCAGGTTCTCGCCCTCTCGGAAATCGTCAAAAAAATGCAGGCGGGGCAACCGCTGCCAGATAAGAGTCTTGGCCTCAGCGTCGATGACGCCTTTGTTAGCTTTGCCGAAACGGCCTGGCCGCTGCTGCGGACTTATGGCTTTCCGGTGACCCTCTTTGTGAATACTGACAGCATTGGAACGAGCGGTTACCTCGGTTGGGCTCAAATAAAAGAGTTGCAGCGTCAGGGGGTCGAAATCGGTCATCATACCGCGAGCCACGCTTATTTGCTTGAGCTGGAGGCCGACGAAAATTTCAGTCAGTGGCAAGGGCGAGTCAGGGCAGATATCCAACGCGCCAGTGCCGCTTTTCAAGAACATCTCGGTCTGGTGCCGGAGCTTTTCGCCTATCCCTACGGCGAATATCACCCCGTGTTGGCCGATCTGCTGACGGATATGGGGTTTAGTGCGGCCTTTGCGCAACAATCGGGAGTGGTGTCACAGTGGTCGAATAATTGGGCGCTGCCACGCTTTCCCATGGGGGGCGGTTACGCAACCCTGGAGGGATTTATGGAAAAGTTACAGATGCAGGCTTTGCCGGTTGTTAGTGCAGAAGGCGTCGATCCTATTGTCCGGCAGCAGAATCCGCCTGAGCTGCGCTTGCGTTTACAGCAAGACATGCGGCAATTTCACAGCTTCAACTGTTTTGTACAGGGACAAAACACTTGCGTGGTGCAGTCTGATGCGCAAAAAACAGGGGTGTTAAGGATCAAGGCGCAAGCTCCCCTCCGTGGCCGCCGTAACAAATATACCCTGACAGCTCAAGGCAAAGACGGTCGCTGGTACTGGTTCAGCCAGCTGTGGGTGCAGCCTCAAAGGCCGCTTGAGGTGCCGCCTCAGCCTTGACGCAAGCTGACCGAGGTGAAGCGCTGTAAATGGTTGGTGCGAATAATCTTTTTTAAGTCAGAGACGTAGACTTCGCCGCGGGTTGAGTAGTTTTTCAGCCCCTCGGCAAGCTCGACGCCGCGGGGTTTTCGCCCTTGTTGATGGGCTTTTTCACGGAGTTGACGCAGGGTCTGATACGCGGGATGCGTATTCAGGTTGCGCAGGTAAGCGAGGATCGAGTCATACAGATTATTGAAGCGGCGCACTTCGTAAGTTTCCCCCTCAGGTCGATCGAGAGGCACTATCCCCGTGCCGGGCACAAATGTCCATTCGCCAAAAAGATTGTTGCCTTCACGGACAAATCGCGACGTCCCCCAGGCTGATTCGTTGGCGGCCTGGGCCAGAACCAGCGCGGCGGGTATTTCGTCGACGCGGCGTTTGAGGATATCCAGAGTCTCCCCACTTAACAGATCACCCTTAACCTTATAGCGTTGTTTCAGCGTGCGCAGCAGATGCTGTTGGCGGTCATCAATAGCTTGATTCTTTTCAAGTTGCGCCACGATTTGCAGCAGCACCTGGCGTTCTTGACGAATACGTTCATTCGCCAGTAGCACCATCGGGAGCAGGATTTTGAAAAAAGAAGTTTTTTTGGTTTCTGGAGTCGTTAGCTCAGCGAAATCATCGGGCAGAGATTGAACAATCAGTGGTGGTACACCCTGGTGAAGATTGGGAATGCTGTAATTGTAACGCTTGAAAATCGCTTCAAGATCGGCCAGGTTTCCAGCATGCACCAAGCCGGGAAGCGGCTCGCGGTAGATAGGAGCAACACTGTCGGTACAACTGACCAGCAGCAGACTGGTGGCACACACAAACAAGAAAAACAGGTTGGTTTTGCGGGTAAAAAAAATCATTGAGACCTTTAACGCTAATTGCTGTCATGTCTTGGAGCCGCTAGACAGTGCGGGGCTTATAGCCCATGTTTCGCTGGTATGTCAATCGATAAAACATGAAACACCTTATATTCTAATGCTTTCGCTTTTTTCAGTGCAAGCGCGAATTCAGGGTTAAGACGCTGTGCGTTGCGTCGTCGTTGTTGTACTGTTTGCGTGAGTCATGCTAGGTTGTTGGGGTGGTTTGTTCCTGATTTTTGGATCCGTACTCCAGTTGAAAGACAATAATATCAAGTTGTTGTCTTTGGTAAAAAAATTCGGAGCAAGCAATGGCGACAGCTCAACGCAAGGGTAGATTCCTGTGATTCGTGGCATAGGGGGCTCGGGCTCGGTGTCTAAGAAGCTGAATGGATACCCCTTTGTTTTGCTCTGCCTGAGGAGAAGGGGCTGACGGAAATCGTTTTTTGGGAAAGGGAAAATTTGCAATGTCGAAATTAACATTGAAAGACATGTCGCTGCTGAAAACACAGGCTTTTATTGCCGGACAATGGTGCGACAGTGATGATGGTCAAACTCTTGAGGTGACCAATCCGGCAACCGGTGAGATTCTTGGCCGGGTGCCACGTATGGGAAGGGCGGAAACCCGGCGGGCGATTGAAGCTGCGACCTCAGCCTGGGGGGGCTGGAAGGCTAAAACCGCTCAGGAACGCAGTAAAATTCTTCGGCGCTGGTATGAGCTGCTGATGGCCAATCAAGACGATTTGGCCTTAATCATGACGGCTGAGCAAGGCAAGCCTCTGGCCGAAGCTCGCGGCGAAATTGCTTACGCCGCTGCCTTTATTGAGTGGTTTGCCGAAGAAGGCAAGCGTATTTACGGTGATGTGATTCCACCGACGACCCAACAGCAGCGCCTAGTGGTGATAAAACAACCGATTGGCGTTTGTGCTGCGGTGACGCCATGGAACTTTCCTGCGGCGATGATCACGCGTAAGGCTGCGCCCGCCTTAGCCGTGGGCTGCCCGATGTTGGTCAAGCCGGCCTCAGCCACACCTTTTTCCGCCCTCGCCTTGGCCGAACTGAGCCAGCGTGCTGGAATTCCCGCTGGAATTTTCAGTGTTATTACCGGTTCGTCGACAGCCATCGGCAAGGAAATGACATCCAACCCTGCGGTGCGTAAACTTACTTTTACGGGCTCGACGGAGGTGGGCAAGCAGTTAATGGCCGCGTGTGCGGCGACCATGAAAAAAGTTTCCATGGAGCTAGGGGGCAATGCTCCGTTTATTGTCTTCAAAGATGCCGATATTGATGCGGCGGTGGCAGGGGCGCTGATTTCGAAATATCGCAATACCGGACAAACCTGTGTCTGTACCAATCGCTTTCTGGTTCAGACCGATATTTACGCGCAATTCGCCGAAAAATTGACGCTGGCGGTTCAGAATATGAAAGTTGGCAATGGCCTGGAAGGCGAAACCCAGCAGGGCCCCATGATTGATCTGGCGGCGGTTGAAAAGGTTGAACAACACATTCAGGATTGTCTTGCCAAGGGGGGACGCATTTTAACCGGCGGCAAGCGTCACACCCTTGGTGGCAGTTATTTTGAACCAACCGTGCTTGCCGATGCGACCCCCGCTATGCTTATTGCGCGCGAGGAAACCTTTGGCCCGGTGGCCCCTTTGTTTCGTTTTGATACCGAGGAAGAGGCGATTCGCCTGGCGAATGACACCGAAGTGGGTCTGGCCGCTTACTTTTATACCCGTGATCTGGCGCGGACATGGCGTGTCGGCGAAGCCCTTGAATATGGCATGGTGGGCATCAACACCGGTCTGATTTCTAATGCTGTCGCGCCCTTTGG
>Ga0100394_1004175_pt1 | contig 11784 bp, 6 predicted proteins | sample CryGeymeta201518_FD_81549 | JGI IMG/M metagenome (GOLD analysis project Ga0100394, IMG submission 81549) | Groundwater microbial communities from Crystal Geyser aquifers in Utah, USA - Crystal Geyser metaG 2015-18 | ecosystem: Environmental > Aquatic > Deep subsurface > Groundwater | place: USA... | reverse complement strand
TGTCAGATGGCTTGGATGTCTCCGATACTTCAACTCTCAAGGGACTCGGAGCTTCTGAAGGCAACAAAGACGGCATCGAGGATGGAACAGGAATAACATCTGGTGGTTTATTCCAGTCAACAACATCTTTGTAATATTTGTCGTTCATACCGAGCTGTCGGCGGCCTGCTCTTTCGGCTGGGGAAGCTACGCCTCGCAGTCGCTCGGCGGCAACGCTGCCGACAAGGAACAACGACAACGAAATCCTTGCTCTGAGATACATGTTTTCAGTTATTTTGCAGTTGCCATGTATGTGCTAGAGGAGGTGAAAAAGGGAACGGTCGTACAAAACGCGATGGATATCCAAAACCAAATTATTTATTCATTTGTTCTGGATTTGATCAGTTGGGTTTCAGACTTGATCGCGCATTTGCGCTTGAGAAGTTATGTACGAACACGACCGTCTCCTATGAATACAAAAATTGGCGAGGGATTTATTTGGCATACTTTTGTCCAATTGTTGTAATTAGTTCTTGCGGGAATGGTTTTTACTTTCTAGAGTAGTAGTAGTAGTAGTAGGAGGAGGAGGAGGAGGAGGAGAATCACATCTTAGGACTTCCAGAAGGACGGTATGCGAGTGCAGTATTTGATTTTCAAAAAGCGAACCTGCTGTTGCTGCGAGAAAAATGCTTGAATTACACGAACAAGCGCGAATACTACCGCGCCTGTTGTATAAAGCCTCATATCTCCTTGACTAGATGAGTCGACAGTACTTTCCGCCCATTGTCTGTGATGAACTTTCTAGATTATAATTGATGAAAAGTTGATGCCGTGGGAACTCAGCCTGCTCTCCGGATTCCTCAGAACTGCACTAGATATAAAATAATAAATATTACCTTTTGAAGGACTGGTTGTAGAGTAGTTCCGACTGCAATAAATCAATAGTGACGACCGCTCAGAGCATACGGTTGCAATCGGAGATGCGAACGCCGAAGTTTCTTCCAATGCCAATGCGACAGTATCAAATCAATGCGCTTACAATATTTTCCTTTTCGGGATTAGACTGGCTGCTATCTCACCCTTTTTTTGGATCGTCTGGGGCCGCACAAGCATGGGCAGCATCCATGCATTTAAACAGGAGTCGCAAACATCACAAACAACCACGCTTCTGTTCGTTCGTCCTAATCATTGGTACTATTTGCCGAAACACAAGAGCCGCGAGAAACCTCAATATTGTTTCCAGCTGCGTTCCTCAATGATGTTGACTTTGCAGGTCGTCTCGGCATCTTCTAAACGCACGTGGACCGTGAGGACGTTTTGCGTGTTCGTCTCTGCTAAATCAGTTCCTTCTTCCAATCCTTTCACAAATTCAAAGAGCCAACTACAATCCACTACGTAGACTCCAGTGGGCTTCTCGCCAGTGTCGTCGATGTGTGTAAGAAACACAGGAAAACGGCGCCTTCATTCTTTGTTAGGTTCTAGACACGCAGGTGTCCAGAAATTCAGAATGACAATTTAATCTCGGATTACATGTATTAGATGTTACTGCGAAAAAATGCTGGACATCAGTTTAAGTAGATGCGAAAAAGAGGAAGGGTGATAAGAAGTGGAATCCTTGCTTGCCATGGTTACGTTTTGAAGTATTGAATAAAAAACTGTTACTTTGGATTCATTTTTCAGCGTTTCGTGTCGTCTGCAGGAGTATGTTTACTAAAACAAATGGAAAGAGTTACCACTCGAGTTGTGCATCGAGAAAGAAAAGAACGCTGTTTGTAGAATTAGCTTAAAAAGCTACCGCTCCAAGCAGATCATACGTGTACCAACGGTGAACGAAAAATAATTAATGAGTGATACACCCTTCAAGGACCAAAAAATGTGAGGGTTGATAAAGCGAATGAATCATGTGTTAGAGTACTGACTTTCCATAGTGGAAAATTTGAGGTGGCCGGCTAATCAGGTTGGATACTTATTGGCAGGATCTTTTTTTACGCCAGCTGGTATTCAACCCGCGGAATCACTTAGCGGAGGTGCGAAATAATGCTGCCAAAAAAATTTCGTAGCTTTCTGTTACAGTACTTTCATTGCTTCGTGTTCCAAGCTTCTTTAATATTATTATTATTTACTTGTCTACTAGTAGCTAGTAGTAGTAGTAGGTACTGCAAATAAGTTCTATAATATATTACTGACACCGTCGATTAAGGAAAGATTAACAAGAATCTAGCCCTGGTACAATCATCTCCATTCTTTTGAGCAGAGGCAATGAATAGTCCTCGTACAAAATTGTGAGCTTCAAGATACTGATAATCCGATTAGAAGACTCTTTGACTCATTGCAAATCGTGCGAAAAAAGATCAACATGTCTCCTAGTACGAACAAGCCACCACGACCAGTGACCTCCTCGTCCAACTGTAGTACGGGAAGTGGTAGCTACAATGGGCCCAGCTCTGTCACGTTAGTGCAACCTTCTCCTCTAGCCAGAGAATTGTCAGATCTTAGTGGGTCCTACATGAATGGCAATACGGCCCCCCGAAGCGGCCATCGTTCCGTGTTGAGTCACAGCAATAGCATGTGTTCCAACGAAGAATCTGTACGAGGATGTTGGCGACAAGCTCATATATTGTCCGTTCCTTGTCCTGTGCCAAGAGAACAACAGCAGAGGCAGCAGCCGTTACCAAGCCCTGCCCTGATTGTTGAGGAACGAAATGGAGTGATTGAATTGATAAAGAAGACTGAAACCGGTGACAGCAATACAGAAATGGAAGATCAAGGTGTTGCACGACAAAAAACTCCAGCGGATGCGGATGATCTACTATTCCTGGCGCATGCTTCTGCTTCGTCCTCTTCGAACAGTGGTCTGGGCCAAGCTCGCCCTTCACAACATAGTCCGGGCGAGGAACACGCTCGAACCCCCATTCTTATTTTACTTTTAGATCCGGGACGAAAGCAGTTTGAAATTATGCAACTTTGGGTCGATATCAAGGTAGACTTGGTTCGAGATGTTCTCCATTCTATTCAACGGAAATTGCCCGAAAAATGGAGACAGGATTATGACGGTCTCATGCAACTTCGTGGATCCAGCTTCTGCCAATTGGTTCATATCTTCAATATCGCCAAATATGATGTAAGGCCACGTGAATTGTGGGTAGCAAAACCATGGTCAATGGCTGCCAAATCTGCGTAAGTTTCTTCTGCACGCATTCGTTGACTTTGGGCGCATTCGTGATGTTCGGGTTCTCTCAGATTCAACGTGCTCAAACACTCCTTTTTATCGTCTTGCAGTGCTGACCTTGCCAGGGATTGTATCAAAGAGCTTCGAGCCGATGGTTTGGTAAGATCCATAATGACTTGTCCAAGGGTTTGGCTTGGAAAGCCTCTGTCTTTGTCTAAATGATACTTTTAACTCACTTCTTTCATTCCCTATACTCGTATCACAACTTCTGTACCCAGCTTTCTGTACATACAGACAATGATCTTGGCAATAATAGTAAACTGCGTCTCGCCAATTTTTTCAGTAAAGGAAGCAGCAGCGGGCGATCATCGCCTGCCTTCCACGACGATGCCCCCTTGACGTTGAGCAGGGATGCCATGAATCGCTTGCATATACCAGACGGATCATTCATGAACCATCATCACGCTCACCAGTTCTTGAGCTTTCGTGCACCTGCACCCCCACCACGAGAGGTTGGCGCTCCACCACGATCCTCACATCAACATCGATTCTTCGGGTCACTTTTAGGAACATCCAATTCGTTTGACGATGTCAGCTCACAACTAAGCAATCCATCTGAGGCAATGCTTCCCATTTTTGAGACCGATGCCGACTCGGACACGGTGGAAATGAGCGGTAGTCCACTTCGATCCAAAGAATACAATCCCAATCGAAATCGACATCCACGTGAGCACCGAGGATACTCAACAAAATACTCGTCACTAAACGGTCCAGCTTTGCCAGCTGTGGGTGAAGTCGGGTCATCGCGGAGCCTCAACAAAAACAATGGCAATAGCAATAGCAATAGCAGCACTCCTTGTGCTGTGTCCAATTATTCTCTGGCTGATTTGGATGTTACGAAGGAGACAGAATCGTTCACGACATCACTGATCGAGTACTTGAAAAAGAAGAAAACTTTGCTCTTCAAAAAGCTTAAGCCTCTCAACTGTACCAGTTGCCGACGAAGCAAAAAGGGCATAATGGATGACGATGGTTACTCCTCTGTTTTGGGCGGTCAAGATGCAAGGAGCAGCAGCGCAGCCAAGAGTGAGATCAACAGCGAGGATGGAAGGGATACACCCACTTCTAAAGGAAGTGCGGGAGAGGAATCTCTTCAATGGCACACTCCCACAGCGGAAGACGGCTCCATTGTTTCCGAATCTGCACCTCTGTTGCTGTGCGGACTAGGATCGAGTAGTTGCACTTCTCCCGCTTCAATTCAACATTGCAAGCACTCCCGAAACTTTGGGCATTTTTGAAAACGATTGTCATTGAATATAAAATGTATGATTATGCTTCTTTTAAGTACTTTTGTCTCCTCAACAATCTTCTCAACAATAAGAACGACAACTGCAAGAGCAAGGTGTTTTCTTCACTAATTATCGAGTCGTTGCTCCTGTCGAGAAAGTCTGTAATTAAGAGCTCGCAAATTTCGTCCCGCTTCGTGAGGACACTCAGATGGTACCAAATAAACGTGGTCAACCTTTCGGAAAGGCTTGGTGGAAAATCCTAAGGGTCCTATTTTCTGTTCGTTCTCGAGACGGGCCGGAGTCTTGGGTTGACGTTTCATCAAGCGCAACTTTTCAAAGAATGTGTAGGCACGACGGTAGACAGCATTCCCTTGCTGATCTGCGTGTTTGGAAGCCATAAACTTGGACAAGGCATTGCTGGCGGAGCCCAAAAGAGCGATGCGGCGAAAGGATGCCTTGGTAACATCGGGATGGTCTTGAAAGAACTCTTGCAGTTTTTTGACCACCTGCGGGCATTTATCAAATACAGGATCATCCTGGGCTACCCCAGGTGTTGCCATGATATCTTTCAACAACTGATCTCCTTCAGCTCGCGAAGAAGAAACAGCTTTCGTCTTTGTTTTCTTGGTGGCACTGCCACCAGTGGAAGCAGTATTGTCGCTGGTGGAGGCCTTGCGTTTGGCAATGACTGCCTTGTTTTCCTTGTCGGCGTCCTTCATCTTTTCTAAGAATTGAGCGGCTGCCCAATACGTTTCATTTTGGACCGCCGACCACTGATTCTTGTAGGATCCAAACATGAACTTCCTAAAGGAGCCTTGTCCGACACCGATTTCGCTCATAACAGATTTTTGGCTGCGTCCACTGGTATTCAAGTACGTTTGCAACGCGCTGCGAATTTCTTTAGGCGTCTTCTGACGACCTGTGCGAGTGGTGGGGACCCAATCACTGCTGTCCAACCACGGCTGGATATGTTTTTCGTCCTCGTCCGTGGTCAATTCCTCTTCGGTAGAAACGTCGTTTCGATTATCCTTATCCGAGGTGAGCTTCTTAAATTCTTCGTGAGCTTGGAGTGCAGTGTCAGAAGTGTCAGCACCTGTTGGTTTAGCTGCTGTTTTCGTCGTGATTGGCACTGTGGCGGATATAGCAGTACTCATCCCTGGGGTGGCGAAGGTCAGTCCAACAGCCGGTGTAACAGCCGGAGGAGTAACACAATTGCTACTCTCGTTACTTGAGGATTCTATCTCTATCATCGTCGAACTTACAGGGTGTCCATTCACTACTTCCTTCTTAGGTTGGGGATAGCTGCTGCTAGTTTGGTTGGTGTTTGCTTGAGGTGGAGGTACGGACGACATGGCGAATTAATTTTTTTTTCGCAACATTTATTGTGCTACGATATCTCCGCTCCGAGCAGCTCAAAGGGGCAAGCATTGAGAACATGATTGTCGTCCTGCGTTCGGAGGGAGATTCAAGCTCTGTACCTGGTAGAACGAGAACTTTAGATATTTTTACCATCACTAATCCGAGAGACACAAGGTGATTCAACTTGATAGTCGGGTTGTCGGCCTGCGTTCGGAGGGAGAATCGTGAGGCTTCCTTATTAGGACGCTCATGATCCCTGATTGTCCCATCAAAACAATACTACTGCTAGACTACCAGGTACTGATAGTAGAGACTAGCTACAGTCTACTGCAGCAGTCTACCATTGTAGGTACTACAGTACTCTCTCTACTACTCTACTACTACTACTAGTAGCTAGCTAGCTACTCGAGTACTCTACTAGTAGCTAGCTAGCTAGTAATAGTCTACTAGTAGTAGTCTCTAGTAGACTACTTCTGTAGCTAGTAGTAATAGTCTACTGCCTCGTAATCGAATAACCAACTTTTCCCTATCTCTAGTCGAGTCTACTAGTCTACTACCTCCTACCGTACTACGAGAACTAGCTACTCTACTACAGTATTCGAGTACTACTACTAGCTAGTAGTAAAGAGCTAGATGACGTGCCTATTAGTAGAAGTCCTCCCCTTCAATACGTATTATATTTCCATTCATAAGAAGTTGGTTGGCGGAATCTTAAACACTTCCCCAATGATTGACTCGATGATTCCGCGTTTATTTTTTACATGTGGTGACAACCAAAGGCAAGAAGACAAGCGAAGACATCCCTTGGCGTCGCATGAACGATCGTTCGCCTGTCTTGTTTTCCTTCTCCGCCAAGGTTACTTCTCCAAATCCGGCGTCTACTACCGCTCCTGTTTCCGTGTTGGTACAAACCGAATAGTGATCATTTGACAATATGTATATTGCACTAAGAAATACTCCGAGAAGCGACAATGATGCTTATTCTTTATCTCTTGTCATTATAGGAACGAACGGTGCTATTGGCAATATGTTACCGTTTCGAGAGCGATGCACCGTCGATCAGACGTTGTTGCTCTTTCTTCTTGGCAGCTTGTGCCCGACGTTCTTTTGCTTCTTCAATTTCCTTGACCATGTTTGGATGTTTGGTATCCACTCCGGTAGCGGCTAACATTGCACCAATCTTCTCGTGACCTTGAACCATGGTCAACCAATACGCTGTTCTGGCTTGCCCATCCATTCGATCCAACAATTTAATAGCAGCAGCGACATCGTCATTGCAAACCGATTGAGTAACATTGATCCAAACTTGTACTGCTTCTTCATTTCCACAAAAGGCAGCAACATGGAGAGCATTTGCTTGATTTTTGTCCTTAATATCCAAGACTTGTTCCAATCCTTGGCGTTTGTTGTCCTTGGAAGTCATGTACTCGAGCAACAGTTTTAAGCCGCTTGCAAAATTTCGCTCCGAACAAATGTGAAAAAGAGACAAACCAGCCGTATTCTTGCGCGTCAAAAGAGGAGCAATACTGCTTTCTTCTTGCAGTAAAAATCCCAACAATTCTGAATGAGCATTGCCAATAACAATTTGGAGGGGTGTTGTGCCTTTGGAATTTGCCTGCGACAAGGCTGACGACCAATCGGCATCATTTTTGCTGAATGCATTATCTTTTAAAAACTTTACCATGCTCGTGTTTCCTTGCGAACATGTGGCCAAAAGTGGGGAATCGCCTTGGTGATTGGATTCAGTTAGCAGCTCAGAAACCTTCAATGAAAGATTTTGTACTTTTGTTTGAACGTGCTTCAATAGATCTACATTGCCGTAGGCTACCAAAATCCAAATGGGAGTGCATCCCAAATTATTCTTGGCCTCATAGAGTTCTACCAATTGACTTTCGCTTAGATCAGTGTGAATGAGATTCAGAACATCTTGCGCTTTGGCCTGAGGAGAACGACAACTGAAGAGAGCATGGAGAATATTGTTTTGTTGTCGGTCTTTTATGACTCGATCTTGTGCGGATGTTGCTGCCTTCCATTCAGTTTCAAATTTGGACAGGTCTCCCATTACGGCCGCCGATAAGAGCGCAGGTGGCGCTGCTGGTTGCTGCGTCACGGAAGCTCGGTTCCCCATCTTGTTATTAATATTTATTCGTAATTTGTATTATGCTTCTTTTAACAGTACTACTGTACGAGGGTTGTGTATTACTCTATTATTTATTTGAAGGAGACTAGCTAAGTCTACTACTCTATGAACCAAGGATATGGGAAATTGGGAAACAAGGGACAAGTGTGCGAGAAACTGACTCATTACACTACAACAATGATAAGAATAAAAATATTAGTAACATGAAACATGAACATGGATTTCCACCTTCCACCCAAATGCTTTAGATGTGGCGCTACTAGTGTATCGAACATTTGGTAGCACGGCCTAGCTCCTATCCAAGGCGATTGATGTAACAGCGGTGCAGACCATGAGAGGGTGGTAGCTTCCTTATTATCCTCATAATTAATTATCAATTATGCTCGTTAATATCGAAAGACTTCGGGATGAAAATCAATTTCAATTACGTTCGTTTCGTTTCTCTGACAAGCAACTTCGATCTGTTCCAACAGAGAAGTCGGACCGCATCCCATTACGAAAATTCGGCCCCATCCATTTTCGGAAGCTTCCTCTTGAACTTTCTGGAGAATGGCATGTACATCCGGACGACTACCTCGATGAATTCGGTAGGATTGGTCCGAAGTGGTCTGGTCTTGTTTAGCCTGGTTGTCAATTTCGTCATCGTTGTACCCGTCCAGAAATTTGTCCACTTGCGAAATATAAATATCTGTCTGCACTTCCAAAGGCCGTCTAGTAGTTGAAACTGCAGTATCCAACATGTCATGATCTTCGTCTTCAAAGACATCATCCCCTGCGTCGCCCATTTTTGGTCGCTCTACCATTTCAATACCATCAGCGGCATCATCATTACTGTCGTTTTTCGCATGTGCGACTGTTGGAGGAGGAATAGCGTTTATCATATCTTCATTTCGTATGGACCAGATATAGAGCACTTTCTTCAGCGAAGGTGGAGCTGACGATCCCACCAGCATACTCCTGGCAATGCTGTGGCAGGGCGTCGCACCAATGCCTCCACATATAAAGACAGCCATAGAATATTTGTGTTCATTGCGTTGCTCCAAAATGGAAGGCAGACTTCCGTAGGGTCCTTCAATGAAGACCCGAACCGAATTAGTACTGATTTTGTTGACATCTCTAGGTGCTGCTAGCTCCATTAATTGTCGTGTCCATGTTTTGGGTGAAGGCAGGGCTCGAATGTAGAGTGTGACACTGGGATCTTCGGGGGCACTGGCAATGGAGAAAGGATGAAATTCCCACAAACCAATGGAAGGAATAGCAATTTGGACAAACTGACCGGGTTCGTATTGGAATTTGTTGAGATAGCAATCAGCCTTGGGCCATTCCACTTTGGTTAAATTTTCGGCCACCCGAGTTACTTTGGCTTGCTTTGGATATCTCATGCCCGCCATTAATCCGTATCGGATCAGTCCATCGAGGATCCACCATACAAGAGCATACCAAAAGATGTCGGCACCGTGAAGAATGCCTGCCAGCAAAATCACAGAGGCTCCGGTGACGTGCGTGATCAACCATCCTTCAAACCAGTATTTTCGAAAGGGTGTGTGAAAGGCGCTGGTCACTACCATGATTGCCAAAGTGAATAGTACCGTAGCACCTGTTCGATTCATTTCGTTGTCCCAAAAGTATTTCCACATATTGGGATCCGATCCCAAGTAGGCATGGATGCTGTGGTGTTCGTGTAAAATGCGATATTTGTGTTCGTGTTCGTCTTCTTCGTCGTCGTGATCATCGTGATCTCCATCATCGCCATCATGATGTTCGGAATCGTGCGATTCTTTATCACCCTTGTGGTAATAACCAATTTGAATTCCGTGCAAACATGCCATCCATACCGTCAAGAGCGCACTGGTCAAATGAAAGGGCACGAGCCGTTCAAAGGATAATCCCGTCACCAACGAAACCAAGGAATGACTCTTACTGGACGTGATGAAAACCATCGTCATGACATAGGACGTCATTTCACCGGTTTCTTTGAAAGCGTGATGTCGAGTGGGTTCCCAAAAAGCTGTATGGGTAGCATCGACAAACCAGAACAGGAGCGGCAATCCCAACAGCAAATGTCCTAACGAAATATCGTGCAACAAACCCCAAGAACATTTCTTGAGAGGTTTGTGGCCCAACCAACGACGCCACATCCTTCCGAATGAAAGGGTACAAGATACAAGACTGCTGGGTATGATTTCTCGTAGAGCATCCCAAAGGAAATAAAAAAAGGGTGTCACCGCCAACAGTTGAGAAGACATGCGATCCTGGTCTTGGGAATAAAAATCATGATGGGATGATATCCTGGAGGAAGTAGAGGAAACTCCTATAGGACCGTAACCAAAGGAACTCATATCTCTCTCTCTCTCTCTCCCTTCTGCTCCGGCTTTTGACTAACTGAATTGTGTACTACTAATCTGTAATAATTTTATTAACCTTGTTTGAGCTGGCAGACAGCTCTACTCTTGCTATGTAGTACTGGTAATTTATTCCAAGTTCCAATCAAGTGCCAGGTACCAGGTACTTCTAAAAGCAAGATGCTTACCCTGGTAATTAAATAGGAGTAACTTTTTTCTGCTCCTGTGAAGTAAAGAGACTCAATTGCATTGAATAAGTGTGCGATCCATTGAGGCAGTAGATCTTAATTCGCCTGTCCTTCTATCCTACGAAATTTAGAAGGATCAACGCCATCAACCGTATTTTCCATCCTTGTTGTTTCTTCGCGCATAAAAAAGCTACGACGAGTACCAGCTACCTGGTACTATTTAGTAGGTCTTACTCGCTCTAGCTAGCTACCGTACGAGTAGTAGCTAGTCTAGCTAGCTAGTAGTAGTGGACTACTAAAAACTACAACATCCTCCTCCAACATTATTATTATTTGTTGTTTATCTGGAATCATATTTATCGCAGTAAAGCACCAACAGATAATATTAGAACCCAAAGAGAATTCAATAACGTTCTTTAGAGAGAGCTATATTAACAAACGAAGCGAAAGAAGACAACAATAGAAAGGATGAGGTGAGCATATTATTTACAAGATAACAACAACCTTCGTATCTTGATTTGGATCGTGTACAAGTAGTAGTCGTATCAACAACCGCTCTCCGGTTTTGTGGAAGTCTTCTTCAAACAAACGCCTCAACAACATCCTGTTACCAAGCTCATACACTTCATTATTGCAGCTCAATCCGCAGCAGCTTATATCACGAATCCCTTTTCATGGCGTTGCAAACATGTTTCATTTTTTTTTCAATCTACCCTGTCGTCTTCTTTTCCATATATGGTTACTATTATTATTATTTTCTGCAACAACCCGTCTCTTTCATTCTTAAACTTACACGCACATGACAACGCAAAACTCAACAACCATTTTTTATTGTTTCTCAACATCTCTTTCCAAATAAAATCTTTTTTTGTGTAACGAACAACAACTACTACGACTACTACTACTACTACTACTACGAAAATATAATGCACAGTCGTGCCGATCACGGACAAGAATTTGTACCTGGTGCGGGTCCATCGTCCGAGGCACCGCAAGATTTGGATCACTTCAAGCGTGGTCACGATGAGCGTTCTAATATGAGGGAACGAGATTCTGAAAATATGGACGATCGCATTACGTCCAACAAGGAACCCGGTCGGACACTCAATTTTGAACATCCCAAGTATCCACCAGCAGCAGCGGCGGCAGAGGATCGTGATCGTGATTATCGTGGTGGCAGCAGCAGCAGTGGTGGAAGAGGAGGACACGATGATCGTCGAGCTGGTGGTGGTAGAGGAGGAGGAGGAGGAGGAGATGATTATCGTGGTGGCTCTAGATCCTATTCTGGAGGCCGCGGAGGGGGACGAGGTCGAGGCCG
>Ga0100394_1004173_pt1 | contig 11786 bp, 10 predicted proteins | sample CryGeymeta201518_FD_81549 | JGI IMG/M metagenome (GOLD analysis project Ga0100394, IMG submission 81549) | Groundwater microbial communities from Crystal Geyser aquifers in Utah, USA - Crystal Geyser metaG 2015-18 | ecosystem: Environmental > Aquatic > Deep subsurface > Groundwater | place: USA... | reverse complement strand
ATTCTGTTTTTGCCGCTTATTGTTTACCGGCGGGAAATCAGGCCGGAAATTTTTTCCTACTTTTTCTGTGCCCTTTTTTGGTGGATACTTTCCGGGGTAAAAAACAAAAGAATCGCTGAAAAATGGCTCTTTATTCTTCCGGCGGCGCAAATTATCTGGATTAACCTCCATGTTTATTTTTTCTGGGGTTTTATACTGACAGGCTTGTTTTTAATGGAAAGTTATTTTGAAAATAAAATTTTTTTTAAAAAATTATTGGTGATTTTCGGCTTTTTATTTTTGACTTGCTTGGTTAATCCTGCCGGTTATAAAGGTCTTTTTTACCCTTTAAATATTTTTAAAGACTATGGTTACCGGGTACTTGAAAATCAGACTGTTTTGTTTATTGACCGTGTTTTTGGTAAGTACCCGCCTAATTTATACTTCAAGATTGCCTTTACGGCTCTATTGGTAAGTTGGGTTTTGGCGCTGAAGAAAAAAAACGTTTCCATCATAAATTTTTGCCTTTTTTTGCTTGTTTCGTATCTTGGCTGGTCAGCCATCAGAAATTTTACCGTTTTTGCTTTTTTTGGTTTGGGGATTATGGCCGAAAATATCAACAACATTGATTTTCTAAAATTTAGACAAAAAGAAAAAGAAATTTTTGTAAACATCTCTTTGGGTGTGTTTGCTTTATTTATTCTTTTTATTCTTGATTCCCATTATTGGCTGGCCAGAAACCTTGGTTGGGGAGTGGATAAGAACACACAAACGGCCATAAATTTTTTCCGGCAAAATAATTTAGAAGGACCAATTTTTAATAATTATGATATAGGCGGTTATTTAATTTATTATCTATTTCCAAATGAAAAAGTTTTTGTTGATAATCGGCCGGAAGCTTATCCGACGGAATTTTTTACTGACACATATGTTCCGATGCAGGAAAACCAAACAATTTGGGAAGAAGTTGACCAAAAATATGGTTTTAACGCCGTCTTTTTTTACCGCAATGACCTGACTCCGTGGGGGCACCAATTTTTAGTGGCCATGATCCAAAATTCTCAGTGGGCGCCGGTTTTTGTTGATCAAAACTCAATTATTTTTCTTAAACAAAATGAACTAAACCAGCCGATAATTAAAAAATTCGAACTGCCGAAAGAGATGTTTCAAATCAAAAAGGCTGATTAATAATCAAAGGTTGAAGGACAAGGAAATTGAAGATGAGATTTTTTGTCTGCCACCGCTGTCCCTTGTCCGCGAAAATGTGCTATTTCAGCGCTTCGGTATTCAATTGAAATTTCGGGTCTTTCTCGAGACGAATTTGAGTTGAGGCAGTATTATTTCAGATTGAAAAGTTTGGTCCTGGGAGAACCCCCCGGGATTTCAAATATGTAGAAGAGGAAAGCTCTCCGGAAACATATTATAAATGGACGGAAGAACAAGGACCGCCACCACCGGGAATTGACGGTTATACTTGGTATGGCCGTTACAATAATTGGGGGTCCTGATTGACTCCTGCAATTTTTGTGCCGAGAGAGGGAGTTGAACCCTCACGAGCTTTTGGCTCATGGCTTTTTGAGAGCCACGCGTCTGCCATTCCGCCACCCCGGCTTTTTGTTTAAACAGAGCTTATTTTAACAAAATAATTAAACGAAGTAAAATTGAAATAATTGTGTTACAACCAAGAAAATATCTGCCCCAAAGGAGGTGAAAAAATAAATGCCAGAAAGAACGAAAGGACATAGGATGGTTTTTGGTCCCAACTTTGATAGATTATTAGAAAAGACAGTCAAACAAGGATTGGAAAATTACAAAAAGAGGTCAATCTTTTGCTGGAGATGTAAGTCGTAAAGAATTAGAATCAATGTTTGAAATAGCAGATAGTTATTCTGCAATAGTCAATATTCTCGATCAAAAAGTAACCACTGACGGTATACTTTATGGGGTAGAAGTTAAGATTGAAGATCCCGGGAAAGTGGAAAGTTATTGGAGAGAAGTGTTGTTCGGATTGCCTACAAAATGTACGCTTACATTGCACCCGACCCTGAATTGGAAAGGGTACTACAAGAAGTAAAACAAAACAAATAAATATAAAAGCTGGAAAGCGATGCCCCAGACAAAAGGCACGTTCCACTGGTGGCTGCCCTGAAACTTAATTAAGTTTTTTAGAAAAAAAGTTTTTTTGTTAAGAAAAAAATAGGGTGCTTCAACCAGGTCCGGCAGTATGCCGGCAAAACAACCAAAAATAACAAAAATAGCCTTGTTGACATCCGGTAAGGCTAGAGAGGCAATTTTTAATCCTAAAAAAAGTCCGATTAAGCAATCAAAAAAAACCACAAACATTGTTTTAGTGCTGATCCTGCCTTGTTTTTTCTTTTCCCTGCTTAAATTAGGATTCCAGTGGGGAAGCGTATCAAGAACAAAGTGGGAAAGAAAGGCCAGGGGGAGAGATAGAAGGGGGCTGCCGATTTTGTAAGCAATTATTCCTCCGGCCGTGGCATGTACAAGCTCAAGCATATTTTAGATTCTTTCAGTGTAATGTGTTAGAATTTCAGAGTCAACAGATGCCAAACCTATCTTTAACTATTGGCCAGATTAAAATTACTCCCTTATTTTGGGCTTTAGCCCTGGCTTTTATTTTTTCCTCTTTTTCAATGTGGAAAAAAATGATTAAAGAAAGTTACTTAGAGAAAGATATTTTTTCCACTCAAATTTTAATATTATTGGGGGGGGTTATATTTGAAATTCTTTTTAAAATGAGTCTTGGAATTATTGTTTTTGGGGCTTTTTTAGGAATATTGATGGTTTCTGCTTGGCGTTTTAAAATTTTGGCCATAAATTTTTGGGAAGGATTAGATTGGCTTGTTTTACCGATCATTTATTTTTTCTTTTTTGGAGGAATAGGCCTCTTTTTAAACTCTTGGCAATGGACGGCTTTTGGTTATTCTGCCACCTCACTTCTTGGACTGGGGCTGTATCTTTATTTAAAAAAACATTACCGCCGTTTTTTTTGGTACAAGAGCGGTAAAACCGGTTTTTTATTTTGGTCAATCTGTTTTTATTTTTCCGCTGTCTTGTTGGTTCTTGATTTCCTGCAAACGAAAAAGGTATACTGGTCAGAAGTTTTATGGATCGTTCTACTCACGTCAAGCGCTGGAGCAATTTATCACCGGGCTGAATTAAACAAAAAATAATATGGTAAAAATAAATTTCCCTAAAAATTTAATTGATCCTATCGGGAGATTCCTTCGTAAAGAAGAGGAAAAACTAAAAGAACGCAAAAAAAAGTTGGACAAAGAAGATCCGTTTAAAGATCCGGACCGGATTTTAGATAACGCAGCGATTGATACCGATGCCTCAGAACAATTTGGCCATGTGAATGTTGAAGGCCTAAGAAAAGAAATAGACAAAACCCTTATCCAAATAAGAAAGGCCTTAACCAGGATAAAAATTGGTAAGTACGGTATCTGTGAAGACTGTGGAAAGATGATAGATACCGACAGATTAATGGTTTTTCCGGCGGCGACAAAATGTGTTCTGTGCGAGAAGAAAAAAAGTGGAAAGAAAGTTTAATTTCAAAATCACCGCCAGGGATAAGAAAACTCAAGCTCGCGTTGGAATTATTTATACCGCTCACGGAAAGATTAAAACTCCTGCCTTTGTTCCGGTGGGGACGCAGGCTTCGGTTAAGTCTTTGGACAACCGCGATTTGGCAGAGATAGGCTCTCAACTTTTTTTTGCCAATACTTATCATCTCTATCTTCGTCCGGGAATTGAGGCGATAAAAAGGCTCGGCGGATTACATTCTTTTACTGGTTGGACCAAACCCCTGATTTCCGATTCGGCCGGTTTTCAGGTATTTTCTTTAAATAAAAAAGAGAATACTTCTCTGGTAAAAATTAAAGAGGACGGTGTTTCTTTTCGTTCACATCTTGACGGCTCAAGCCATTTTTTCACTCCTGAAAAATCAATTAAGGTTCAAATTATTTTGGGAGCGGACATCATGATTGCTTTCGACGAATGTACTTTTTATCCGGCCAGTCACGAATATTCGCTTTTGGCAATGGAAAGAACTCATCGTTGGGCGGTTCGTTCCTTAAAGGAGGCAGAAAAAAGACATGATGTTCAGGCCTTATATGGGGTGGTCCAGGGAGGAGTTTATAAAGATCTGCGCCAAAATTCAGCCGAATATATTAACGGCTTGCCTTTTGAGGGAACGGCTATTGGCGGTGTTTCTGTCGGCGAAAGCAAGAAAGAAATGGTAAAGGTTCTTGATTGGACAATTCCCAAACTCTCGCCGGAAAAACCAAGACATCTCCTGGGAGTTGGTGAAATAAGCGACATTTTTGAGTTGGTTCAGAGGGGGATAGACAGCTTTGATTGTGTTATGCCGACCAGGCTTGGAAGAATGGGGTTCTGCCTGACCAAAATAAAAAAAGACGGCGAATTTTTGATTGATTTAAATAAATCCGCTTTTGCATTTGACGAAAAACCCATAGAAAAGGACTGTAAGTGTTTTGTTTGTAAAAGCTACTGCCGGGCCTATTTACATCATCTGTTTAGAACGCGTGAGCTTTTGGCTTACCGCCTGGCGAGTTATCATAACTTGTGGTTTATAGAAAGATTGGTTGATAATATTAGAGAAGCAATCGATCGGGGTAAGTTTTTAAATTTAAAAAAACAATGGCTGGGAAATTTATAAGAAAAACCAAAAGACACCTTAATCTTTATTTCGTTTTAGTAATTGTTGTTGGAGTGTTTTTTTTTGCCGGCCCTAGATACGGAAAAATAATTAAAAATTCACCTTTCTGGTATTTTGGAAGAATTAATTTTGCTTTGCTTGGGAACCAGTCAGTCTCAATTTTTTCCCTTGAAGGGAATGAGGCTCGGCTGCTTGAGTTTTCACCCCAAGAAAAGATTGACCTGCCGAGGGGGTTTGGTGAATATGAACTGCGAAAAATTTACCAACTGGGTGAATTGGAAAAAAGGGGAGGACAGCTTTCCTTAGAAACCTTTCAAAATTCACTGAATTTTCCGGTAGTAGGTTATTTTTACCAGGATGATTTAAAATTTGGAAATTACACCCTTCTTTCCGATTTTAAAAAGATTATCGGCCGGTCGATCAGAAAAAAGATAAAGACAAACCTTAACTTAACCGATCTTTTGATATTATATTTCCGGACAAAAAGGATTTCACCCCTTTTGTTTAAAAAATTTGAATACAGAAGTGAGATGGATGATTTTTTTAAGGACGAACAAATCCGCCGTGAGGCTCTGGCAGTGGAAATTCTAAATGGGACACAGCACCAGGGTTTGGCCCAGAAAGCGGCGGAGCTTTGGGAAAATCTGGGAGGCCGGGTAATCCGGGTGGCGGATCACAGCGAACAACTATCCCAAAGTTTGCTTATTGCCAGGGGGGAGTCAAATAAAAGTTATAGTTATGAAATTATGAAACATTTTTTTAAGCCAGATTGCCGTGACCTAAATGGAGAAGAGAACCGAGCGGATATGACTTTAATACTGGGCGATGATTACTGGAAAAACATGACGGAAAAGTGGTAAAATCGCACTTATATGAGTGGACATTCCAAATGGGCCAAAATCCATCGGGCGAAAGAAGCTTCCGACCAAAAAAAAGGTCAATCTTTTACTAAACTTTCAAATGCGATTGCGATGGCCGTGAGAGAAGGGAACGGCATAACCGACCCTGAGTTTAATTTTCGGCTGAGATTGGCGATCGAGAAGGCAAGAGAGGCCAATATGCCGAAAGACAATATTGCCAGGGCGATTGACAAAGGAGGAGGAAAAGGCGAGGGCAGTGCCCTGGAAGAAATTCTTTACGAAGGCTACGGCCCGGGCGGAGTTGGTTTTTTAGTTCAATCGGTAACGGATAACCGGCAAAGGACGGTTCAGGAAGTAAAAAATATTTTCGACCGCAGTGGTGGGGCGGTTGCTTCTCCCGGAGCGGTTTCTTTTAATTTCAAAAAAGTCGGTTATTTAACCGTCAACGCCGGTGATAAAACGGAAGAGGTGATGCTGAAATTAATTGATCTTGGTGTGGAAGACGTTGAGGATGAAGGAGAGGGGATTTTGGGGGTTTACACCAATGCTCCCGATTTGATTTCCGTTAAAGACAAAATTTCCGGAATCGGACTGCAACCACAATCGGCAGAAATAATCATGAAACCGATAAATTACGTCTCGGTTACCGACCAAAGAACAATCGATCAAATTCTTTCTTTAGTCAACAAGCTGGAAGAGCTTGACGATATTCAGAAGGTTTTTGTCAATTTTTAAAATGTTTCGCCTGACAAAAAGACGTAAATTCATTCTTTCCTCACTGGTTCTTTCTTTCGGTTTGCTGGGGATCCAACTGGGTTGGGTCGCTAACCGCTATCTGGCGATTGGCATTTTGTCGTTTGTTTCTATCCCCTTGGTTTTTTGGTCTTTGAAGGAAGCCCTGAGTGTGTCGGTCTTAATAGTGTCTTGGATTCTTCCTTTCTTGTTTACCGCCGGAATCGGCTTGTTCTATTTTTTGCTCCCGGGGTCGCTTCTGGTCGGAATTCCGATAATTTTAATTTATTTTTTTGGGATGTACGCCCTTTTCTTAAGTGAAAACATTTTTTCTGTAGCCGCAATTAGAACAATCCAGTTGTTTAGGTCTGCCTCCGCGGTTGGTTTTTTATTGACTCTTTTTACCTCCTTTTTACTTTTTGACACCATTTGGTCTTTTGCCTTACCTTTATATTCTAATTTTGGATTAGTATTTTTAGTTTCTTTTTTGCTTTTTTTTACCGGTACCTGGAGTGTAAATCTAAAAGAAAAAATCGACAGTAAGATAATGATTTATTCCTTAATTTCTTCTCTTGGGTTGGGGGAAACCGCTGCCTTACTCTCTTTTTGGCCGGCAACCGTTTCTCTGGCCTCGCTTTTTTTGACCATGATGATCTATGTGTGCTTGGGGCTGATTCAGGCAGAGTTGAGCGATAGGTTGTTTGAAAAGACGGTTAAGGAATACCTTTTGGTTGGGTTTGCCGTTTTTGTGATACTTCTTTTTTATACTTCGTGGGGCTAATCACAATTTACAATTTTCAATTTATTTTTTTTGTTCCCGCTGTCGGTGAAAAGGGGAGAGGGAGTGGTAAAAATTCCAATTAACAAGAATCCTATAGTAACACTATATACAATTTTTCACAGAGTTTTGAATATTTTTCACGATTTAGCAAGAAATATGGTTGACTGCCAAAATGATAATGTAACAAAAATGATAGAAAATGAGGCTGTGTTTTAGTTGTTTGATATAGTTTGATAATATTTTAAATTACCCCCTGTGGATAACTGTTTCCTCCTAAGGCTAAAATCTATTAAAATTTAAGAGAAGACACCTGTTTATAAGAATGAACAATAATTATTTAATTTTTATGGGGAGATAGCTTCCAAAAGAGAATGATTAACTAGTCGTCTTTGTTTTGGTAATGGCCTTCCAGGGGCTTTGACGGGACGGTTATTGACAAGTTATTAAAATTATAATAAGATACCTCCGACTGGGTATAATATCTCTTACGCTCAGTCCGAATGAGGTCTTTAAAACAAATTAAAATTTATTCTATTCCCTATCGTGACCACACGTCTTAAAATATAAAAAAATGATTCCTTATTTAGACGATTTCCTTCTTTATCTGAAAACAAACAATTATTCATCGGAAACAATTTATAATTATGAGCGTGACTTGACCGTTTTTGATAAATTTTTAGCTGACTCCTCCACTCTCTTTAATAAAATAGACAAGAGAATAGTCTCACAATATAAGGCTTATTTAACTTCAAAAGATAGACACACCGCCATAAAGAAAGAAAAAACAAATATAATTTTGGGTTCAAAAAGTTTAAATCGGACTTTGTCCTGCCTGCGCAGTTTTTTAAAATACCTGATTGAAATGGATTTGCCCTGTCCGATTCCTCCCGAAGTGGTTAAGATGGCCAGAACGGAAAAGAAACACGGGCAGGTGGCGGAACTGGCGGATTTGGTGAAATTAATCGAGTCGCCGGAATATCTGGAGAAAAATTCCCTGGTAGGGTTGCGGAATAGGACGATTTTAGAGGTCTTTTTTTCAACCGGAATGAGGATTTCCGAGCTGTGCAGTTTAGACCGATCGGATATTGATAACTCCGGCCGGATATTTATCATGGGGAAGGGAAAAAAAGAAAGATTTGTTTACTTAACCCCCCGCGCCAAAAATTACCTGGAAAGATATCTGGCGACCCGCCAAGATAGCGTGAAAGCCCTGTTTATTCCCTATGCCGGGATGAATGTATCACAAACTAAAAAAAGGCTTTCCCCCAATTACATTCAGATGAAAATTAAGCAGTACCGTGAGAAATTAAAAATTAATGTTCCTACCAGCGCTCATTCCTTAAGACACGGCTTTGCGACATATTTGGCGGAGTCCGGCGCCAGCCCGGTGGCAATCCAGATTTTGCTTGGACACGAATCTTTAGATACTACCACCCGATATGTTCACGCCTCCGATAAATTTGCCGAGGATTCTCATCGTAAATTTCACCCGCTGGCAAAAGAAGACAAAACTGTTTAAGATACAAATATGACAGAATCTTTATCGGGGGAAATCGATTTGAAGACAACAAGTTATGGTTTTTTTAAAGACCTAATGGATCCTCCTTGGCCAGATGTAGGTTTAAGAACGGTTCTTAATTATGATGATGCGGTTGGTGATCGGGTTCGGGTTTTAGGATATGACTCTTTATTGCCCAAGGTTAATAATAAGAATGTGGTTGAGATAATTGAAGAAAGAGTTTCCTGTTTGAAACCCGGAGTGAGACTGAAGGTTTTAGATGTGGGTTGCGGGACAGGTTACGCTTTGTCTGAATGTTTAACAAAGCTCGGATGGAAGGGAAAATTAGATTTATCCGGGATAACGGCACAAATTCCAAATTGGCGAAGGACAGAATTGGAGAGAGGTAAAGTAAGAATAGTGGTCGGGGATGCTCAACATTTGACGGAAATTTTCAACGGTGAAAAATTTGATTTGATTGTCTCATCTGACGCCATCGGTTATATGTATGATGGATTTACGGTTTTGGAGCAAATTTGGGAATTGTTGGCCCCAAACGGCCTGGCTTTAATCAGCAGCATTTATTGGGATCAGGAAAGAAGACAGGAAATTGAGAAAATCAATAAATTTTTTAAAAAAAGAGACCTTTCGGTTTTTCTGAAAGTTAAAGATAAGAATAATGTTTTTTGTCTTTTGCAGGCGGTTATGGAGAAAGACACAAAGGGAAAGGTTTTGCGATTTCCGGTAGTTCCGCATGGGATAAAACGTCACGATTCAAAATATCCGCCCATACTGACATATAGATTTGACCAAAACGGAAGTCAATTACGGGGTTTCTTCGGAAGTCTCTTTCCTCAGACAAGCAACCGCAGACACGCCGTCTGAAGATGATTTATCAAGCCTCATTAAAATTACGCCTTGGGTTGCCCGGCCAAGGCGGGGGATATTCTTAAGCGGCAGTTTGATTACCTGGGCCTGTTTGGAGGTTAAAACCACCTGTTCAACTTCTTCGTCAACCGCCTGGGAGCAGATAACCTTGCCTGTTTTTGGGGTGACTTCCGCCACTTTGACCCCCATCCCTCCCCTCTTTTGCAGGGGAAATTCGGTAATGTTGGTTCTCTTGCCAACCCCGTTTTCCATAACCACTAAAATATCTTTAAAAATTTTTTTTCTTTTATCTTTCGGTTCTTGGAGTTTATTGGGAGCAATTTCCATGCCTACAACGAAGTCTTCTTTTTTAAGGAGGATCCCCCTGACCCCTTGAGTGTCCCGGCCGGTCTGCCGGACGTCTTTTTCGCTAAATTTAATTGATTTCCCGTCATGGGAAACAAGTAAAATATGATCATCTCCGGAGGTAATTTTCGCCCAGCATAACTCGTCGTCTGCGGAAAGATTGATGGCAATCAATCCTGAGGAGCGGACATTCTCAAATTTTGACAAGGGGGTTTTTTTAACCGTGCCTTTTTTGGTTACCATTATTAGATTTTGTTTTTCATTTTCAATCTGCTGTTTGCCAATGGTTAATATTGACTGAAGAGTTTCTCCTTGTTCAATATTTATAAGATTGATTATCGCCTGCCCCTTGGACTGTCTTGATCCTTCCGGCAAATCCCAGACCCGCAGCCGGAAGACTCTTCCCTTGTTGGTAAAAAACATAATCGCGTCATGGGTATTAGCGGAAAGGAGGTGGTTGATTTCATCTTCTTCTTTGGTGGACATTCCCATCACGCCCTTTCCGCCCCTTTTTTGGGTCTTGTAAGTTCCCCGGGGAGCTCTTTTAATGTAACCGGTTTGAGTTACGATAATCAGAGTTTCTTCGTTGGAAATCAAATCTTCTTCAGAAAATTCCTCGACTTTTCCCTTGTAAACCTTAGTCCTTCTTTCGTCGCCGTACTTGGCTTTAATTTCGGAAAGCTCATTGGAAATAATCTTAAGAATTTTTTCCGGGTGGGAGATCAAGTCCGTTAAAAAGGCAATTGTTTCCTGGACGCTTTTATATTCATCTTCGATTTTCTTTCTTTCCAAAGCCGCCAGTTTTCGGAGCTGCATATCGAGAATCGCCACCGCCTGTCTTTCGGTCAAGCCGAATTTTTCCATTAAGTTTATTTTTGCCGCTTCAGCATCTTTTGAAGCGCGGATGGTGTTAATTACTTCATCAAGATGGTCAAGGGCGATAAGAAGTCCTTCAAGAATGTGTCCTCGTTCCTTGGCGGCTGCCAGCTCAAAAAGACTTCTTCTTCTAACCACTGAATACCGGTGGTCGACATATTCAATTAGAACCTGTTTAACATTTAACGTCATTGGCGTGCCGTTAACCAAAGCGACAATATTTACCGGAAAGGTAGTCTGCAGTTCGGTTTTTTTAAATAAGTTGTTTAAAACCGATTTTGGTTTAGCGTCTTTTTTAAGCTCAACCACGACCCTGATGCCTTCACGGTCTGATTCGTCCCTTAAATCCGAAATCCCGTCAATTTTTTTATCTTTGACCAGGTTGGCGATTTTTACCACTAATTGAGCTTTGTTAACCTGGTATGGAATTTCGGAAATGACAATTTGATATTTCCCGGATTTTGTCTCTTCGATTTCTGCCTTTCCCCGAATAAGCACCCTTCCCCGGCCGGTTTGATAAGCTTCTTTGATTTCCGCCGTATTATAGATGGCGCCGGCAGTGGGGAAATCGGGGCCTTTGATAAGACCGGTGATTTCATCAATGGTAATATCGCTTTCAAAACGAAGTTTTTCTTCTGTTTTTTCTTCGCTTCCTTCTTCCAGAACAATTCTTTTAAATTCCAATTCTTTCTCCGCGGCAGTTTCCAGATTATCCCCCATTTTCCCTTTTTCAATCATCGCCATGGTCGCCTCAACCACCTCGTTTAAATTATGAGGGGGAATTTTTGTCGCCATGCCTACCGCAATCCCCTCCGCTCCCATTAAAAGTAGATTGGGAACCCTGGCGGGCAAAAAGAGCGGGTCTTTAAGCGTTTGGTCAAAGTTGTCAATATAATCGATGGTATCTTTTTCGATGTCGGAGAGCATTTCTGCGGAAATAGCGGCCAGTTTAACTTCGGTGTAACGCATCGCCGCCGGCGGGTCGCCGTCCATAGAACCGAAATTCCCCTGTCCGGTTATAAGCGGATAGCGCATGGAAAACTCCTGCGCCATTCTGACTAAGGCCTGATAAATCGGCATATCTCCGTGGGGATGGAATTTGCCCATCACTTCTCCGACGACCTT
>Ga0100394_1004134_pt1 | contig 11843 bp, 12 predicted proteins | sample CryGeymeta201518_FD_81549 | JGI IMG/M metagenome (GOLD analysis project Ga0100394, IMG submission 81549) | Groundwater microbial communities from Crystal Geyser aquifers in Utah, USA - Crystal Geyser metaG 2015-18 | ecosystem: Environmental > Aquatic > Deep subsurface > Groundwater | place: USA... | reverse complement strand
TTTCCACACTCAGGCTGGCCCGGTTTTGTTTCGAAAAGACCGCCTGCAGTGAAATGTGTCTAGATAAAGTATTATCATTAACGAAACTGTGGTCTTTAGTATTGATGTGGGAAAATATTGAGAGGGTGTTCAATATTCTATGCCAGCTTTTGCCAGATGTAGCGTTCAGTTAATATTGTCTCTACTAAGCGGCCTCGGTTTGTTATGACAACCAGTGTATAGTCCGCCAGGCAAATTATTCACTTTGCAGGGCGGTTATAGGGTCAAGCTGCGAGGCTTTAATCGCCGGATACACGCCAAAAGCGATACCGATGAGCGCGCAAATACTAAACGACAATACTATCGCCAGCAGCGACCAGCTTACTGCCCAGTCAGAATAAAAGGCGATAAGTTCTGACAGTAAAATACCAAACACTATGCCTAACAAGCCGCCAAGAATCGCAATGGCAAAGCTCTCTGCGACAAATTGCAGTTTTATATCACGTTGGGTGGCACCAATGGCGCGTAACAGGCCAATTTCTTTCGTTCGCTCCAATACCGTGGCCAGCATGATATTCATAATGCCAATGCCGCCAACTAACAAAGAGATTCCCGCGACACAAGACATGACGATATTGAAAATTTGCTGGGTTTGCTTTTGTTGCGCCAATAACGCTGCAGGCACAATAATATTGTAATCGTCGATGTCGTTATGGCGCTGTTTTAACAGGTAATCCAGGGCGCGGGCACTTAAAGCGTTATTGGCGTCCTCATCAAGCTGCAACCGGAACGAGGTAAGCTCGGCACTTAGCGGCTCGGCTTTAAAACGCGTTTGTGCGGTGTTAAGTGGCATAAACAATTGGCTTTGTTCGCCGCCCAATTTTATGCCCTGAAACTCATTGCTACCGGCATACGGTTCGGCCAGTACACCCACAACCTGTAGCCAGACATGGTTTACTTTTACCGCTTTTCCTAACGCGTCGCCTCTGGGGAAAAGGCTTTGCGCAACGCGGGCGCCCAAAATAGCCACTTGGGCGGCATAACGGTTTTCTTGTTCGGTAAAGTTACGTCCGCTGGCAAAGGTAAGTTTGCTTAATGCCATATAGCTTGGCGACACGCCAATGGCGATGCCATCACTTTTTCCCTGATGGCTGTAGATGTTGTGTGTATCTACTTTGCGCTCAGCGCTAAATGCTGTGACTCCCGGAATAGTAGCAACGGCTGTATCGATATCGCTCTGACTTAGTCCGAGTGAATGTTTACGTTGTTCTTGCAGCGTTTTTTCATCAAAACTACGGGCTTCTACTATCAGATTGCGAAGCCCCATGGTTTCAATAGTTTTTAGCGCTTCGCGTTCAGCCCCTTCACCTATGTTAAGCATGGCAATGACGGCACCAACGCCGAATATCATGCCCAGCAGGGTTAAAAAGGTACGCAGTTTATGCTGTGCTAATTCGGCCAATGTATCCGTTATTAATGAACTTATTTTCATCGCCTCAACGCTCCGGATTAATCAGGGCTATTTGATCACCCGCTTGCAAACCACGGCTGATTTGGGCGTGGCTCAGGCTCTTTTTACCGATTTCGATGGGTTGCCTTATAAAGCGTGTACCATCATGTTTGTAGACATAGAGCTGTTGCTGATCACTGAAAATAGCTTGTAACGGGATCATCAGTACATTATCTGTTTCATCGACCCAAAGCTCAGCACGTACTTTATTACCCGGCATAAAACGGGGGTCTTGCCGGGTTGGCGCAACAACCACTTCAATAAATTTTCGCGGGTCACGTCGCTCGCGCGACTGGGCAACTGCCGCTACAGATACGACTTCACCTGTCAGGTTGTCGTCCGGCCAGGCTGTTAATGCAAAGGTTACTTTTTGGCCCGCGGCCAAGCCTATGGCTTCCTGCTCAATAACCTGTAGTTTTATATGTTGCAGGCTTAGATCCGGAATGCTGCCAATCCGAGCGCCAGGAAACACCATGCCGCCCACTTCCGGCTTTTCGCCACGCCAATTAGCTTCGAACAACAAAATACCTTGGTGTGGCGAACGGATTTCAAGCGCAGCCAAGCCACTTTCAGCCTGTTGCAATAAGCTTTGCTGTTGGTTACGTTGCAGTTGCAGCAACTCCAGCTCACCGTTACTACGCTGGGAAAAACTTTGCTCTTGCCAGCCTAAATAGTCGCGTTTGTCACCCAAGTACTCTTTGTTCTGCATTGAGTCGAGAATTTCTAACCGCGAGCGAATTTGCACATCGTCAATACTGAAACGATCAGCGAAAGAAAACTCATGGCCGTTCAATGTTTGGTCAAGGCCAATTGCGGTTTGTTCGTTTTGTTGTTCAGCCAGTTTTTGTTGTTCATCAGCGACGACGGCTCCCAAACCGGAGCTGGCTTTTACCTTGGATCGAAGCAGTTGGGTGGCATCAAATGTTACGACCACATCGCCAGGTTGCACTTCAGAATACTCTTTGGCGAGTGACGCAATAAAGCGGGGGCCCTGCACTGTTTTTGGGGCATTGATACTGACAGAATTAACGGCAAACAATTCGCCGTCGGCATTTATTTTATGCACTAGGGTATCTTCAACTACCGGATACACGGGCACTTGCAGTTGAGGTTCACTGCAGCCAGCAAGGGCAATGGCGCAAAATGCACTTAGCCAGTAAGCGTTATTATGGCGCATCTGCACCTCCCGCAGGGGCTGCCAATTGAATATTAAGCCTTGCTGTCATGCCTGGACGCATGGTGTCGGTATCTACTGAGTCTAAACTCACTCTTGCATCTACTACACGGCGTAAATTATCACGGGACTTGTCCCTTACCGCATTACCCAGGCTTTGCAGTACACCAAGAAAACGCTTTTCCGGGTAGGCATCCAATGTAATTTCAACCTGCAACCCCGGATGTATTTGTTTTAAATCGATTTCGTCTATTTCTGCTTTAATATATAAGCTGTCCAACTGGCTAACTTCGGCCACTGGCTGACCAAACTGCACGGTATCACCGGTGGAAAACTTTTCACCATCAAAGTTTTGGCTGTAAACCATCACGCCAGCAAAGGGGGCCTTTACCTGCATACTGTCAATGCTGCGCTTTAAATCATCCACTTCAGCCTGTAACCGGCTTACTTTGGCCAATAACATTTGTTCTTCCGCTTTGCGCTGCTGTTGATGGCTGGCCAGACGGGCTTCAGCCAACTGCTTTTGATTGTTAGCGATGGTGAAGTCAATTTGCGCTTTACGCCGGTCATTGGCAGAGCGTGATTGGTCGACAATCTCGGCTTTGCGTTTGTCGCGGTCGAATTCCATATTACGCTCTGCCAGCGCAAGCTTTAATTCTTCAAAACGTTGTTCGTCGCTGCGTAAGCGGTTTGCCAGTTCTTGCCCGGCACTTTGCAGTTCAATACTTTTGTTTTTTAGTTCATCTATCTGGGTTTGTGCATCAAACGCCACAACCAGATCATTTTCTTTCAGCAGGCTACTTTCGGGCGCCAGTTGTTTAATATTGTATTGCCACAAATGTTTTACGCTAGGTGGTGAGGCTTTAAAAGCGTTGGCTGCGGTAAGCTCGCCGGTGGCGCGCACCTGACGATTAACCGTTTCTACCACAGCTTGCTGTTCTGGTTGGCAAGCACTAAGCGCCACTAGCATAAGCAGGCTCAGGCTGCAGGTAATGAAATGGCGTGTCATGGTTGTGTTACCTCTATCAGTAAGCCCATGCCAAGCATTGGTTGTGAAACCGGAAAGCGTTCCGACATGAAAACAGCCTTGTAATACAGCGCATTGCCCCAGCTTTGACGCTTTTCACCCTGGCGCGCAACCTCGCTCAAGGTAATAGGAAATGGCGATTGTGGCGCTATGTCAAATCGAGCAGTAAATACATGCTGCTGTAACCTGGGTATATCAGTTTCATGCACCCAGGCTTCAATATACAGGCTGTCGGAACGATTAAGCTCGGCAATATTCCAACCTGGCTGCGCAGTAATACCGGCATAAATTTTAGTGCCATACCACGGGTGTGTACCATAACTGATAGTGCCATCTTGGGTGGCGATTACGCTCATTTGCCCCAGTTGCACGTCGGCGTCTTGCAGTTCTGCCTGCGATTGTTCCAGTTGCAGTTGTTGTTTGGATAAGGCTGACTTTGCTGTAATACGCGCTACCGCAAGTTGTTCTGCTGCTTTGGCTGATTCTGTGCGCGCCCGTTTAAGCTCTAATTGATATTGTTCGTAATCATACGCACTTAAGTTTGCCAGCGGTACTGACGCGTCGATACCGGCTTTTTCCAGTAGTAGCTGACGGCGTTCTAGTTCATATTCCGCTTCCATAACCTTTTGCTTGTGTTCACTTTTTAACTGATTTAGCCGTTCTTCATGGTTAATAATGGCGCTTTTAAGCTGTTCGATTTGCGTTTTTATATTGCCAGCATCAAACACGGCTATGAGATCGCCGTGCTTTACCGGTTCATCTTCCGGATGCAACCACTGCACCTGCACGCGCCAGGTATCACTCATGGGCGATACGACGGTTTGCTTCTCAGCTGACTGCAAAGTACCCGTTAACAATAACGGCATCGGTTGTTCTGTTGCGCTGCTGAGCAATAATAAGCTCAAAAGTGTGGCTAACATCCGCTGTCCTGTAAAATTTGGCCGTCGCGCATACGGATAACCCGGTTAGCATAGGCGGCGATTTCATCTTCGTGCGTTACCATAACAATGGTATTGCCTTTGCTGTGTAAGTCGCAAAGCAACTGCATAATTTCTTTCGACGTTTTACTGTCAAGGTTGCCGGTAGGTTCATCGGCAAATATCACTTTAGGCCGGTTGATTAGTGCCCGGGCAATAGCAACGCGCTGCCGTTGTCCGCCTGACATTTCGTGCGGTTTATGGCTTGTTCTATGGCCCAGCCCAACTTGCTCCAATAGCGTATTAGCTCGTGCTAGCGCCTCTGCCGGGTCGATGTCGGTATAGCGAAGGGGTAAGGCGACGTTTTGCGCTGCAGTTAAGCGGGGCAGTAAATGAAATGATTGAAAAATAAAACCAATATGGCGATTTCGCATAGCCGACAGGCTGATGTCGTCTAACTGACCGATAAGTTGATTGTCGAGCTGATAACTGCCGCTACTAGGGGTGTCCAGACAGCCAAGAATGTTCATCAGTGTGGACTTGCCAGAGCCCGAGCTACCCATGACAGCTACAAATTCATTTTCGGCAATTTGTAAGCTTACATTGCGCAAGGCGTGCACAGCATTTTCGCCCTGCCCAAAAACGCGGCTTAACTCCTTAGCTGCGATCATTACAACGTCCTTTAATTAGCTATATTTGCAGCATGCCACAATGTTGCTGATTCTGGAACGTGGGCCGGCGACAGGCATTGTACTAAAATGTAACAAGCTGTTTCGGCCTCAGTTTATCGCTGCTTATTTACTGATAGCGCACCAGAGCGATCACTTGCTCGATATTCGCCAGGCTTGCGCGTTGCAATATGAGTTCACGCCCCAGCTTTAAGGCTTTGCGCTCACTTTGCCCGCGTGTTGCGCTGTCACTTATTTGTTCCAGATCGGCCACATGCGCTAAGCCAACCGTGCGGCGGATTAGCTCGCAACCGGCATACCCTAGTGTATCGGCAAAGACTTGCTGCATAAAGCGCTGTTGGTACAGGCTGTTTTGCAAGCTGGGCTCGCGGCATTCATTACTCATACGCTGTTGAAAATTTGTGGCAAACGCTTGCCAGAGGGTTTGAATTTGTTCGAGCAAATAAGCCTGATGTTGCTGACGGATGTCGGCATCAGCTGTTAAACCAAAATGTCCCAGATAATTCAGTAGCAAGTTGCCTAACAAGCTACCAACATCAAAACCTATCGGGCCATAGAAACCAAATTCAGCGTCAATCAGTTTGCAGTTTTCATCGTTGATAAAAATGCTACCGCTGTGTACATCTCCGTGCAGTAACGCTTGAGGTTTAGATAGAAAATTGACTTTTAATTGCGCGACGTCGGCCTGAAGCGCTTCGTCGTGCCATAGCTGTTGCGCATCGCTGCGAATTTCAGCATGTACATTGTTGCGTTCATGGTTACAGTAGGGATCGGTGAAAAACAAATCTTCAGTGATCAAGCATAACTCAGGGTTTAAAAAACGGCCCACTTGCTGTTTCTTGTTCGGCCCGGTTAACGCAAAATCACTGGTGTAATACAGGGTATGTGCTAAGTACGCCGCCAGCTGAGTGGCTAAGTGTGGATACTGCTTACCCGCGATAAGCTCTGCCCGTAATATACGATAGTCGGTTAAATCTTCCATTAAAATAGCTGCTTGTACGGGGTCATAGTGCAGCACTTCAACCGTGTGCTCGGGACACAATTTACGATGCTTAATTAATACTTCAGCTTCAATGCGGGCACGGTCTATGGTTAGCGGCCAGCTTTCACCGACACAACGCGCATAGGGCAGGGCTTGTTTAACAATAAGGCTGGTGCCTTTGTCATTACTGACACGAAATACCAAATTTAAATTACCGTCGCCAAATTCTTCACAATGCAACTTGCTGTGATCGCCAAACAAGGTGCTGTGCTCATCAGCAAAGCGTTTGGCATCTTCCGTGGTAAAGGTGCGGTAGTCGGCCATGGTATAGTCCTGTACTTGTGTTGAATATTGACGGACTGCATAATCGCAAACCTGATAGACGTCTGCAACGCTAAACAGGAATAAGCGATGAAAAACTTAACGGCACTGAGTGTTAAAACGGTACAGGGTGAACTGTATGTACTGGATCAAACGTTGTTGCCACAGCAGCAAGTTTGGCACAGCTGCAAAACCGTGCCGCAAATGGTTAGCATGATTAAAGCGCTGCAGTTGCGTGGCGCCCCGGCTATTGGCATTGGCGCCTGTTTACTGCTGGCATACCGGGCCAGTGTTGGTGACAGTCGTGAGCAGCTGCTACTAGACGCTGAAGTGTTGCGTGCGGCCCGGCCTACAGCCGTGAACCTGATGAATAACCTTGACAGCATGATAGCAGCCCTTAAGCAAACCGACTTTACCTTAGCCGCCATTGCCTGCGCTGAGCAGCTGTTTGCAGAAGATGTTGAACTGTGCCAGCGCATGGCCGAGCATGGCGCGGAATTAGTACAAGAGGGGGAGCAATTACTTACACACTGCAATACCGGAGGGCTCGCTACTGCTGGGGTGGGAACCGCACTGGGCGTTATTAGCTTGGCACATCAGCAGGGTAAGAATATCCGCCTTTGGGTGGATGAAACCCGGCCACTGCTGCAAGGTGGCAGGCTTACCGCATGGGAATGCCAGCAGCTGGGTATTCCGTATCAGCTTATTTGCGACAATATGGCGGCGATGTTAATGGCGCGCGGCCAGGTCGATCGTATATTTGTTGGCTCTGATCGTATCGCCGCCAATGGCGATTTTGCCAATAAAGTGGGCACCTATTCACTGGCCGTACTAGCGCATTACCACAAGGTGCCGTTTTACGTAGTGGCGCCACATACCACAGTAGACTTAGCCTGTGCTGATGGCAGTGCGATACCTATAGAGCAACGCCATGCTGACGAAGTGCGCGGAGTTAGCGGTGCTTTTGGTAAAACAGTATGGGCACCCGAGCAGGCACCGGTATTTAACCCGGCATTTGATGTTACGCCCGCAGCTCTGGTAACTGGGTGGGTATTCGATACTGGTGTGTACTCACACGCTGATATTGCCGCCGGTGTATTACAGCAGTTTGCCTGATCCCGCCAGTGCGAGTGTTGCCGCCGTTGCATTGTCGGGGTTAGCGCAAAAAAACAGAGTTACACCGGGGGGATGTAACTCTGTATACACACGGGGGAGTGTAAGTTAAGTTAAGCTAAGCAATGAGCAGGCGCTTACTCTGTTCGCTGCCGGCACTGTGCAGGCGCTTAATTTGCACAGTGTTCTGCTGTAGTCAGCAGAATAAGGTTTACTTCGGTGTTACTCGGCTGTGGTCATCGCCAGGTCAAGGCCATTGTTGGCTTTGTTTAAGGCAAGTTCTAAACGTTGTAAGTTGTGTACGCTAACTTCGCTGCGGCTTAATTCAGCGGCACGTTTAAAGTCTGCCAGTGCGGCCAGGTTGTTGTTTTGCGATAGACGCAATACACCACGGTTACTCAGCGCATGCGCCCGCATTTCACGTTTATCACCCGCGCTAACATGGGTAAATTGCTGTACTAACGCCACAGCGCTATTACAGGCTTGCTCAGCCTGCTGCAGCTGGTTACTTTTGGTAAAACCGACGCACAGGCTCATTTGACGAGAGAAGTTATCAACTTCTGCACTGTTGCTATCTAGTGTTTCATTAATACCCTGGTCAAACTTGCCGGCCTGTAATGCCGCAACACCAGGTGTATCTTCAATGATGACCATTTTATAGCCGTTGGTGTTGGCTGATGCGAAAAATGAACCCGAGGCCATTAGCATCAACGCCAAAGTACTGCCTAATTTAATTGATCTCGCTTTCATAGTGTGTTGCTCCCAATTTTCCCATCCAGGCAGCCATGTTTGGTCTGCAGGGTAAGTTTGAGCAAAAGCACTAAATCTGACAAACGATAAAAAAAAACCTGATAAGTGAAATTTATTCATCTACCGGTGTCATCAAGCAGTCATGTTGTGCTGCACCGGTATTGTTAAATTAAGACGCCTCTGGAGTAACGTGAAAGCTTTGTAACACCCAATCAATTAACAGCTTAATTTCATGCCGGCTGGGGTCGTCATCGTGGCGCACCAGGTAATAGCGATCGCGGCTAAGTAGTTCTTGTTCAAACAGCCGTTGTAAGCTGCCACTGGTAAACCAGCCATTGCTGATTGGCAGTGGGACGAGGGCAACGCCCAGCCCTTGCTGTGCCGCCCGCGCTACGCTAAACATGCTGTCCAGCTGAATAATCTGCTTGGGTTGGAAATTATGGTAACCAACATGCTCGGCCCATTGGTGCCAGGCGTGCGGCCGTGCCTGATGCAAAATAAGCGGTACTTGTTCCAGTACACGGTAGCCTTTGCTATGCCATTTTTGATACTGCTGTGGGTTGCAGGCAGGCACGTAGCTTATTGGAAATAAGTCGTACGCCTCTTGCTCAACAGGCTTTTTGCCCGATAAAACAATCGACAAATCCGTGTACTTGGGGCTGTCCCGGCGAGACTTAACGGTTTCCAGCTTCAGGTTGATATTGGCATATTGTTCTGACCAGCCAATAAGCCGGGGTACAAACAACTCGCTGGCAAAAAACTCTGGCATGGAAATACTGACTTCTAACATGCGTTCAGCCTGGCTGAATTCGCCAATAGTGGTGGCGAGTTGTTGCATTAACGGCTCTATCGCCAGATAAAACTGCTTGCCAACTTCTGTCAATACGATGGCTCGGGTTTGGCGCTCGAACAGCTGCAGGTTAAGGTTTTCTTCCAGCTGTTTAATTTGATGACTTACCGCAGATGGTGTTAAGTACAGTTTCTTTGCTGTTTCTTTAAAGCTTAAACACTCAGCGGCAACACAAAAACAGCGTAGGCCCCGCATAGGGGTCTGAATTGGTAACATAATAAACCCGGGATAAATAAGCGTACTGCCACAGTATTGCAGCACCGTATGACAAAGCATAAGCAATAGCAGTGCCAGTGCAAGCTTTAGTGCTAATTAACTGAGAAATCTTGGTTTTAATTTGTTGCAGCGGGAGCGCAGCGACGCTGTGCACCACGCTGGTGCAGCCTTAGTTCAGTAATGGGAAAGCGGTGGCGATGGTGCTACCGGTAAAATTGGCGACCCAGCCTTCGGTATTATTGAATAACCGTATGGCGGTAAATTCTGGCTCACTGCCCATATCAAACCAATGCGTGGTGCCAGCAGGAACGCTGATTAAATCATGTTGTTGGCATAACACCTGATACACCTTGCCGTTGATATGCAGGCAAAACAGACCCTGGCCGCGAACAAAAAAGCGAACTTCATCTTCGCTGTGTGTATGTTCGGCAAGAAATTTCTGCCGCAATAGCGTTTTGTCCGGATGGTTGGCGTGAAGTGAGATCACATCAACGGTAAGGTAACCCCGCTGTGCTTTAAGCTGATTAATATCTGCCGCATAAGCTGTAAGGATTTGCTCATCTGTGCTGTCAGGGCTAATTGGGGCGGCGGCGTGCCATTGTTCAAACCGGATCCCTGCATCCTGTAATTGTTGTGTAATAGCCTCTGGCTCGCTACTGTCAAACAACGCTTGTTGCGGATTATCGGCACTAAATACAGTTAACCGGCTCATTGTTATTGCTCCAAAACCTGATAGAAGTCGCTGGCTACTTTGTGGCTGCCTGCGGTTTGTCCTTCGCGAATAAGTTGTACGGTATCAATACCCAGCGGTGCGGCAGCATCCAGCTCAGCCGTCACGTCAGACAAAAACAGTATTTGTTTCGGCGGTAATTGGAGTTGCTGCACTATAGCGGCATAGGAGGATATGTCGCGCTTGGCACCAATCTGTGTGTCAAAATAGCCGCTAAATAATGGTGTTAAATCACCGGCATCGCTGTGTTGGAACAACAGTTGCTGCGCCTGTACTGATCCTGAACTATAGACATACAGCTTTATGCCGCTGTTATGCCAATGATGTAGCTGTGCGGCAGCGTCGGCATAAACATGGCCGGTAAAGGCGCCACTTTGATAGCCATGCTGCCACACCATGCCTTGTAAGGCTTTTAGCGGTGTCACTTTAGCGTCTTGTGCTATCCATTGTTGTAGCTGTTCGTTAATTTGCGCCAGGCTAGCCGATGGCTGCTGCATTAGGTTGCGACAGGCTTGCAATTGCGTGGCGACGGCTTCGTTGTGTTGTTGTGCCTGAATAAACGCTGGCAATTCAGTGGCTGCGTAAGGAAACAACACGTCGGTAACAAAGCTAATGCGACTGGTGGTACCTTCAATGTCTGTAATAATGGCGGAATACTTCACGGCTTACCTTGTTAGTTTTAACCTTTCCAGCTCGCAGTTTATAAGAAACTCCCAACCTTCTAAATGCCTTTTTGCTTCATCGAGACTGCGACCCCATACATACAAGCCGTGACCCCGCACCAATAAGCCCCAATGTAATGGTTGTTGCTGCCAGCGTTGACTGAGCTTGTCGGCAAGCTCAGGGATATGCTGTGTGTTGTCGAACAATGCCAGTGGACAAGCTGCGGTATGTGTTGTATTTCCGCTAATGGCTTTTTGCATTTCATAGCCTTGAAACAGGTAACTGTCTTCACTGATTATCCGCGAAAACACCGTGGCTTGTACCGAATGCGTGTGCAATACCGCCTTTATCTGCGGGTCAAGCTGGTACAACCTGGCATGCAAGGCGGTTTCGGCTGACGGTGTGCCCGTGCAGCTTAAACTACCATCTTGCCAGCTTACTGGTAGCAAATCCTGCGGGCTTAACTCGCCTTTATCTTTGCCAGAGGCCGTTACCAATGCGCTGTGCTCGCCACTTCGGATAGAAAAATTACCGCCGGTGGCCGGTACCCAATGTCGGCTGGCGATCCAGCGACCTAACGCACACAAAGCAATGGCATGTGGATTAAGTTGATGCAGCTGAGCGGTATTATTCATATTTAGTGTAAACCTGGTTGCTATACGTTTAAGCGTTTAGATGTCTATACATAAAACGGGCTAAATGATAGCATTCAAACCGGTTTTCGCAACTTTTTCTTGCTGCTATGACACTTAAAAGCAAACTGCCTAAGGTAGGCACAACTATATTTAGTCAGATGTCACAACTGGCTGCACAGCACCAAGCGATTAATTTATCGCAAGGTTTTCCTGATTTTTCTCCGGACCCACTGTTGTTGGATGCCCTGGCGGCATATAGCCAGCAGGGGTTTAATCAGTATGCCCCT
>Ga0100394_1004124_pt1 | contig 11856 bp, 9 predicted proteins | sample CryGeymeta201518_FD_81549 | JGI IMG/M metagenome (GOLD analysis project Ga0100394, IMG submission 81549) | Groundwater microbial communities from Crystal Geyser aquifers in Utah, USA - Crystal Geyser metaG 2015-18 | ecosystem: Environmental > Aquatic > Deep subsurface > Groundwater | place: USA... | reverse complement strand
TTCCGCAAAATACCTGACCAATCGGGTTGTAGGCAGAAAAACCATAATTTTGGGATGACTTTGCCGCGTTCTTGCTGTCTCTCCAGAGGCATTATAATTGTCGTTTTGCATTAAATGCAAAACCAGCGCTACCAATGCAGATATGTACTTGTCCATGGTATCTAGTACCAGATAAGACTGTTGGACTTGCTGGTTGGTTTCGCTTTGAATGTTTTTGTAATCAACACACTCCACATGATAGTAATCTTCTGGCAAGACATTCTCAAAGGTTGATTTCATTTTGTGGGGCAAGGTCGCCGAAAACAGTAGCGTTTGTCGCTTGGTCGGTCGTGGCAGTGCCGCGACAATAGTGTTCATTTCGCGTTTAAAACTTTGCAAGAGAATATCGGTTTCGTCCAGAACCAAGATGGCAATTTCGGCCACGACGTCTCGAAATGGGCGGCCTCGCAGTCGCGTCTCCAAGATATGGTCTTTCAATCGACCTGGAGTACAGACTACAATGGTAGGTATTTTTTGATTGAGCAGGGCAATGTCCTTCTGAATATTGGTTCCACCGTATAAGCACAAGACGCTCAGGCTACCGGAAGAGGGACTAGCATTCGTTGTCTGGGTTTCGCCACCATTGTGAAAGAACAGCAATTCTTTTGCTTGGTCGGTAATTTGAATGGCTAATTCTCGTGTCGGTGCCACGATCAAGCAGCCAATGTTCTTTCCTGGATGATAGAGCCGTTGTTCATTGGCCAGTATACGTTCCAGCACTGGCAAGAGAAAGGCCAATGTTTTACCGGTTCCCGTTCGACTTTGACCCAAAACGGATCGCCCCGCCAATGCCACCGCATACGTTTTGGACTGAACTTCGGTCATGCTTTGCAACCCCATGACTTCAGCCAAGGCCCGCTTGGTAGCAGGATGAATATCAGATCGTTCTTCAAAATGTACATTGGTCAAGAGAGTTGGATCTTGGAGTGCTTGTTGGTGACGATCTTGGGCTTCTTGGCGATTCTGTTCCGCTTGTTCTGCTTTGGGATTTGGAATACGAATAGGACCGCGGCGTCGCCTTCCTGTTTGTTTTGTGGTGGATATAGACTCTTCCTCGTAGCCGTAGTCATCCGAGCTTTGGAAAAGCGTTATTTCAGAGGTACATCGCGTTGATATTCTGTAATGATGATGATAATGCTGCTGGCAGTAATCAGCCCATCTTATGTGAGACGGCGACAGCCCCCAGGCAAAAGAAAGGTTTAGTGGTCGAACAAGTCCCCCGAACACCCCGACCCATAGGATACAAAAGAAAGTCACGAGCTTCCCATTTCCATTATTTTTTGATCTCTTACAAGGGCATCGTAACGATGATGACATATTACAAGTGGCGTTGCTACCTTGGCTTGAAACGTCTTAAAAGTCCTTGCATCTCTGCGTACTCGGAGCTTTACTGCTACGCGAGTACTCGAGTAGTAGTTTTCCACCACCAGTCGATCACCTCTCATCTCTCGACTCTTTTCATCCAGAGTTGATGGTGTATGGTGTGGTTAATGTCGAAGTCCCGTACACAGTGTGATTGAAATATGCTTACGTCATCTTCATGGTTTGCTTTAATCTTGCTGCCTATGCGATGCGGCACAACACAACAACAGAAAACATTGTTATCTTCTAGACTACTATATCTAACAGGAGCATCATATTATTCTTATCTTTCAGCCCTGCTGCTACCTCTTCCTTCTCGTTATTATTTCAGTTCAACATAGTACGAGTATCACATAATCAAAATGGCTTCTTCATTGGTACTACGAGGGTCAAGATTGGCCACACGGCTCTTGAAACAGCAGCAGAGGCAGCTACCAACTTTGTTGGCTGTTCACCGCACTACCGGCCGCAGCTTCTCGGCCGCTGAGGATACTACTACTACTCCTATCATGGGTGTTGGCAAGTACAAGACTTCCACCGGATTGGTACGTGCGAGAAAACGCACACCTTCAACATTGCATTCTTTTAAATTGAGCACCGCATATATAACCATCTATCTCAATTGAATCTTCCATTCTTAACTCTTGTTATTGTTGTAGGTCGGCCTGAAAGTGGAACATGACTGGTACAACATCTTGTCACAAAAACAACAAGCCTTATTGGACAAGATGGAAGCCAGTGACATGCCGGAAACCGCACAGTACCGAATTGATGTTACCAAATGGTGCAATTACACGCTAAAGGCCATCCGGGACAATCCCGATGACCCAGAAGCTGTGGAAGAACTGTGCAAGATGGGACAAGTCGAAGAAATGATTGAACAAGCCGACGATGAAATGGCCGTCTTGGACATGTACTTGGAATCTCGAGTCTGGGAATTGGTCGAACAGGCCAATCCAAGTGTGGATTACAATCCTGATCCAACCGTTGATCCCATGGGTGAGCACGGTGATCCGGATGTTGCTGATGCCATTCGAGAGGGCAATGAAGGAATCAAAAAGGAGGAGTAAGGATTGAGTGCTTGCATTCCACGAGGTGATATTGCCCACGGGTGGCGAGGAAAAGCATCTCCCGAAAGCTTCATTGTCTAATAATGACTATACTATTGAACGCTTTATTTCGAGTTTAGAAGTCTTGCCCCATGACGAGTGCTAGATAGAGGATATACTCCATAGACGCAGCAAAAGCCAGCTCTGTAGAACTAGCACTCATCCCTTCGTTGCATCGGTGATTAATTCACCTGAACATGCAATCTATAGGAGTAAACAAGGAACGTGCAGAACTACTAAACAGCATGATTAGTAATCGTTTTGCAGGCAACATAAAATATTTAATACGTACGGTACTTTAGTACTACTTCAACTGAACTAAAAAATCTGGAACAGTAACGGGGATCACAGCAACGGCACCCGATGGGTGCCATGGTACCCGTGGAGTACTGTATATGCAAAACATGTAGCTCGAGCGCGCGCAGCATATTCCATCGATGGTGCGCTCACCCTGTTGTGCCCGAGTTTCTCATTCGTTATCATTTCTTAGGTCTGAACCTCGGTGATACTCTGCTTCACGACATCCGGGTCGCTGGCGTTGCTGTCACCAGATGTTTCATTGTCCAGCAGCTTTTCCTTCTCGGCGTCATCGTCATCAACTGACTGAAAGATTTCCTCCTCAGGGGCACCCGTATGTTCAACGAGAACGCGGATTTGGCGTTTTAGGTCGGCCACATCACTCTTCACTTTATCCATGTCGTCGGGAAGATTATTTATGGCATCGTTCTTACGCTGACGTGCAGCGAATTTTGTAACCAACTCTTCTCTGCCGTTCTTGTATTTGAACCAATAAATCGTGCGGAGGAGCCAAAGCCCAATAAAAATAACAAGCACAGTACCCAAGGCAACGAGGCCCTTGCTTCCCTCGAAGAGCATGGAAAGTCCATAAAGCATAATAGGAAGAAGAAAAAAGCAGACAATGATGTAGACAATGGGAAATCCTCGCCAGACGCGTGTTGCCTTTCCGAGAGCAGCAGCGGCTCCAAGAGGCACGCGTCTCATGAATGGCAAAGGGTACCAAATGACGATACCTGATACATCGAGCGGCAGAAAGGTGAGCGTAGCTCACACGACCAGGAATCTTTGGATCAATCAGGAAATATTGACGACGTACCAGTAATATTGAACATCAAATGTGCAAGAGCAACCTGAAGAGAATCTGCGCTCGCTGACACCAGAGCAGCCAAGAGAGCAGTCACTGTTGTTCCAACGTTAGCACCAAGCGTCAAAGGGAGCATCTTTTCCCATTGAAGTACACCAGCTCCAACCAACGGAGTCAAAACCGACGTTGTAATTGAAGATGATTGCACAAACATCGTGATGAGAGCTCCAACAACCATGGCTGTGCAGATGGTAGATAGCAAAAAGAAAACATGAGAGGTGACCCTCTACGAGTGAATTTGGCAAAACCAAAAAACGATGCAAAACTCTTACAAAAATATGGATTCATATCAGTTGCCTATTATGCAGCGGTGAACTGTAGTGAGCACAGGAGGAAGAACAAAAAAAGAATACCAGAAAATAAATATGCAGACGTACCTTGTAGATGATTCGTGTGGAAACTCCAAGGAGCAACTTCTTGAGAACTATGACCAATCCAGCCAGGCAACAAAACATAAGAACAATTGCAAGAATAAAGGATACCATGCCAGCCATAACCTCATCTTCCTGATCAGCATACTGATAAAAGAAGATGGGACAGACGTTTGCATCCTTGTAGCATTTGATCAGAGCCACTTCGCAAGTTTTAGCGGAGACAACCCCATCTTCACATACGATGGGATAAAAATCCGCACAACTTCCGCCCTTGGATACATGCTTAACAACATCGCTGTTGTCGTCAAGAATGCGCTTGACGACGGGTTGAATAATTTTGTCGAGAGGACTCTCCCAGGCCTCTCCTTCTTCTGGGTTTGCATTCTTGACCATTGCCTTCGTAACGCGGTACAGATAGCCAGTAATGACTTCAACTGGAAGGAGGACTGCAACAGTGAGGAAGTTAAACATGTCGTGCACTGTGGCACCAGCAAAGGCTCGTTCCAACTCATCTCCATCACCCAAGTGACCCATCGCAACAAGAGTAGAGGTAACACTTGTACCAATATTGGCACCCATGATCATGTAGATAGCTGCGTCAACAGCGATCGATCCGGCTCCGACCATGGAGACCACAATCGATGTGGTCGAAGACGAGGACTGCAACAAGACGGTTGACAAAATACCGACCATGAGGCCAGCAATTGGATTTGTGTTTTCTCCAAAGAGCGCTCCAGCTTTACACGAAGTCATGACCTTTGAAGAGTTTGAAAGAAGCTCCAATCCAACTAAAAAAAGGACGGTAAATGAAGTGAGCAACGTGATAGATATTCAAACGCAGATTTGAAACTTGAACATCATAATATTATTTGACACGTACTGATGAAGAAGTAAAGACAGGTAGCAACAGCAGAGATTCCAAGGAAAGCGGTGCCCAAATCCTTGGGCGTACAATGGCAGCAGCTGTCAAACACTTCCGACCAGGTGGCATCAAAATCATCAAATTCTCCTGGCTCTGTTACGGCGCCCTGCTCCTCAACGTCGGCATCGTTGACATTGTCTTCGGGAGTCTTCTCGAGATCCTTTTCGTTGTCGTTAGACTGTGAATGTCAAGTATGAATAGAATATGTGTAAGAATCAATTGCATGTGTTAAACAATGAATGAATACGCGCAAGTTACATCTTAATATCTTGAAAACTTACCATGGTGTTGGTCGTCAAATTATTCGGGGATGCAAAAGTAAATTCTTGCAAAAAAAAATGAGTGAAGATATCTGATTCAAAATGTTTTCTGTATCGTATCTTGCGAAGCTTTATGTACCTAATCCATTTTTGCCGGTTTACGAATTTCATAAGAATCTTTGTTCGGTGTCATTAAATCTTAAGTGCTGCCTGGACTTCTTGGTTTGGTCAAAGAAAGACATGAATCTTCAGGGGGGAAATGGCAACTAGAGGAATTTTGCTAATTTCAGTGATTGCTCTAATTGAGGCATGGTGTTATTTACCAGTACTACAAGTACCAGGCACTACCAGGTACCGTAGTACTGGTAGGTCAAGTAAGTTCAATACCTAGTCAAATTTTTGTCCATTGACAAAGCAAAATTACAAAGAATTCCTGGGGTTACTGGTAGAAGTACCTGGTACCAGGTACCTGGTACTAGAAATTCATCTGGCCATCATCATCAACAGGATGAACACAACTTTCTTTTTTCTACTACCTGGTATTCGTGCACCTGGTACCGTACCGTACCAGTATCACCAGTTATTTGTACCTGGTACCATAGTACCGTTACCAGGTAATACTAGTATTGGGAGTAGTAGTATCGTACAGGTACCAACTACCAGGTACCAGGTACCTGCTACCGGTACTACCTGGGAGTGGTATTCGGGAAGATTGATTCAATCATGATCGGCCCTTCGTAAGTAGTTGCCGACGAACATGGATCGCTGTATTTCGTATATTTACTACCAGGTAACAGTTACCAGTACCAGGTAGTAGTACGGTTCTGGAGTAGCAGTATCTATGGTACTGGTACCCTGGTACCAGGTACTCTACTTAACTCCTGACGTTGACGACCTTCCAACCTTCTTTCATCCAGCAACTCTTTGCCGGTACCAGGTACTATCCCACCAGGCACCAGGTACCTGATAAATTCAATGCCACGTAAAAAACTGTTGTTCATGGTGGATCCTAAGAATTTTTTGTGTTTGTCCATCAAAAGCTTTCCCACATACCAGGTACCAGGTACGGGTACCTGTTAGTCGTCTATTACTTTAGTTTTAAGAAAACATAAAGGGAAGACTACTTTTGATTTTTACTCTAGTGCTCTAGTCTCTAGTAGTCTAGTTGTGCAGACTTTTAGCGCTTGTGTGCCCGCTTGTAGACTGCTGCACGAGCACACATTTTACGTTTTCATCGATGTACCGGTAACAATACTATGTTGTACAACACTAGACTATGGTACTGTGGTAGTAGTCTTCGTTACCTGGTAGTAGTATTGTTTACTAACAGTACTACTACTACTAGCTACTAGACTAGTACTACTAGTAGTAGAGTAGTCTACTAGGCTACTACTCTAGTATACTAGTAGTTCTTATCTCGTGGTAGGAATACTGGTAGTACTAGTACGATAGTCTACTCGAGTACTTAGCTACTACTAGTAGGCCTAGTACTAATAGTACTACTACTACTAGTACTAGTACTAGTAGTAGTCACTCTACACTACTGTTGAATACAACTCTTACGTACTAGTTGGTCGTACTCGTCGTACTCGCAGTAGACTTCTCTTGGTGGCGACGATCTTGCGTGGCTGCCTTTCGCTTGGTCATCATGATGTATGATTGCTACGAGTACTACTACTCTAGTAGTAGCTCTCTAGTAGTAGACCTAGTACTTGTTGCTACTATCCATTAGTAGTACTACTACTCTACTACTAGCTACTACTTTTCGCTAGCTACCTGGTAGTAGTAGTAGGGTCTACTACAGCCTGGTACTACTACTAGCTACTACAGTACTAGCTAGTAGTAGAGACCTCTACTACTAGCTAGCTAGAGTAGCTACTCTAGTACTACTACTAGCTAGCCAGAGTACTACTGTAGTTTAGTAGTAGTACCAGTTGAGTGGTACTACTCTAGTATGTGACGGAGAAGGGTCTACGTACTCCAAGTAGCTACTACTAGTCGTAGAAAGTTGAAAGGACTGCTAAGAATAACAACAACTAACAAACAAAGGACCATAACCCATTTGCGCCTCCAACTACAGCGCTAATAGTAGTAGAGAGTAGCAACCACCCCCACCACAGTAGCAATTACTACTACTACAGTAGCTACGAGTAGTAGACTAGTAGTAATAGAGAAAACAATACAACAGTTGAGATTTTCAAGAAGTTATCAAGGGATTGACTTCCATCCGAGAATTTTAAATTCGCTTTGGTTGGATCTTCTCAAATTGAAATTGGCTGACGATTGATCTTGCACAGTTACATTAGCTGCTCAGGTAATAAATAATAAACACTAAACGCTGCACCAACCATTCAACTAACCACGACCACAAAGATGAACACCAGCAAGATCCTTTCATTTCTGCTCCTTCTCGCAGTCGCGATAACACCAATTCAGGGTGATGCCGAATGCGATTGTGTGGAAATGAAGACACTTTACGACACCTGTGTCAGCGACTTTTGGAACGAGCGCAGAGAAAAGGAAGCATGCCAGGAAAATGTAGACCAATTTCGCGGAGATGCTCAACGTGCAGGGGAACTGCAAAGCGCGTTAGAAAATTCCCAGGCTGAACTTCAACGAGTGCGAGATGCCGCTAAAGATGAATGGGATACTTTTCAGAAAGAGAAAGAGGAGCTGACGGCGGAACTCAAAGATGCCCAGGCACTTGCCCGTGAAATTCATGACAATGCCAAAGCGGAAGGCAAGAAATTCAAAACTCTGCAACGAGAGAAGACGGAAATTGATGAAAAACTCAAAGCTCAATCAGATAATTTGGAAAGTGCCAAGAAGGAGCTGAGAAGTTTGCAGGAAAGCTTGGATTCCATCGAGGCGGCCAAAACAATCATCACAATTGACTACGAATTGCTACAACAGCGCCTGAACGAAATTAAGGAGTTTATTTTGGCCCACGTCCAAATGGCTAAGGAGTTCCTACAAAAAGAATTCCACTATGTTTCCGAAAAGGTGAAGGAAATTTGGGACCACTTGCGAACAAAGGTCTTCCCTGAAATTGTTCGTTTCGTCAAAACCAAGGTCATTCCTGAAGCAAAGGCGGCTTGGGAAAAAACCATTGCATTTGTCCAGAAATATCTCAAACTAGCCAGAGCTGCTTGGGAAGATTTCTACGCACCTCACCGTGAGCCTGTCAATATGAAAGTTGCGGAGATGAAGGGTATTGTCAGTCAAGCCTACAAGGAACATATCGAACCTCACGTCATTGAACACAAAATTGACCAGCATGCCGCCCATGCTAAGGCCAAGGCTGAAATGTACATGATTCTTGCTCACAGCGAACTGGTTCATGCCGTTGATTCGGGCACAGGTGTCGCACTCAAGTTTGTCGAGTCGGAGGAAGGACCCAAATTTATGATTGATGGTCTCGCCAAACTCCATGAAGACCCAGAAATTGTGGCTTCCTACATTGAAGCCTTTTTTGCCGCTGTTTTTGTTTACTATTTCATGGGTTGGCTTTTTGGTTCTGGCAAGAAGCCCAAAAAGCCAAAGAGGACAAAAAAGCAGTGGGAAGCCGAACAAACTGCTAAAAAGCACCCAGCCAAAAATGGTCATAGTCCACAGAAAATCTCGAAGAAGAAGAAGGTTTAATACTGGTATTGTAGCGTCCTGTACTGGATTGGCTAATAAAAGGCGCCTACTCCGAGATTCATATATGCAACGTAAATACTACGAGTAAGCAAACAACAAGTAGTGGTGCTGCCTGCGACGGAAGCTGAAGGAACAAACAATCTTAGATAAAGTAATTGACTGCAAATTTAGACCGCAATGAAAGCTACACTTTCGAATCTAGTCGATTGCTATCCCGCTATTATTAAGCTTTTTTCATACGCTACGTACAGCAATGACGATGCTGTCAGTTATTACTACTAGCTAGTACCAGGTAGTATTCTACTACTCTACCTAGCTAGTAGTAGGTAGAAGTAGTAGTAGTAGTAGTAGTACCGTAGTAGTAGTAGACTAGTCTACTACCAGGTAGCTAGGAGTTAGGCGAGCCCACCCGGGAAATCAAACTACTGGCAACGACGGAGGAAACAGTTATGGACTTGATAAAACTACGCAAGTACAAAAAGAAGGAACATTTCTCCTATTACTTGCTGTTGGCGAGGAAAGAAACGAGCTGAAGCTCAAAGCATAGTAGTGGATGGGGTAACACTACTAGCCCGACAGCATTGTAACGTCACGATTCGATTCCAGTTTGAAATTGCACGACAACACGAAGTGCCTTTGCAAGTTCCCAGTAGCAACTCGATTGTTACCAACTATGAAGATGATCAAAGTCGTTCCCCTAGTGCTGGCTGGGTTGTGCGGTTATCTGCATACAACCATAAATAAAAGGTTCCATTCATTGGCTGACCAATCCATGCTGTCCATGATTGACATGCCACACTCCGACCGAACCAAGTCCGGGCGAGATGCGGCTTCTTCTCAATCAACTGTTTCATCCAGCACCAGCACCAGCATATCCACACCCAGAAGGAAACGACCACGAAGAGAGTTGGATATAAATTTACTTCAAGGACCAGCGACAGATGCCTATGATACAAGCAGTGAAAGAAGACCCGTCGTCTGGTCTTCTATACCGATAGATGAAAGAATAACAACCCATAATGACGAGTATCAGGCAGAGCTGCTGCAATACGCAATTGATCTGCTTCCCAAGTACCGCGACAATCCTGACAACGGCCATGGTCCAATACAGGCAGAACCGGACATGAATCCGCAACCAAAAGCCTACGATTTTAGCCAAATAGACATATTGGTTCCAGCCTCGGGACAAGACGATCGATTATTTCTCTTTGCACGTCGTCTCGGCGTGACACTGACCCATTTTCGTGATTGGTATAACAAGGAACGACGACCGACCATATTGCGACAACAAAAGCAACAAGAAGAAGAAGTTTCGGCTAAGATTACAGACAACGATGGCCAAGAGGAAGAAGGCAAAAGCAAACCCAGCAGGGATATGGATTCTATGATAGCATCGGGGTCGCAAGAAGACGGCAGGGATTTGGGATTGCGGTTTCGCTTTCTCATTACACGGTATCCTGCCGATGCCCAAAAATCAGAAGCAGATTTAGCAGCATTGCACGGGGAGCTATCCAAATTGACTACACTAGCACAAGATGATATTGAAATAATAAGCGCTGGACAGCGAGAGGAAGAAGAACCCAATGACGAACAAGAAAACAGTAATTTACAACATCAGTTCAATCGAGCCAAAGCACGCAACATTTTACACAAACACGCTTGTCACTTGGATGCGTGCCTTGTTACCGTCATGGATGTCGATATGCACGTCTTGCCTATTTATTTTCATCGGGCGCTAACAGTTGTCAAACCTTATAGGCAAGCCTACTTTCCCATTGTCTTTTCCGAGTTTAATCCAGAAACAGTACAGCGGGTTCAAGATTTTTTGAATTCCAACAACAAACAAAGAAGAAGAAGTACCAACGGTCATCGTTCCATAACACTATTGCCACCCTTTTCCGAACACCGTGGTTTGTGGCGTGATTTTGGCTACGGCATGTACGCTTTGGCGGGATGCGATGCCGCAAGATTTCGATTCAACGAACAGTACGAGGGCTGGGGTCACGAAGACAACGATTTTTACGAATCCATTCACAGCGACAGCCAGATGCAGGTTCAGCGGGAACGCGAGTACGGGTTGATCCACGAATGGCATTCCAAGAATTGCAGTGTGGGAAAAGATATAACAACCAAAGAACAGTGGGTAGACTGTCACAATTCTCGCAATATTATGGAAGGAGATGCCTTGGGTTTGTTGTTGCGCGCTCCCTTGGTTCCGGTGAACCCAGAAGATTTCTCCAGACAAGTCGATACGGATAATAAAAAGGAGGACGACAATGATGGTAATTATTTGCCCGCAGAGGTGGAAGAAGGCGAACCAATTCCTGGTCACAAAAAAGCTCAGGAGGAGGAATAAGAAGAGGGAAAAAAATTTTGAAACAGGATGTGTCGGTTGAATTTTTGACGTGAAAGGAAGAAATGGAGCTATTGTAATGATATTCTAATAATAATATGTATTCGTATCATAGTAAATACTTCTGCTTTTACTAGACTAGTCTAGTCTGCACCTGGAGTAATGATAGACAGCTAATAAGTAGAGTACAGTAGGTGGCACTCTAAAATAAGGTCTATTTGCAGCATTCCCTGCTCGAGAGAAAAGACGAGTGCGTGACTTACCCAGTCTTGGCCAATCCTGACGAAGCTTTGACCAAGAAGTGAAGAACAGAAAAAACAAGAGACGAACGATACTGTAGAGTGTAGAGAGCAGAGAATGGGGGTATATGTAAAAAGGTGTACCACTGGGTGTACCACCATTTTGGTGTACTTCTTTGGTGTACTTGGTACACCAAAAGTACTACACCTTTTTACAAATTTTTGTAAAAAGGTGTACCATAGTGGACTTGAACCCATCACCTTACGTTTATGAGAACAGCAGCACGACTGCTTCTTCAGAAGATAGAGTGTGGCCTCAAGGCAGTTCCTGCTTTTTGGTACCTAAGGATCAGCTGTTTGGTATGCGGCCATATTTTGGATGGGCTTTTACTAT
>Ga0100394_1004117_pt1 | contig 11863 bp, 14 predicted proteins | sample CryGeymeta201518_FD_81549 | JGI IMG/M metagenome (GOLD analysis project Ga0100394, IMG submission 81549) | Groundwater microbial communities from Crystal Geyser aquifers in Utah, USA - Crystal Geyser metaG 2015-18 | ecosystem: Environmental > Aquatic > Deep subsurface > Groundwater | place: USA... | reverse complement strand
GTCGTCACAACTGATGGTTAGCAAGCCATTGTCATCAATAGCTTCAATAATAATTTGTGCGATGGCAAGGTCGGTATCTGAAAATGGTGTTAGTTGCATTTGCCAGCGCAAATAATCTTGCAACGTTTCACTGGTTTCTCCCTGATACACCATATCATCTTCTCCAGAGCCGCTTCCCGCGCTCACTGGAGCTGCACTTACTAAATCGTCCCAGTTATTATCCAGAGGTAAATCCTCTTGGATATTCTGCTCTGTCATGGAATCGCTGCTGTCTGGTTCGTTGGGCTCGTAGCTGTCGTCAGAATGGTTATCGTCACCAGAGCTGTCATTGTCTGCAGTGTTATGTTCTGCGTTGTCTTTGGTGTCTTTGGGGTCGGCAGAAAAGCTATCGTATTCGTCTTCTGCTTCAAGCAATGGATTAGCATCCAGTGCTTCCTGAATTTCTTGTTGCAACTCAATCGTCGACAATTGCAGTAGGCGTATTGCCTGCTGTAATTGTGGCGTCATGGTTAGCTGCTGTCCTAAGCGAAGTTGCAAAGAGGGCTTCATCTACTTCTACCGTTCTCCTGAATGACACGCTGTGAGTTATTTTGACTAACTATAGCCTGAATTGCTCACCGAGGTATACATCGCGAACCTTTTGATTTGCCAGTACGTCTTGTGGTGGGCCAGCTGCAATGAGCTCACCATGACTAACAATATAGGCAATTTCGCACACATCAAGGGTTTCGCGTACATTATGGTCTGTTATTAATACGCCGATACCCCGTTGGCCAAGGTGCTGGATAATTTTTTTTATATCTAAAACTGAAATAGGGTCAACGCCGGCAAAAGGCTCATCTAACAATATAAATGCTGGATTGGCAGCCAGTGCTCTGGCTATTTCAACACGGCGACGTTCACCACCGGACAAGCTCATGCCCAGGCTGTGCTTAATATGACCGATATGAAACTCTTCTAACAGGTCATCCGCGATTTCTTCACGTTGGGTGCGGCTGAGGTCTTTACGGGTTTGTAAGATCGCAAGTAAATTGTCGTGCACAGTTAGTTTGCGAAAAATCGAACTTTCTTGCGGTAAGTAACCAATACCTTGTCGGGCGCGGGTATGAATCGGGTCGAATGTAATGTCTTTATCATTCAGACTTATACTGCCTTTATCTGAAGGTACCAGGCCGACAATCATGTAAAACGTAGTGGTTTTACCCGCGCCATTGGGCCCCAGTAAACCGACAATTTGCCCCGCGTTAACTTCCAGGCTGACATCTTTAACAACCTGGCGCCCTTTATAGCTTTTCGCCAAATGTGATGCGATTAACTTCATGGATTAGTTTTTTCCTCAGGCGTGAAAATTGTTGTTACACGCTTGGTCTCGTTACTCTCAGCGCTAAGCTGTTGCTTTTCGACGTTATATCTGATGACCGATGCTTTTACCACGCTACCACTTTGCGTTAGTTCTGCATCGCCGGTCAATGTTAGCGTGCGACTCGAGGGTTCATAGCGCATTTCCGCCGCTGATGCAGTAACCGGTTTTCCATCGGCAAGAAGCTGTGAATAACGCACCGGGGTGCCAGTTGCAACATAAACTTCTTTGCCTTTACCTGCACTGGCATTTATTTCTAGTTGATCTGCTTTCATTTGCATTGATCCCTGAGTGATCAATACGTTGCTACGATAGGTTGCTACGTTTTCTGCAATTGAAACCAGATTATCTGCATCAATTTGGATTTTCTGTGCATAGTCCGGCTCAGCGGCAAACACCGACATGCTGGTAAGAAATAAAACGACAATAAGGTTAGTCTTCATTTTGATATACCGTGTGCTCGTGCTGTAATAATTGAAAAGTTTTTTGGCTTAAATCGGCGTCAATACCGCTACCTTTAATATAAAAGCCTTTCCCTTGAATCAACACGGGTTGATTATTCTTCAATTTGTTATCAGGAAACAACATTTCAAGTCTTTCCGTCTCGATTCGCTCTATCAGTTCGTTAGGCTCCAGGCTATCGATACTCACTTGTTGCTCCAGAATAACCTTGTCTTGTGGAAACCATACTGCATACTGACTGCTGGCTTGCCAGCTAGGTTGGTGTTGGTTGTTATACAGCGTATATACAGGCTTTTCAAACTGAGTAAATCCAAGTAGCTCAAAATGCTCAAGGCGTTCAGCGCTTACGGTGTCAACGAGGTAGCCTTCGACATCAAACAGCCGGCGCGTAATGTTTTGTGCAACGTAATCAGGTAATAGCTCCTGATCGGTTTGCAAAGAGTCTGAATCGTCAGTTGGTTGAAACCACAGGTATGCTGCAGTGCCTGTTAACAGTAGGACGACAAAAATAAGTAGTTTTCTCATGAACTACTACCGTCAAATAAACCAAATTTATTTTGGCTTATCAGTAGCAAATCTGCCAGCTCACGCACGGCACCATGCCCGCCTGCGATACTAGTGACAAAATGGGCATGTTTTATTAAGTAAGGATGGGCATCGTTTACTGCTACTGCTAAACCGCAATGTTGCATAACTGTCCAATCTGCTAAGTCGTCGCCAATATAGGCAATGTGTTCGGGTTTAAGTTGCAGTTGCTGCTGCAATTCAGCAAATGCACCCAACTTGTTCTCCTGTCCCTGATAAATGTAGGGCACGGTTAATGACGTCATACGCTGTTGTACTATAGCTGAATTGCGCCCAGTGATAATGGCAACTTCTATACCCGCTTGGCGTAATGCTTTAATACCAAAGCCATCTCTAGTATGGAAAGCTTTTAATTCTTCGCCGTTATTGCCCAAATAAATACGACCGTCAGAGAACACGCCGTCGACATCACAAATTAACAACCTGATAGCGCTGGCTTTAGCGCATATATCGTCAGATACCGGATGATATAACTCATTAAACAATGACATCTACAGCACCCCTGCTCGTAGTAAATCATGCATGTTCATCGCGCCAATCGGATGGGCTGCGGCATTTACGATTATCATGCCGTTAATTTTCTTTTGCTGCATGATTTGCAAGGCCTCTGCTGCCAGCATTTCTGGCTTTGCAGTTATGCAGTGGCTAGTCATGACTTCGTCAATGGTGTTGCTATGAATATCAAAACGTTGATCAAGAATACGGCGTAAATCGCCGTCAGTAAAAATACCAACTAAGATGCCGTTAGCATTTACAACAGCAGTCATACCTAAACCTTTTTTTGATATTTCCAGTAAGGCATCTTTAATGGTGGCAGCTTGCGGTACAACCGGCACCTGTTCACCAGTGTGCATAATGTCTTCCAAGCGCAGCAAGAGTTTGCGTCCCAGACTGCCTCCGGGATGCGATAAGGCAAAATCATCCGCTGAAAAACCTCTGGCGTCTAGCAGTGCAACGGCTAACGCATCGCCCATTGCCAATGTTGCTGTGGTACTTGCTGTCGGTGCGAGTCCCAGTGGGCAGGCTTCTTGTTCTACTTTTACACACAGGTGAGCATCAGCAAGTTTAGCCAGTGTTGATTTGGCATTGCTTGTCATGGCAATGAGTTTAATGCCTAAACGCTTTATCACCGGGATAATTGTGAGTACTTCTGCCGTTTCACCCGAGTTTGAGATCGCAATAACAACATCGTCGCCAGATAACATGCCAAGATCACCGTGACTGGCTTCACCAGGGTGAACAAAAAACGCGGGCGTACCTGTAGAAGCTAACGTTGCAGCAATTTTGTTACCTATATGCCCGGACTTTCCCATGCCTGTTACTATGGTTTTACCTTTGCTGTCGAAAATTAGCTGGCAAGCTTGATTAAAATCATCATCAAGGTATTGGTGTAGTTGTGCTACAGCTTCAGCTTCAATTTTCAGCACTTCTGCAGCGCGGATACGAAAGTCAATCATCATATTAGAGTCCAGACATTATTAAGCCAAAGCGGTGAAGAGCAGGTATTGATAACCAACAAAGCTACATAACAATAGTGCACCTTCTGTGCGATTAATACGTTGTGTTTTACCCAAGCGAACTGACATTATTAGCATAATGACGGTTGCAGCGATCATTACCAGGCTGTCCCGGCTTGCCGCCATTGGATCCAGTTGATCCGGCCCAATTACTGCGCCAAGCCCTAATACGGCTAAAATATTAAAGATGTTTGAACCAATAATATTACCCAGTGCTAAATCATCTTCACCTTTTAGAATGCCGATAATACTTGCTGCAAGCTCCGGTAAGCTGGTGCCAATAGCAATGATAGTTAAACCGATAATCAGATCGCTCATGCCGGCATAGCGGGCGATGGTTACCGCACCATGGACCAGTAGTTGCGAACTTGCCAATAATAACACCAAGCCAATACCGACCCATAATAGTGCACGGATTAACGATACTGGCTCGGGGATGTCTTCATTAATCTCTGCGATTAATGGGTCATCTGCGCGGGCGTGTTTCCCCCAATAAACTAACAGACATAAAAAACTAACGAAGGCGCCAAGCAGTAATATGCCTTCAGCTCGGGTTAAGCTGTTATCACTGATAAAGTAACAACCAATTAACGAGCACAGCACCAATAACGGGTACTCTCTTTTAAGGGTCAATGACGATACTGCGATGGGCTTTAGCAGAGCTGCTGCGCCAATAACCAGTAAAATGTTAGTGATGTTTGAGCCAAGGGCATTGCCTACTGATGTATCGAGCCGGCCTTGCCACGCTGCGCTGGCTGACACTAACATTTCTGGTGCAGAGGACCCCATGGCGACGATAGTCAAACCAATAATCATTGGCGATATCCCCGCTGTGCGTGCAACAGAAGATGCACCGAACACAAAACGGTCTGCGCTCCAGATGAGTAAAACCAGTCCAACAAGGACGAAAATAATGGCTAACAGCAAGGGTGACAAAATTTATTCCCTGAAAAAAACAAACAACAGCAATTATTTTCCAGCTTATTGCGGCTAAATGCAAAAAAAGCTGTCGATTTTGTCAAAGGTTTCATTTTTCGCACATATTGTTACGATTTTTTGTAACGACTTTATGGCGTAAGCCGTTTACAATTAGTGCATGTGGGCTGGCGTAACATTGAAAACATACATAGATGTATGTATATTGCGTAGCAGTTTTAAAAAAGCCTTGAGATAGGCAAAGAGAGTTAACTTGTCAGAGATATTAATAGATATACAGCAACTGACATTCAGCCGCGGCGAACGGACTATTTATCGTGATATGAATATGCAGTTTGCCCGCGGTAAAGTAACTGCCATCATGGGCCCCAGTGGCATTGGTAAAACGACGCTATTAAGGCTGATAGGTGGGCAGCTAAAACCAGACAGCGGAAAGATTCTGTTTGATGGCGAAAATATACCGGAGTTAAGCCGTAGTGCGCTCTATCAGGCGCGCAAGCGAATGAGTATGTTGTTTCAAAGCGGGGCACTTTTTACCGAAATGTCTGTGTTCGACAATGTTGCTTTTCCTATACGAGAGCACAGCAGGCTGCCTGAATCACTTATTAGACTAATTGTGTTAATGAAACTTGAAGCCGTAGGTTTGCGCGGTGCACGTGATTTGATGCCCGCAGAATTGTCTGGTGGCATGGCCCGAAGAGCTGCACTGGCCAGAGCGATAGCTCTTGACCCCGAGTTAATAATGTACGACGAGCCGTTTGCGGGGCAGGACCCTATTTCTATGGGGGTGATCGTGCGCCTGATTCGCTCGTTGAATAATGCTTTAGGCCTGACATCTGTAGTGGTATCACATGATGTAACGGAAGTGATGAGCATTGCTGACTATGTCTACGTAGTTGCTGAGCAAACGGTGATCGGTCACGGTACACCAGAGCAACTGCGGCAAAGTTCATCGCCGTTAGTGCAACAGTTTTTGCAAGGTGAAGCCGATGGTGCGGTTCCATTTCATTTTAAAGCGGCGCCATACGAGGAAGAGTTGATGGAGTTAGCTAAGTGATTGCAGATAAACTACAACAACTTGGTGCAGCGACGATTGGCAGTATTACCGGTTTTGGTCGTGCAGGCGTGATGCTATTTGGGGCGCTGTTGGGTAAACCTAGTTTTCGTAAGGGTTTTCCTCTATTAATTAAACAACTCTATGTTATTGGGGTGTTGTCGCTACTCATTATACTCGTCTCAGGCTTGTTTATCGGTATGGTATTAGCACTGCAGGGTTATACCGTGTTAGTGAAGTTTGGTGCGGAACAAATGCTTGGCCCTCTGGTGGCACTAAGTTTGTTGCGCGAGCTTGGGCCTGTGGTTGCAGCTTTATTGTTTGCCGGTAGAGCGGGTAGTGCTTTGACGGCGGAAATTGGCCTGATGAAAGCAACAGAGCAGTTATCCAGCATGGAGATGATGGCGGTTGACCCGCTCAGGCGCATAATTGCACCGCGCTTTTGGGCTGGCGTGATCAGTCTACCGTTGTTGGCCATAATTTTTACCGCGGTGGGTATTTTAGGTGGGCATCTTGTGGGTGTTGATTGGCTTGGCGTTGACGGTGGTGGTTATTGGTCTGCAATGCAGGCAAATGTTGATTTATATGAAGATGTTTTGAACGGTATCATTAAAAGCGCCGTATTTGCGCTAATTGTGATCTGGATTGCTTTACACAAAGGTTATGACGCTGTGCCCACTTCTGAAGGGATCAGTGCAGCCACAACGCAAACTGTAGTGACAGCATCACTTGCTGTACTGGGTTTTGACTTTATTTTAACTGCAATAATGTTTGGTGGATAACATGACCACGCGGAAAATCGAAATTTTAGTTGGTGGCTTTATCGTTTTGGCGCTAGGCGCATTCCTCATTTTAGCGCTGAAAGTAGCAAACAGTGGAATGGGGGCGAGTAGTGATACTTATAATCTTCGCGCCAAGTTTGAAAATATTGGTGGCTTGAAAGTGCGTTCTCCAGTAAAAGTTGGCGGCGTGGTTATTGGCCGGGTTGCATCTATTGAACTTGATACCACTTACTATACTCCGGTTGTCACAATTGCCATTAACAGTGATTACAGTAATTTCCCGGAAACGAGTTCACTGGCCATTCTGACGTCAGGCTTGTTGGGGGAACAATATTTGGGTTTACAACCAGGTTTTGTCGATGAGACAGTTGAAATTCTGGGAGACGGTGACTACATCGAAGACACGAAGTCTGCTCTGGTATTAGAAGAGCTGATTGGTCAGTTCTTATTTAATCGCGGGAATTAATCATGAAATTTTATAAGTATTTGTTGGCGACAGTGTTTGCTGCGTTAAGTTATATGCCCCAGGCTGGAGCTGATACACCAACATACAGCGACCCATACAAGATGATGGAGGTGCTGGCAGATAACACCTTTAGCCGCATTGCCAGGCAACAGCAAGATATCGCAGCCGACCCAGAAGTCTTGCGGGTTATCGTTAATGAAGAATTGGTGCCTTACATCGATAGTCGATACGCTGCTTTAAGGGTTATTGGTACTAGCGCCGATTTGAGAAAGACGCCGCGTGAGGACATCCTGGCGTTTGTTGATGCGTTTCAAAATTATATGGTGGCGACCTATGCTGGCGTTTTTACCCAGTACCGCGACCAGAAAGTGATTATTGAGCCTGCGTTAGGTGGCATTGAAGAACAAAAAATCATTGTTGTTAAAACCCGGGTTATTGACCCAGGTAAACCTGATATCAATATTGACTTTAAACTGCGCCGTGCAAAAGACTCTGAAAGTTGGCAGGTATTCGATATGGTTGCTGAAGGAATATCTTTATTAGACAGTAAAAGAGCCGAGCTGGGTAACCTTATTCGCCAGCAAGGACTAAACAGCGTCACGTTGTTATTACAGGAAAAAGCCAAGGCACCCATCACCAAGGCAGAAGCAAAGTGACACTGAAGATTCAACAACAAGGTGATGTTTTGCATTTTACCGGTGTATTAAATCGTGATACGTTAATGCAGTATTCACCCTTTACGTTGTTAAATAACGCGTCAACTGCGGTAACGTTCGACTTTGCTGCGTTGGAAAATATAGACACTGCAGGATTAGCCTGGCTATTACATCAGCTGTCTAAAGCGAAAGAAAAGGGTACATCAATAGTGTTGTCTAATGTGCCGAAGCAGTTGCTATCACTAGCAGATGTTACAGCCGTGCGTCCACTCTTACCTATTAGTGATTAAGGTTTTATATTGGATATCAAGCAAATAGAGCAATTGCTGTCTGAGCAATTGCAACTGACTGAAGTCAGGGTCAGCGCAGAAGGGTCACACTATGCCGTTACGGCAGTGGGCACCTGCTTTGCTGATGTCAGCCGTGTCAAGCAACAACAAATGGTATATGCGCCGCTTATGTCGGCAATTGCAGATGGCTCTATCCACGCCGTCAGCATTAAGACCTTTACGCCTGAACAATGGCGTAGAGAAAAACTCCTCAATCCTCCGATGTAGTAATTTATGCAGCAATTTTTAGTTACAGGTGGTCAGGCGTTACACGGAGATGTCATTATCTCTGGTGCTAAAAACGCTGCTTTACCCATTCTATTTGCCAGTTTGTTATCAGAAAAACCCACCACGATTAGCAACGTGCCTAAGCTTAAAGATATTGAAACAACAGTGAAGCTTCTGCAGTTGTTTGGTGCAAACGTTAACTTTACTGATAACGTAGTTCAGGTAGATGCTGGACCGGTGTCAAATCAGTTTGCGCCCTATGATCTTGTGAAAACAATGCGGGCGTCTATTTTAGCACTTGGGCCGTTATTGAGCCGTTTTGGCCAAGCTGAAGTATCTTTACCCGGTGGTTGTGCCATCGGCGCGCGTCCTGTCAATTTGCACATTGATGGCTTGCGCAAGATGGGAGCCGATATTGTGGTTGAAAATGGCTATATTAAAGCCAAAGCCAGCCGCCTTAAAGGTGCGCACATTATCATGGAGATGGTCAGTGTTACTGGCACTGAAAACCTGATGATGGCAGCCGTGTTAGCTGATGGAGTGACAACCATCGATAATGCTGCGCGCGAGCCGGAAGTGGTCGATTTGGCAATATACCTCAATACCATGGGTGCAAACATTACTGGTGCAGGAACTGACAGTATTGTTATTGAAGGCGTAACTTCTTTGCATGGCGGTATTCATAAAGTTCTACCCGACAGAATAGAAACCGGTACCTTTTTGGTAGCTGCGGCTGTCAGCGGTGGTGATGTAATATGCCGAAACGCTGATCCAGCTGAACTCGAAGTAGTGCTGGAAAAACTGCGTGAGGCAGGTGTAGATATTACAACAGGTCCTGATTGGATCCGCGCAAATATGACTGGGCGCGTGCTAAAGTCGGTGAAGGTGAAAACGGTCCCGCATCCAGGGTTTCCGACAGATATGCAGGCACAGTTTACCGTGCTAAATGTGGTAGCTGAAGGTGTAGGTATGGTAACGGAAACGATTTTTGAAAATCGTTTTATGCATGTTCCAGAGCTGCAGCGGATGGGAGCGAAAATCAATTTGGAAGGTAATACTGCGGTGTGTCAGCACACTGACAAGCTCATGGCTGCTCAAGTTATGGCAACAGATTTACGCGCTTCTGCAAGTCTTGTGATTGCAGGTCTTGTTGCTGAGGGCACTACGATAGTGGATCGCATTTACCATATTGACCGTGGTTATGAGCAAATAGAAGATAAACTAAAGCGTTTAGGCGCTAATATTGAACGAGTAAACGCGGCATAAGCCGCGTTTTTTTATCGCCTTAATTCTCGCGTTATTGCATTCACAGTCAGTTGTTGACCATTGCGATTTATCGTTAACGCAAGATTGGTATTTGGTGCGGTTTCGGCAATCATGTTTAATGCTTGTGGTACGCTATTGAAGTGTTGACCATCAATTTCTAGCAGAATATCCCCTACTTGTAACCCTGCTTCAGCTGCAGGGCCATGGGTATTAATTCCAGTTATGCTAAGACCATAGAGTTGTTGTCCTGAGGAAATTAATCTATCGCCAGCAGCATTTACTACAGCATCACCAGAAACGCCAAGATGGCTGCGGGTTACCCGGCCATGTTTAATCAGTTTGTTCATCACATTTAGCGCTAACTGGTAAGGAATGGCAAAAAATATACCTTGTATATCCTGATTCTCTAACTGAAACGCTGCTGCGTTAATGCCTACTAATGTACCATTGCTATTGACCAGGGCGCCGCCAGAATTGCCGCGGTTGATGGCGGCATCCATACGCATAAAATCGATATAACCGCGCGAACTTAAACCGGTATTACCGTTTGCACTAATAATACCCTGGGTAATGGTCTGGCCCAGATTCAACGGATTGCCAATAGCAAGTACTACATCACCTACTTGCGACTCTAGTTCGGGTTGCTGCGGTATTACCGGTAAATTCTCTGCCTGCACATACAGTACGGCTAAATCGGTTAATTCATCCTGACCAATTAAGACGGCTTCAAGCGTACGACCATCCTGCAACGCCACTTCTATATAGTCAGCGCCGTTAACGACGTGATAATTTGTAAGAATGTATCCTTGCGCGCTCATAATGACCCCTGAACCCAGCTCTTGCCGCTCAATGGTGCGTGGCCGTAATGAGCGCGGATCGACCAAAGTACTACGTGTGTAAACATTTACTACCGCAGGGGCAGCTCGACGTACAGCTTTGGCATAGGTTACAGCGTGCTGTTCTTCTGCAGAATCAGCCCGGCCAAAAAGGAGTGTGGATAGTTGATTCATCGATGGGGAAAAAAGCATCAGAATAAAGGCTAATGCAAGCCCATAGACAATGCTTTTAAGCAGAAAGAACAAGAATTTGGTCACGGGTTATGAGGTTTCAGCAATGTTTAGGTAACGCTAGCATAGCATTAATATCGTTTAAGCAGTAGCCGTTGGCTACTGCTTAAACCTTAGCTATCAGCGAATTAACACATACAAATTAGTGTTGCCTCGTCGGATATTTAAGGCAGCGACTCCGCTGCGATTGTCTAGCATTTTGCGAAGCTCTGCCAAATTGGCTATCCGCTGTCGATTAACGCCTACTATCACATCGTTTGCTTGTAAGCCTATTTGCTCAGCTGCGGTATTGTTAGCAATGCTGTCAATTTTTACTCCGCCGCCTTCTGCGTTAGAAAGCTCTGCACCATCAAGCATAGGATGCATCTGGCTGGCAGCTACCTGACTGGTAGACACTTCCTTAAGTTTAACGGTAATTGTTCGCTCTTTACCTTCGCGCAGAATGCCAAACTTTGCTTCCCGGCCCGCGCCCAGTGTGCCTACTTTGGCACGTAACTCTAAGAAAGAATTGATTTTATTGCCATTCATGCTAATGATGACATCACCGGATTCCAAGCCCCCCTCGGCAGCAGCACTGTCAGGCATGACTTCATTAACAAAAGCACCTCTGCTCACTTTGAGATTCATTGCTTCTGTTAAATCCGACGTAACATCCTGTCCACGAATACCCAAACTACCGCGTCGAATCTCGCCATGCTCAATAATTTGGTCTACCAGGTTTTTCATCATGTTAGCCGGTATCGCAAAACCAATACCAATATTACCGCCGTTAGGCCCCAGAATCGCGGTATTGATACCAATAAGCTCACCTCTTAGGTTGACCAAAGCGCCACCAGAGTTGCCGCTGTTAATGGCTGCATCCGTCTGTATAAAGTCTTCAAAGCCTTCAATACCTAAGCCACCGCGTCCTAGAGCACTAATGATGCCGGATGTTACAGTTTGTTCTAATCCAAACGGGTTGCCAATGGCAACAGCGAAATCGCCTACGCGGGTTTTGTCAGAGTCAGCCAAAGTAATTTGGACTAATTTCTTCGCCTCAATTTGGAGCAATGCGATATCAGTTTCTGGGTCGGCTCCTAGTTTTTTCGCGCTAAATGTTCTGCCATCTTTCAGCCTGACTTCAATTTCATCAGCATCTTGAATTACATGGTTGTT
>Ga0100394_1004108_pt1 | contig 11876 bp, 4 predicted proteins | sample CryGeymeta201518_FD_81549 | JGI IMG/M metagenome (GOLD analysis project Ga0100394, IMG submission 81549) | Groundwater microbial communities from Crystal Geyser aquifers in Utah, USA - Crystal Geyser metaG 2015-18 | ecosystem: Environmental > Aquatic > Deep subsurface > Groundwater | place: USA... | reverse complement strand
TTTATCATAGGCCCATATATTTACTTCCAAAAATGAAGCCCTGTAGAAAGTGTACTGGAATCTACACCACAATTATCTCAAATATTTCAGGTTACGACAATTGTCGTACGTCCATATATTTGTTCAAATTACTGTAGGTCAATGTATTTGTTCTAGCCTCAACTCTAAAAAATAAGTACTAAAAAATTTCAGGTTACAACAATTGTTGTAGGTCTGTTACCACCAAATTAGAGATTCACCGAATCTCGAGTTTTTTCATGCCAAAACTCAAGATTTTGAAGTTTTTTCATGCCAAAACTTGAGATTTTGGTGCTTAAACTCAAGATTTGGTGTCCACCATATATTTGTTCAAATTACAGAGCGAAGGTCCAGATATTAGTTCTAGCCTCAACTCTAAAAAAGTATTTAACCCTAACCCTATGAACGTATTTTCGGAGCCTTGTGTAATGTTAAGTCTTATCGGCATGGGGAACGTTCTAAAAAGAGTGGTTGGCGCACCCCCGCCAGGGGCCATTGATTTATTTAATCTCTTGTAAATACATCGGCACATTCTTCGCTGAGAATCACTTAATAATTTTATTACCTCCTGTGAATACTACTACTACAGTAGCTAGTAGCTACCTGGTACGGCACAGCATCATTATTATTTTTACTGTAGTAGGTCTAATAAGGTACATTCATTTATCCCAGTATTCTTCCGCTTGCCATTTATTCTTAAGCATGAAGGCAGAAAGATTATCCATTCTTCAGCTGCATTCAAGAAGTAAACGGCAGCATCAAGGTGAGGTCAAGAAACCGCAATCGCAACCGAATTGGCAATGGCAACAATCAACGGAAAACTTCCGTAATAGACAACTGCCACCAACCTTATTAGCTCGACTGTGATGCTTCGCCCTTTTCTGGCTGCAGCCCTTGTCCCATCTATCCTAGCGACGTCCGGTACGACATCTTTCGGCGGCGTTAGTCGTAGCCTATCCGTAGAAGACGACTCGGACGACAATGGTTGTTACCGAGCCATACTGGCTCGGGATGATTTCGAGCGAGGCCTCGACGAACGCTGGGATTGTGCTGAGCTCGCTCAACATCCCGTCTTCGGTCTTTTCGGAACGAATCCCATCGATCCAGAGGCACTTCCGCCATCCACAGTGGAAGAGTTCTTGAACGCGGGTGGCGGTTGTGACCTGAGCCGCACATTTGAAGTGCCCGTCGTCTCGGAAGACGTCCGATTGGAGTTCCTTTCGTACGCCTGGTGTACTTGTGGTGACATGGCAATTAGAATCTGCAATACCACCATCGATATTGACCGAAATATGCATAGAGGAAGTCCCGGTGGATCCCGAAATGGTATTGTCTGGACTCGACACAACATTACCAATTATACCGCGGCGAACATGCATGAAAAGGGGACGCCGGTGTTGACGAACTTTAACGCCAGCGATCCTACGCAAGTGGTAGTGGAACCTGATAATGTTGGGGAGCACCCGGATCGTGTGCAATTAATTGAGGTGAGCATTCCTCCTCGTTGCTACGAAGGTACAGGAGAGTTGCCTGTTGAATTCGTGTTTCGTAACATTGGAGGCGAAATCAATCATATTGGAGGCATAGACAATTTGAAAATGACGGCAGAGATCTGTTCCCCGACACCCGTCCCTCGCTACAAAACTGAGACTCCTACAGCTGCTTTCACCCCTATGAACGCTTGTGTCGAAAACCACGGACAAGAAATTGCAACTGACGGAGAAGAGTGCAATGATATTATCACGAAGGGCGATTTACTGGTGGGCAGCATGTGTCTGCTGGCTGTCCGCAACTCTACTGCAGTCCGTGCTAGGTTTGAAATGTTTGGTGACTGGCGGATACAGACTCAGCGGATGTGGGTTGGGGACGATCTGAGCCGATCCCCGGTGACTATCTTCGGGCAACCCGACTCAGCCGAGTTTCCTTATTTCTGGCACGACCCACGAGGCAACGCTATTGTGGACGAGTACATATCTTTGCGATGTTACGACCTGGAAGGAATGCGATCGTACTACCAGCAGGGTGTTGCATATCTGCAAGTTGTCAAAGTAGACCCTGGCCATGGATTACCCATTCCCGAATCTGCTATTGACGCCTACGTAACTAAAAGTGCACGAAAGCCACTCAGCGTTGACGATGGTTGGCATGGTTGGTTCGACTTTGTGATTAACTGCCATTGTACAGGATTCCCTTCAGACATCCCGAGCAGAGCCCCGAGTACAATTCCTAGCTTAAGTCCGTCGGGTCACTTGTCTCTACAGCCTTCCGAAACAAAAGAGTTCCAAGAAGCATGCATCTACGGAGAAAATGGAAGCCTCAAGGAGTGTCATGAAATTTTAACAAGTGGAGGGCTTCACATGGGAACCACGTGTCTCGAAGTACCATGGGACGCATCTGATATACAGATAACCTTTTCTGCCCTTGGAAACAGACGTATCTACTCAGTAGCTATGTGGGCTGGAGAGAATGCCGACACGGCGCCGAAAGCAATCGATGGGAGTCTGGACACGGGCAGCTTCCCCTACTCCTGGAATGACTTGCAGGGAGTTGGAACCATAATCCAGTATATTCCACTTCGCTGCAGCAACGAAAATAGAACTGCTATCTATTCAGGGGAAGTAGTGACGCATATTACACTGTCAGATGTGAGACTTGATGGCACTGAGATTGAAGGATCCGAAGTAGAAGCTTTTGCGCTGGAATACTCATCTCTAAGAAAAGTAAACGGAGAAGAATTCCGAGATTATTGGTTTGACTTTTCGGTCAAATGTAATTGTAGGGAACCCTTTCCCGTCGCAAGTGCCAGTCCATCATCAGGGGAAACAAGTTCATTGCCAATTACTAGTCCACCCGGACAAACATTTCCAACCTCAACTCTCACTTCTATGCCAAGCAGCAAGCCATTAGGAATGGGAAGTCCATCTGCAACAAGTCTTTCCCCAAGTTCAGAATTTGACTTTGGTATATGTATTGAAGGTGATGGAGGTACAAACAAGGAGTGCCACGGGATCATAACAGAGAAAGGTGAACTGGTTGGGTTCATGTGTGCTGAGGTGACAGCAGATTCTTCGGCAATCAAGTTTGTATTCACAGCCTTAGGTACTTGGAAGATCAAATTAGTTCATTTGTGGGTAGGTTGCAACTGCAATGATGCCCCAAGAGAAGGCGATGGGAGTTTGAAAAGTAGTACCTTTCCTCACTTCTGGTCAGACCTAGCTGGACAAGTTGTTGTCACACAGTATTTGGACACACGTTGTGTTAGTGGTACAAGGAAGTACGCAGAAGAAGGAATTGGGGAGGTGTTGTTGCAAGACAACGAGAATGACTTAGAAGTCATTGCTTATGTTCAAGAGCTTGGAAAAGAGAAGAAACTAGGAGACGAATATGGCTGGTTTGACTTTGAAGTGAACTGTATGTGCGCTGCAGCGTCTGAGCAACCTTTGCAAGCACCTGGAATGCTGGCCCCTAGTGGATTGCCCACGGTATTCTCCACTAATGGCCCTTCTAGAAGTCTCACTGGAGCTCCCAGTGGAAGCCTCACTAACGCTCTTACTGGAAGCCCCAGTGGAAGTCTCGGCACTCTGAGCCCCACAACCAAGGATATCAATTTGATCAATGGCCACCCCATTGCTTCTCCTGTGACTGGGTCTCCTAACACTACTTTCGCTGTTACTTTTTCTAGCAGCCCAACAACTGTCCCAACTGGATTGTCCACTTCTTATCCCTCTAGTTCTCCAACTAGTAGCCTTGTGACAGGAGCTCCTTCCTCTTCTACTGAAGGCTCAATAGAAAGCCCCAACACTCTGAGCCCGACAACTGAGACTCCTTCTGTGGCCAGTGGCCACCCCAGTGCCTCTCTTGTGACTGGGTATCCCATCACTTCGTCTACTGCAGGTCCTGCCACACTCTCAACAGATAGTCCCACTGTTGCCCTGACGAGCAGTCCTACAAGAATACCATCTGAAAACCCTATTAAAATCCCAACAGTGAGCCCAGTCGCCCTGGTCACATCATCTGCACCCACATCATCTGCACCCACTTCAAGTCCTTTTAAAATTCCAAACGGCAGTCCTGGCTCGTTTAAACCAGCAGCAACCTCCCCCACTTTGGTCAGTGGTCATGCCAGCATCTCGCCTAACGCAGGTACATCTACAGATGCTTCTTCGCTCATCCCTAGCATTGCTTCGAGTACAAACCTTACTAACGTTTCCACAACAGAGGCACCAGTCTCCGCGCCTGGTACAGGACTCCCAACACTATCTTTGAAGCAAGCCTGCATTGTTGGGGACGATGCTAGTCAGAAGGAGTGCAATCCGATTGTGACAGAGACAGGCATCACAGCTGGTACATTTTGTTTACAGATAGATAGAAATTCCGCCAACATCAAGGCTGAGTTCAGCACGTATGGCAACTGGAGGATTCAGACCCAGTACTTGTGGATAGGAAGTGATGTTGAGAGCGCCCCCCAAAAGATGAACGGTGCACTTGATTTCATCGTTTTTCCGTACTATGGTAATGATGTTGCAGGAAGTAAATTTGTCACCAGCTTTTTGGCTCTCAGGTGCAATGCAATGACAGCAGCCTATTCGGAAGTAGGGATTGCGCTCCTTGGAATGCTTCAAGTCGATTTTGCCGGATCTTTTGTACCCAACTCAGAGACAGTTGCCTTTGCACAGGAGTACACTGCTCAGTCAAGTGACAATGATACATTTGGGTGGTTTGATTTTAATATCAGATGTGACTGTTCTGAAAAGCAAGTATCTAACACACTTGTACCCAGGACTGTACCCCCAAGTTCAGGCACCAACTTGCCCACAGCAAGCCCTGTCTACAAGCCTCTTCCAACACGTCCACAGCCAACTAATAGCCCCCATGATTCTTCAAGTATATGCTTTAGGGACACTGCTGGTGACATCATGCAGTGCGTATTTATATTTGCAAGCTCTGGTGAAAAATTAGGGCGTGCTTGCTTTGAATTCCTTTCTGATCCAGTCAGAGTTTCTATTCTTTTTACTTCCTTTCCGGGTTGGGTCTTCCTCGAGCACAGAATGTGGGTGGGAAATGATGTCACTACAGTTCCTGTCGGACAAGGAGGCACTCCAGATCATCTCAAATTTGCTTATCTCTGGCAAAATGCTACCGGTGAGAGTGAATGGAGAGCGTACATTGGCCCACGTTGCCACAGAACTGTTTCTGGATTTTATTTACAACACGTTATGTCGAGAATTACAATGTCACGACAAAATAGTGACGGAACACTGTTTGGCCGCACCATAATTGCAGAATTTGGAGAGTCCTACAAGCATTTTTCAGGAGAGAGTAGTTGGTATGGTTACCTCAAGTACTCTGTTGACTGCCACTGCACTACTCAATCTTTTTCTTCGGAGCCTTCTCTACCGCCCCTTGGTCCCACAATGTGTCTGAGAGCCCCAGTCAGGGTAGAAAGGTCATGCCATCATTTGGTATCTTTGAGCAACCAGGTTCTGGGAAATGTTTGTATTTCTTTGCAGAACGACGACCAAAGCCACTTCTTGCTTGAGTTTGCAGCTGATCCCGGTTGGACATTTCTTCATCATGATGCCTGGGTGGGCCCATCTGTGAATTTTGCTCCAAATAGAGGTGATATTCTTGATTATGATTCATTCCCCATCTATTGGTGTGATTCAGGTGGCCAAGCAGTATGGAGCGTGGCAGCTGAGGCAAGATGCCATGATGCTTCCGATACCAAGCAAAGTGTTGTAGTTATAGTGCGTTCTGAAGCTGCTCAAACACTCCCAAACTCAGACACTCCTATCCCTAACACCAACACAACTGGCTTCTCATGGGGTCCCGCAGACAGAGGGTTGGCGGGGAGGTCCTGGTTTCAAGTTGATATTGACTGCAACTGCAGTTTTGTAGGCCCCACTTTGCCCTCATATGCTCCTTCTGCAGAGCCCATCAGTGAAGCCAACTGCTCACTGACAATGTCTGCAGAAGGAGAGAAAATTCAAGAAAAGACATGCTGGGAGCTGACTACCCAGCGTGGTGCTCAAGTTGGAGAAATCTGTCTGGACCTGCATGGCAATGATATTGATGTGTCCCTAGAGGCAACATCTTACTGGAGCTTTATCAGCCACCACTTGTGGACAGGGCGATATGCATCAGAAATGCCAAGAAGTCACAATGGTGATATCAATTTGTCTAATTTCCCTTATTACTACTGCAACTCCACTGGTGAGCAACATTGGATGATCCAAATGCAAACAGGTTGCAGCAAGCACAACCCAGAAGACATGTTGCTCTCAATAATTAGTCTGTCTCGGGCAGCACAGGTTGACCCTAGCACTGGAGATGTGATTGTTGGATCAGAAGAGATTGTCTTCATTGAAGCCCACGGGACAAGCGGGAATCAATCAAGTGTTGGTTGGCTTGATTTGGAAGTGGAATGCTTTTGCAATTCAACCGCTATCAACACGACTACACCAACCCAACAAACTACGCATTCAACACAAGCCCCAAGCTCTCCTGTAGGGACTTCCCCCCCTCACATACAGGACAAAGCTTGCCTTGAAACTGGCACAAACAACTCTGAAGAGTGCCATCCTATCTTGTCAAGTCAGGACAAGTCTAAAGTTGGCACCATTTGTGCTGAAATCATTGACCAATCAACCACATTACAATTACTCAGGCTTACATTTACAACGACTGCAGGCTGGGCCTTTACAAGAAATAATATGTGGATTGATTCTGACATCAGGAGTCTTCCAAAGAGAGTTGACGGAGGTCCTGATGTGCACAAATTTCCCTACTTCTCAAAGAAGACTAACACTGGAATAGACACCTGGGAAGCCTTGGTTACTTTGAAGTGCCATCAATACCCCTCATCCACGTACACCCTTACTGCCGTAGCACAGTCAATAGTAATATTGACTGCTGGAAATCCATCAAGTAATGCTTCTGAAGTCTTAGCTTATGCTGCTGAGCGTGAAGGGTCTCGGGGAGTGGAGTTTTCTTGGATGGATTTTCAGATAAACTGCAATTGCAAACGCACACTTACGAATTTACCAACATTAGTGCCAACAACAGTAGGTAGTCAATCGCAGTGCCCTGGTGGAGATTATCACCCACAGGGGCTGTGCAGGACACTCATCACTGAACGTGGCGAGAAGGCTGGCTATATCTGTGTTGATCAAGGTGAAGACTCGGATTCCGCTGACATAATTTTTAAAGCAGACAAACACTGGGCCCTCACATCACAAGAAATGTGGATTGGATATGACCTTGCAAGTGTTCCAACTGCAGAAGATGGAACACCAGCTTTTGAAACCTTTCCGTACTTGTGGCAAGATATCATTGGCACAAATGAGTGGTCCGCTAATGTTGCTGTGAGATGTGAAGAAGAAGGTTCTCACAAAATATACGTTGTCTCCCGCTCTACTTTGAGTCAAGCAAATGGTGATGGTATGCTCTTTGAAAACACCAAAGAGGTGGCTTTTCCTATGAGCCACTCAGATGTGACCAAAAGGGACTGGCTTCATTTTAATATTAACTGCGACAGTGGCAAAGCAAAGCTGGTGGATCCCATAGCTAGGGCCAACTCATTTTGTGACGCACCAAACTTTTCCATGGACTTTAGGGACTCATCTCAGTGTGGTACACGCACTATCCCATTTGCAGGTGAATGCGATACTAAATCATCCGGTGATTTATCACTAGTGATTGTTGGGAATGACAGTAATGCACACCACCTTGAGGTCTCTTTCAAAACCTCTCCTGGGCAAACTTTTACGCGAACTGAATTGTGGCTTGGCCCAGATTTGATCCACTTGCCTAAGGCAAAGGATGGCACTCCTAACTTAGACTTGTTCCCGCACTTCAGTTTTGAAGACAAGGAGGCATACATCTTCAAGGCACCTCTGAAATTGGACTGCAGCAGAGAAAGCGAGCTCTTCTTTGTCGGAGTTGCACATGCAACAACAATTCAATATGATTTGGAATCTGATTCAGAAGTGGAAGTGTCACAGTATGCTTATGAATACGATGGGGTATCCAATTCAAGCTGGTATGGCTATTTTGATTTCTCAATTTTGTGCATATGCTCTGATTATAAAAAGCTACCAGAAGCTTGAAAACAATTTCCACTCCGAAGATGGAAGTTTCAGCCCATTTTTCTCCCACACGAAGAGACAGCAACAATGCCGCCAAGAGCGCGTTGTAAAGTATAATGTGCAATTGCATAGAATGGTGAGCCCTCTGTTTTATTGGCTCTTCAATGTTGTGGTTGAACGATGATGGACAGGGTTCGAGAAAGAAGGACTGCCAAGACCATTCTGTTCTCATCCAAATCAAGAGCACAAGTATCACATCGCACATAATCTTCAAGGACCCACACTTGTCTTTCATCTCTTGTAAAGCCGATGTTAAAAATTAGGAGTACTAAAGTGGAAGAACAGGTAGTAGAGATCCATAATTAAAATGCTCCTAATTATTAGAAGCATTTAAAATGCTCCTATTTTTTTCAAAATGCAGTAGGAGAGTATAGGGTGAGACAAAGATGCAAATGCTCCTAATTGAAAATCAAATGCTTCCAATTATGCTCTACTTAATATCTAGGAAGACAAGAACAAAATGCTTGTCAAGAATGAAATGCTCCTAATCAAGAATGAAATGCTCCTAAAATTTCCTAATTGAAATGCTCCTTAAATGTTCATAAATATTTTTCAAAATGCTCCTAATTGAAAAACTTGAATATCCTGGAAAACAGTACTCTAGTAGTAGTGGCTGCTGGTCTTGTTCACACTACTGCCTGGTCCTGTTAGGAGTACCAGATGTCTCAGTAGAACGCCTGTACTGTAGTAGGCCTAATTCGTTTGTAGGGTTAGAGCTAGTAACTACGAGTACTACCTTGTACAGTAGTAGTAGTAGTAATGGTAGCTAGCAGGGGTACATGCGTATTACTAGTACTACCAGTAGTACTCCTAGCTAGTAGTAGTACTGCTACTTGGGTACTACCCTCCCTGAGGGAGTAGATCTTAGTTCATTATGGTATTTGTTCTTGGTAGACTAGTCTCTAGTCTACCTGGTACTATGGTACTACTACTAGCTAGGTCTCTAGCTAGTAGTAGTCGTAGCAATGGGTCTCATTTAACAACTTGGTTGTCTCTAGCTAGTAGTCGTCTACTAGTCTGCTGTTAATAAATAAAATGCACTGAATATTGTTGCTAAAAAATTATTAGTACTACAACATCTTCTCACAAAACGAAAACTCCCATCATTGGAATTAAAATGGAAGATGTTAGATTCAAAATGCAGCAGTGCCTTCTTATCTTGATCATCTTTATATATGCTAGCAGCCATCCAACCACTGGGGTGGCCAAGGAAGAGCTCTCTTGCTCAGCCAGTGACGAGCATGATGATCCAGTCGCTCAAGGGTTGAAGGAAATGAGCTACAACATTGGATACGGCCCACAGACCATTATGGCATATGTAGAACCTAATGTCACCTCATTTTATAGAAACCGCTCGCCTCCAGCCTCTACGAAGGTTTTCATGAAATTCAACGGCCTTGCTACGAAATTCATAAACCTTAGCAACAAGAACCTTCACCTTTATTGGGAGCCCTACCGCAATTCTCCAACAGGAGCATTTGTCGATATGGGGGCGTTGGCTGCCTTTGGAGCATCGGGTAGCGCCAGCCACCCAGGTCATCGCTACCTATTTTGCACCGCTGATAAATTGCCGAAAGTCTTACACCGCGTCATAATAGAGGAACACCCCAAAAATACGTATGCCTATGATCCATATTATGTTGAGGGAGATGCCAAAGCCACAGAAAAAAACCTACAAAGTGCACAACTAACAGAAGATGAACACAGAAAATACCAACAATGGAGAGACACTCTAGCGTTTTCCGAAGAGTACTTGAAATTCACTGGAAGATCCTACATTGCCAACTACTTGCGAAGCAAACCTAGGCACTTCATGTGGCAAGCACACTACTTTGGACAAGAGCACTGGGTAACATCTAGGGAAACTCATTTCTCGATAATGCCTCCAACTGGCCAACTCGGGAGCATTCAAGAGCGAGGCAAGGAGCGAATCTTGAGTCCGGAAAGCCCCAGAATACTATCTGAATATAGGGATCCGAACCACTCCATATTGAACATGACTCTGCGAGTTCTATCCTGTGCTCCGCGCGTTTTTGAGATCGACAACTTCCTCAGTCCTACAGAAATTGATCACATCCTTCATGTGGCTGGTGGTATCAGCTTAGGGCGGTCGACTGTGGGAGACGTCGGTAAAGATCATGTGGTTCAAGAGGAACAAGCCGAATCTGTCGCCAACACGCGCACCAGCTTGAACTCTTGGTTAGCTCGCGAAACGAGCCCTATTTTTGATGCCGTCTACAGGCGAGCAGCAGATCTCATGCGCATCGACGAAGCACTCCTTCGTAGTCGTGATGATGATGAGTTACCTGACTTCCCTACGAAAAATTCTGTAGCTGAGAGTCTTCAGTAAGTTTAGAGCTTGGCGCATCATTTGTATAACTGAAATGCATACAGCCTTTTCTCATTTGTTTTATTATCCTTGTCACGCTGAGACTCGTTCACTACGAGGACGGCCAGAAGTACACGGCACATCACGACTTTGGTTTCTCGGGTTTGAGCGACAATCCCAGCGATGAGAAAATGCGTGGATTTGAACAAGGAACACGTTTCGCCACATTACTCCTCTACCTCAACGATGACGGCTTGAAAGGCGGAGAAACGACATTTCCTCGGTGGTCAAACGCCGAGACTTTCGACCAGCTTCGAGTGAAACCAGTTGAGGGAAAGGCAGTTTTGTTTTACAGCCAGCTTCCAGATGGAAACCTTGACGACTTTTCGCAGCATGCGGCACTTCATCCGAGGGAAGGTACGAAAAAATGATACTTTCAACAGAAAGCTTTTGGACTTTTTTCCGTTATTTGGTCGATCTAATCTTTTTTCATTCTACTGCAACCATAGGCGAGAAATGGTTAATGAATTTGTGGGTTTGGGACCCTATCTTTTCAAGGAATTAAAAGGCCATTCATGGGCCACGCTCGAATTTTCCTCCCACATGAGTGTGTGCAGATATTTCAAGACAAGTTACAGTAGACAAGTTGGATCCTGTACTCCAAAAGCAGAAAATGTTGGATGATACAGCCGATGGATCGGGATTGTGAGAACCTGGACGAGAACGTACATTTTGCACACGAGATACCATGTTCGAGGGAGATTCATGGTAAGTCAGCTTGAGGGCTCCTTGTTCTGGAAGTTGAGGCTACTGCTACTAGCTAGTAGAGCTACTCTCTGCTACTACTACTAGTGGCTAGCTACTAGCTAGCAGAATAGTAGTTGTAATTGTCGTACTAGTAGTAGCTCGTAGTAGCACGCAGTAGCAGCTACTGTACCACAACGGAGAGTAGTACTACTAATAGTAGTAGTGGTAGTCCTCTCCGGAAGACCTCCTACTACCAGGGTACTAGTAGCTACTCGAGTAGCTAGTAATAGTCTCTACTTAGTACCAGTAGTACTACGTAGCTACTACGTACATCACCAGTAGTTTTATAATAACTCTACTACAACTACCAGCTAGTAGCAGTAGTAGTACTGGCTAGCTACAGTACGTGGTAGTAGTAGTACCAGGTAGTGGTAATCGGAATCGGACAAAAGCTAAACCTCGGACAAAAGCACTGTTACCACCATTCCCAGGATATGGATTTATCCCGGGCCTGTTTTTCCAATTTCCAGGGATGTCCATATCCCGGGCTTGTTTGACGATTTTCGAATCACCAATTCCGGGATATTGGAAAATCACGGGATATATATAATGCTTATATCCAGAATGAATAGTTT
>Ga0100394_1004106_pt1 | contig 11877 bp, 9 predicted proteins | sample CryGeymeta201518_FD_81549 | JGI IMG/M metagenome (GOLD analysis project Ga0100394, IMG submission 81549) | Groundwater microbial communities from Crystal Geyser aquifers in Utah, USA - Crystal Geyser metaG 2015-18 | ecosystem: Environmental > Aquatic > Deep subsurface > Groundwater | place: USA... | reverse complement strand
GAAGTACTAAGCAGCACCTGTAGCATCTGCGCACATTTAAGCTGCTGGCATCCATTCTTTCCTCAAATGTTTCATGTACCAATGCCTGAAAATCCTTTCAAAACAATCGTTGCTTCTCGTGGTATCCTGATATAGGCTTGTTCATTTTCCAGGAGTAGACTATTAATAAAAGAGCCAAACGCCAATTAGAGTCCCTCCTCTATCTTTCGACATTTCCATCTTTCATCAACTGAGTCTTGTGAAGGTAACAGTCGGTCTGTTGATTGAAGGTGCAGCCCACAAAAGCCAATCCATCCATACCGCCAGCTCTGTCAACATCCTGACGACACTTCTACAGTGCTGCCTTCGCAGAAATTATGAGGCAAAGCTGACAATGCCCCAGATAAGAAGCACAAGGAGAGCAACAAGAATGACTGCCAGAATCAGTGCTCGAGCCCTGTCGTACTGTATCTCTTCACTGGTCCTCGCTGTAGCACTTCGACTGCCCGAATTCAGAGGAACTGCCGTAACCGTCGGAACTGACCCGTCGATGGCACTCTCTGGTATTCGAAACTGAGATGGCAATACAAAATCATCAGGGTTGTTGGAAAAATCCCCAGCAATGTTTTTGGACGACATGGTTCAATGTTCAATCTGTGTCAGTTGTATGAAATCTGTTTGTTGCTGTATTATGCAAACAATGAACTAGCCTAACCATGCAGTATTCTCACAGATGGTGTTGTCTTTCGATTGATGGAAGGAGGAAGGAGGGTCACAAGTCAAGCAACAGTACCTGGTACAGTACCTGGTATTAATGAGATTTTCAGGCCACCATGATACCTACTCGTACTCCTACTAGTAGAGTAGACTAGCACTAAGTACTACTGGTACTTTGCTAGCTAGACTACTCGACTAGCTAGAGTCTACTCGAGTATTATTTATTTTATCGTTCGCTCGTGTGGAAAGTCGTACATTTTGGTACTACTGTACTACTAGAATCAGCCTGACTCGCGCCGGCGCCTAACTCCTAACGGTTGCCAATTCTGTCTTTTTTCCCTTGTTAATACTAGAAAAACTTTAATATTTTATTACTCCATGAATATTCAATAAAAATATTATTTAGATATATCAGAAGAAAGCTCTGCTCACGATCTGTCTATTAAGCCAATAAAAAGCATACTTAAACAAGGGAGCCGTCATGCCATGTCTTTCTCACAAATACATGATGATCCTCTGCTAGCTAGACTACTAGCTAGTAGTAGACTAGTGGATTAGACTGCTAGACTACTACTTGATAGTCTAGTAGACACAATGATAGTAGAGTATCATTATTACGACCATGAGCCAGTCATCACAGGCAAACCCCTTTGTTACAAGGCATCAAATCCTTGCCGGAAGGAAGGCTGGTAATATTCGGGCTTTCTTCACACTCGTTCCTAGGGGGCGTCCACCCAAAGTGTCTATCAGTCCTGTTGCCACTGCTCCAGTTGGAGCCAAAAAAAGAAAGGAGGTTGTTAATGATGAGGACAAGACAAGAAAGTCTATCACGACCAACAAGAAGAAAAGAGTCACTAGGGTCAACTACCGTGATCCGGACAGATGGCAACTACTGAAGAAGGCCGTTGTTGACTACTGTTTGGTGGATGAATTGGTGTTTCATCCCATTCCAACCAATACAATCAAGGATAATGTAATCCGCTTTACCAAAGTCGCAGAGGAGCATGGCATTTCAATCAATGAAGTTACCTATGATATGTTTTGGAATGGGCGCGCAACAACTGCTCAAGCTTTACTCAACCCCAGCCAACTGCGCTTCCTTGAGGATACCATAATCCATCGTGATGAATTGAATAATGGAATGAGTAGAGTGGAAGTGTTGAAACTCATCATGGAATTGGCGCAGACCGGTGATTACAAAAAATGTGAGAACCATTATGATTACCTTGTGCGAGAAGGGAAGCTGACGGGGCTGAAGCGGGGGGGAAGAGTCACCAGTGCTCAGGCAACCACCACTAAGCGCTCTGCAATCACACTGCCACAACAGCTTCGTTGGCACACCACAGTTGACGATGTCTTTCAACAGCTCAAAAAGTTAAACACGCCGGATGGATATGGAGTTGATTATGAAGATATTGCCGAGCACTTCTTTGGCAACATGGATGAGACATGTTTCCAAGCCAATGCAGATGGCAGTGTGAAAGTCATTGCTTCTAGTTCAAAAAAGAAGACAGAGGCCAATCGTGATGATTGCCGGACTTCAATTACCAGTGTCCGTATTGGCAATGCTGCAGGGGATCAAGGTCCCTTTGTATTCTTGGCAAAGGGGAAGACAAACGATCGCACTTGCTTGAGCAAAAGAAATATAGCCATGGATAAGACAATGCCTCCCGGATCATACGTTTGTATGACACCAAATGCTTACATGACTGATGAGGCTTGGTTTGAATGTGTTCCACATATTGCTGAAGGTATTCGAGCAATGCCTGTCATTAAGGACCATCCAAAGTGGTGGTGCTCTTTCTCTCTTGATGGCTTTGGTTCTCATGTTAACGTCAATGGAGCCAACCGACTCTTTTTGCAACATCGAATATTGATTCTCAAAGAGGAAGGTGACACATCGCAGCTGAATCAAGCCTATGATCAACACACAGCCAAAGAAGATAAGCGACGTATGAATGACAACATGCTGAGTCTCCGGAAAGGACTCGGGACGCAATTATCTCAGTGGCATCTTATCAAGATAGCTGCCGATGCACAAGTTAAGATCAAGAAGAATACATGGATCAACTCGTTCATTAAAGTGAACCTGCACCCCAAGTTCCGGATGCCATTTGTGGATTGGATAAAGAAGTTGGAAGCAGATGGAGTAATGGCATCTGGAAAGCAGTTCTATGGAGATGAAACTTATCTTTATGACGCTATGCCAGCTTTCTGGAAGCGCATGAAACCAGACCAACGAGAGGATCTAATCCAACACATTGATACCATGCTTCGGAAACATCATGAGGCAAATGAATCGCCATGGAATAAAGATAATATCCAAGGTCTAGTGAAGTTCCTACCTCTTGAAGATATTGCAAAGGCACGAGCTTGCTATTATGCTGCCAAGAAAGACGACCGTGTCATCACAACAACAAAAGCTATGCATGATGAACATCTTAGGCTTGCCTGCGAGAAAGAGGAGATGAACAAACATCAAGAACAACAAGGATACCATGGTGACAGCGGCCGGCGCACTATAGAATCTTACTTCAGTTTCAAACCTACAGAACTTGTTGATGCTTTCCGGAAGTCCAAGAGGGAGCAGGAGATAATGCTGATGGCAACAACACCAACAACTTGTCGATGAGGAGACGTCTTCAACAGCTTCTTGGCAGGAAAGAAACTGTATGAACACATGTGCAATCATGCTGCGCAAAGTGCCTGGAATGTAAGTAAGAATGTGACTCCATCATTGTATTTGGATGTGGAAATGACAGCAGCACAATCAACGTTGTTGAACCCAACGTTCAAGAATGTCCTTCAGGGCTTCATTACCTACGACGTCAAAGGCAAAGGAGCCAAACAGAAGATGGCACAACGTCGCTTAGAAATCATTGAAGGAAACATATCTAGCTACTCCAGGTGCCTGAATGATCCAAAAAGAATGAAAGCAATGATTGAGCATAACCAACTCATTGCCTCTGTTGCCGAAATCAGTGCTGACATGGAACAAGAGAAGACAAAGAAGAGAGCAGAGGCAGTAACGAAAGCAAAGGAGAAGGAAACAAAGAAGAAGAGAGCAGCAAAGGAATTTGAGGATGTCAAAGCAGCAAGGCTTCCAGAAATGAATGCGCTAATGGAAGGAAGAGTTGAGTTGGCAGTGGCAGGTTCAGTGTCCTTTGAAGCGGCTCTGAAAGACCATTTCACGGCTATGAATAGGAAGCAACTCTTGGATCTCATCAAGTACTACCACGAGGCAAAGCCTGTAGGTATTGCTAAAATGCAAAAGGAGGAACTAGTGGAGTGGTTGGTTGTTAACGATGTCTTCATGGAGACGCATATGGGAGCTTGTTGATGATGATGGTGGAACATCACCGTGGAATTATTTGTTATAAGTTTATACTAGTTAATACCAGTAAACGGAAGGTCAGATCTGGAGGAAAGCAGCCTCAGACCCCACTAATAGTAATGTGTTGATGGACCGTCAAGTATAGTGGCAATCGTTGTTAACTTCATATACAAAATATAGCTTCCATCATTGTCGATCGATTTAGACACTAATAATGAGTTTTGGAGATGATGCGCGTCAGAAATGATTTCTACAGTGAAACCTACCGGGTACCTCAGGCTGATTCTACTAAGACCATAAGAAAGACCATACCTAATTAATTTCTTCACACTAGCTAGACCCTAGTACTTGGTATTACGCAATGACTGGTAGTACCAGGTAATGGTTGGATGACAGACTAAAATACTACCAGTAGCACCATACGAACGAATGGGTGTCGTCATGATGCTAGGAACCTTTGAAAACAGTGCTAAGCGTGCTAATAAAGAGCACAACAACTAATAAAACGGCGAGAGAACATCCTCTCTTTCTACTCGAGTAGCTATTAGCAAAAGTTTCTGTAGACTGCTGGCAGGATCGACACAATAGCAAGGCATGGGAAGTCAAGTTGTGTCGACAGCAAGCAGAGTGATTATTTCAAGCTATATCCACGAATGAGTGTCTCTCAGCAATGCGCACAAGGTGCAATACAATACACAATACAATCACCAACTACCGTAGACCGTAGACCGTAGACCGTAGACCGTAGACCTACAGTATCCAACTATTCCAATCTAGTACAGTACTCACTGTAGTAGTCTTCCTACAACCCCAAGTAACCGACAAGAAGCTCAAAGGCAGGCTGCAAAATCCCCATTTATCCTCACTCCTTACAAACAGTGAACCATGACACCATCTACAACAACGAACTGTGTAACCAGCTTTTTATCGACATTGCGCCTGCAAGTTCCACCATTCGTTCAAGCAATGGAACAGACCCTCCTACAAAAATACAATTTAGATGTTTCGCGTTGCCAAGCAGATCATGTCTGCTGGAGAACAGAAACATGGGATGAATACTCAGAATTGGTTGGACAATTAAAAGAAGATGTCAACATTTGTCAGTTGCTGACTGAATCAAACATTGGAGGTAGACCCATTACCACAATTTACCTCGTCGAGGGAATATACGTTCCATGTGCACAAGCAACACCAGAATTAAATAGGACCATTCATGTCATTGAAATACCATCACCGAAAAAGGGAAGTCCCTATAAGAGAGGTCTTGAACACGTGGAATTTGTGATCGACGCAACTGCAGGCGATGGCATGCATCAAGCACCACTATCTCCCTTGAATGGCCAGATACACCAATCAACATTTGATAACTTCATGTTTCGTTATCCCTTACCTTCCTGGAACATTAAAGCCAAAATGAAAGAGATCAATCCTGATATTGGCGTAAAAATCGATTTGGAAGATTTTGGGGAATGCTCGGTCAAATTTCATTTGGTCCCATTGGCGAAAGTAATTGAATACGAGGGGAATCATTAGGATTTTCGGGTATCCCAGCCCATTCTGAAAAGCATTGGCTTCACTGGCTAGCTCAAATAATAGAAGACAAGGGCTGCATGGTATTTTAAATGTACATTTATACTTTTTATTTGTACAGAGCAAGAGGTGCACGTCGACTATAGCCAGTACGTCACACAGTTCTAGTGCGTAATTTCTTGAAGTACCATTATTTTCTGTTGTCTGCAACTTCGGACACCAGGATTAATACCATTCCAACGACAACGCATGCTGTCAAAAAGTAGGCCCCAAAGTGTGCCCCTAGACAAAAACCTGCACCGAACGTCAAAAATGTTCTGCTCGAGTCTTTCATCATGTTGTTTAGTTTTAGTGCTACTTCCAATATTGTACCGTAGTAGTAGTTCGATCCTTTGAATTTTTGTGCGTCAAGACTTTATGTGTAGGATTGGACTCGAGCAAGCATTTTTTAGGTCTAACCACGGAACAACTCCTGTACCGCTATTGAGTCGAACAAGATCACAACAAGACAAACCATAATTGCTTTTTATGATTTTCCAACGGATGTCCGACAAAAAGGGACTAGGCACGAATTAGATCGATAACTCGATCCCTAATGACGACGCGTGGACACTAATCGACACGGTTACAAGATAGATACTCGGGTACAAGCAAGAATCTCCGCCTTGAACTTCTCCACTTTAGTTTCTTCTGTTTGAATCGCATTTCACCGGCCCAGTCGTTCATGCTTGGGTGTTGATGTGCCATGCAGCTTGGGTGTTGATGTGCCATGCAGCAAGAAGGTGAGAGGTGAGTGACAAACTGAAAATTTCAGGACGATAATAGAAGCACTGCAGAGTTCTAGCCTGATCAATTTTCTTCTCTAGGCGATGCCAAGTACACTATAAGACTGTAAAAAATACTGCACCGAAAATGTTTACAACATCCTACTCGCATTATTGAAATTCTTGAATTAGTTATTTTTGTAGACAGACAATCTGAGATTAGCGGAATGAATTGCAATTCACATCCATAAATCTATCTTTTTTCAAACAAGTAATGACTGACAATCCATTCGTTACCACCGTCGAGGCCGAAAAGCTCGGCACAAGCCATAAAGAACAGTCTCCAGTTACAGTACCATTCTCGCTCTTTTCCTTCCCCGTATGCCTCTCGCAACACAGGTCTGAGTTGACCATTCTTCCAATTCTTGTCCATGATTTCCAACCATCCATTCGAGGTGCGTTCGTAGTTGGTTCCATTGACACGCCAATGATTCTGCACGTGAAAGTCCTGGGCAAAGTAGAGCAACAGGTCATCACTGGGCATGGTTCCACCGGTAAAGAAATTCTGTGACATCCATCCATCCTCAAAATGATAAACAAAATTTTTGTGCGAAAAAATGTGGACAAATAGTTTTCCCTTTGGTTTGAGAAATCCGTGAATCTTTTGCAACAGTACATTGTAGTTTTTCATGTGCTCAAACATTTCCACCGTCATGACCAAATCATTGCCCTTGACAGCTTTCAACGCTCCCTGATCATTAGCAACGTCGCACGTAATGACATTGATGTTGGCTGTATTGAGACCACGTTGCTTGGCGACTTTCGTAATATAATCCTTTTGACTGGCAGAATTGCTAATGCTGGTGATTTTGGCATTGGGATATTTTTTGGCCAGATGCAATGTAAGACTTCCCCATCCGCAACCCAAATCGACAATGTTCATACCGTCTGTAACTCCAGCACGAGTGCAATAAAGATCCAACATGGCTTCTTCGCTTTCTTCAAATGTCGTGTTGGGTTGTGGCCTTTTCAAAACAAAATGAGTGAGGTGAAGTTGGATATCTGAGATTAAACGACCAATCCATAACAGCATATTTTTTTTTAAGCCTGCGGTATCCTTTCTTTTCTTTCATTTCAATTCAATTTTTGACGTACCACAATCCACAGGAATACTTTTTGTGTGGTCCCAAGGACAAGTCATAAAACTTGGCGGGCACTTCGTAGTGTTGATCATTGGCTTCGTCGGTATTGATAGCAATGGGCATGTTGTGCAATTCTTGAACGATGGCCATTTTGGCTTGTCCTTCTGACTCCACATCATCTTGTCGCAACGAAGCCAGCCGATCACGCAATTGAATGCGAATGCCGTACCGAATCAAGAAATCGGGCACCAATCCTGCCATGACGAGGGGAACTCCAATGACCTCGGAAGCACGAGAAATATATCCCAGGATCTTATCGGCGCATGTGCGGTAGAGCGACGACGATTGAAGTGCTTTTACAAGAGCTGCAGCCAGAACTAATTGATGGGGACGAATGTCTTGGTATGAAAAGCTATCGGGTACGACCAAGGACCTGAGAAGCTGTCCCCAATTCTGATGACTATCGATGATGCTCATCTTTTCGATTACCGCGATGTTTATAATTTGTCACTCCAGCTGAAACGACTACTGTATTCAAGTATGGTTTAGGTTCAGAGTGAGACGAATGTTATTATTATTTGTTGTTCGTCCTTCATTAAAAATATTCGTCATCGCCTCATCACAGGAGAGGTACAGCTGTAAGAGGTAAGAGCGAGGCAAGGCTGATGTGTCCATCGATCTCAGATGAATAAGTGGGAGAACGAAAAAAGATTCTCGTACCTGGTACCTGGTACCGTATGAAAGATCGTCATCGAGAATTTCAGTCGGATCCACTAAGTCATGATATTGACGTCATCACAACAGTACTCTACCTGGTAGCAAACAAACCTTAAAAACAACGGAAGGTCCGCCAACCCCTATCTAAACCCTAATATGATAAATACAACACGAGTTCTTTTTCTTCGCCCACCCGTCTTCGTCCTAGCCCACCCGGGCTTTTTAATGTATACCGTCCATAATCCACCCGGACGTGTTTTGTTTACTGGTTCTTCGCCCAGAGACACCGCTGTTGGGAGATTACAACACAAACCAACTTTCACATCTGATGACCATGGCATCCACGTTAGCAGCTACACCAGTAATTTCGCTTACGGAGCCTACCGATGGCGACGTGAGCAAGGATTGGTTGGAAGTGGAGCTCCGACAAGCACAAGAAAGTCTCGACAAACGCGTGGCTAAAATAGAAGAAAGCGACAACGACGGCGCTGGTGATGATGATGATTATGATGATGATGATTATGAAGGCCACAAAGGCACACCACTGGACCAATTGCACGAACTGCACGGCACAGTGGAAGCATTGGCCTTGTCGCAAGATGTCACCAAATGGTCCTCTCAGTGCCAACACCAACACAACAACAATAGCGATCTTTTTGGAGAAGCCCAAGACTGTGTGGAATTAGCCAATATTCTTTGCCGCCACGATCATTCGTCGCTGCACCAAAACATTTTCGATCGGGAATATCAACCACTTCATACCTATGTCCGTCACAATCTGATTTTGCAGCTGAGAAACATGTTGCTCAAGGCAGGATATCCTTCGGTGGAAGCCTGTGGTCGATTGTTGGATCGAGTCTCGGATGCTACCGCGATGTGTCATCTAACACAGTGCTGTGAATGGCTTACCAAACTTCAAGCTATGCATCACAGAGTCACACAATACACGCATCATCCACAGTCTGCCAGCGCAACCACAACTACACCTTGGGCAGCGGGAGAAACGTGCGATTGTCTCTGTGAATTTATGCGACCATTGGTCGAACGAGTTCGGTTTCATTTTGTCGACTACCACCAGGACAGAGTGACTACTACCAAAATTGATCGATTGCCCGAATGGTTGTTACACTATCTTCAAGAACATGTATTGGAAGGAAGTCCCGCTCCCAATGTCACGTCCGAAAGCATTAGCAGTCCCTGGGAATTGATAACGACGGGTTTGGCGCCCTTTCTGACCGAAGAAATGCCCACTCTCTTTGCCAATGAATTGGTCGGGTTGATCAAGCACGTATTACAGGAACGAAACTTTTTTCGGCATGCTAAAATTGCGGGACCCGAATCAGATCCCATGGTGTTATGCCAAGCCATAGAACAGCTATTGAATTTTGATGACGCACTTCGCAGTCTCATGCCCATGGGTCAAGCCGATCGATTGCTGCGATTGATGGATATCTTCGTGGCGGGTGATGAAGAATTGTTGGCATGGTGGCTGGCACGAGAAAAAGAAATGGTGTTTCATACGTTGTTCCACGACGATACTGCCGTGGATGGTGGAATTGGTACCAACAAGAACAATGGCAAGCAGGCCAAGGAACAGGTCCAACTCGATCAAATGATCAAGACAAGGATTTCGCCACGAGCAGAATTATTTTGTGCTTTAATTCGGTCCGTTCAAATCAAGGCATCTGTCTTTTCCTTTTCCGGGCCGTATCTCAATGCTGTCGCTGTGCCCATGTGTATGCAATTTCTTGATGCAGTGCACGAATCGGCGACTGAATTACGCAACGTCCTGGCGGGGCCACGGTTAGCATCGTATCCTGACTTGTTGGGGCGTCATTTGAAAGATTGGATGGCGGTCTTTAATGGCACAAGATTAGCAGCGGCCATTCTTACACGAGAAAATCCTTGGGCCCAACAGAGCATGGCGCCAAGTATTAATTCTAGTGTCAATGACCTGGCTCGATTTGGACGGTCTTTGGAACAACTGCAAAATGTCCTTGTGGACGAATTTGCTACAACCTTTGTTGAAGTTTTTCTTATGGAGCGTACAAGGCTGGCATCGTACTTGATGCGGTGCTCCCATTTCTTGGCATACCCCATGGAGGAGGAAGACGAGGAGGATGATTTTGGAGATGTGTCGACAGATTTGAAACCATCATGTGCGGCCTTTTTAGAATTTCTCAAGCTGTGCGAAGAGTGCGACGACGAGAGCACAGCAAACAATGAGCAGAGCTTTGCTACGGAGTTCGCTCCTCGAGTGATGCAAGAAAAAGTTGTGCCGGCCTTTGCGGATAAGTTCTTGGAGGTGGCAATCGACTTGCATGGATTGACACCAGAAGTTATTCCCGAAGGCGCCGCGATTTTTGCTAGCGACGTGCAGGCCTTGTTTCAAAGTCTTTCGACGGTTGCTGAAACCAAAACCCGGTTTCCCGTCGTAGAACGATTGTTGGACGTAGTGAGATTAATGAGTCTGCCGGCGAGCTCATTAGTGACGCTCCAATCAGCTTTGTCGGGCCTAGTGGGTGGTCCCGAGGATCCAAGTCGACCTTGGCAGCTGCACGTTCATCAATTCACAGCGGATGCAACGTTGTTTGATGAGGCAGTATCTATGTTACGAGCCAAGGGATTTTCATGTGAGCTAGAGGACGCCATATCTGTCTTTAACCGGCGAAGAGATCTCGCCTCATTCGGTGGCGAAAGGGATTAATTATCTGAAGTTTTGTGTACAAAACAAAGACAAAGCTCTACTTAGTTTACTTCTTTCCTCGCTTCTTTTTTTTCTTCTTCTTCTGTTTTGAGCTGCTCTTGCTATTGCTTTGAATCTCGTCATCGTCCTCCATTTCCTCATCGTCGTCGGCATCATGGGACACGGCAGACTTGTCGTTTACACTGGACTTATTGTTTGTAACGTCACCAATTAATACTGTCAGCTTCTCGCAGATTTTCTGGACGGCCTCGCTCTCGTGCTCAGCCTCAAGTTTTGCTGTAACTTCGGAAAGCTCATCTATAGTTGATAAAGTGCACGAGCAAAACTTTGAAAACTCAAGAAGTTTCTCCGCCGCTTTGAGCACTTCTCGGATTCGCTTTATCCTTTGGTTTCCAGCGCCCTTCAGCTCCGTACAGATAGAAGCGCATACATCATTCAGGCTTTCCAACGCTTTCTCCAGAGCGAGCTTATCAAATGCCGTCACTCCAGGGTTCAGCTTTGGATTCAACAATAAGCAAAGAATACGGAAGGCTTCGCGTCTTAAAAAATGAGACTTTCCATCCGTGGCCGCTTTGGCAATCGGAGTCAGTAGAGTCGCTTGAGCAACACTAAATTTACATCATCAAGGGAGCAATATGTGAGCTAAAATATTTGCAAGACATCAGTGGAAGCCAAACGGCCTCAAAAATGGAGGTACCTTGGACAATGATGAATCATTTCTTCAAATAGGGATGCATCAAGTCGACTTGTTCCCTTCGTTGACCATTCCTCAACTGCTGGTACGTAGAGAGCCGCTACTTGCAACACCTCGTCAGAACCCGCTAATGCTTTCAGGATTGTCACCATTCCTAAGCTGCAGCAGGATCTTTGGTCTTTGCTGATGTTCTTGCGTGCCATGTCTAGGAATGACAAAGCCAGTGATCTGCAGTATTTGGCAAAGTCCACGGACGTGTTCGTTTGCATACCAGCGAATTTCAACTTGAAGAG
>Ga0100394_1004103_pt1 | contig 11882 bp, 9 predicted proteins | sample CryGeymeta201518_FD_81549 | JGI IMG/M metagenome (GOLD analysis project Ga0100394, IMG submission 81549) | Groundwater microbial communities from Crystal Geyser aquifers in Utah, USA - Crystal Geyser metaG 2015-18 | ecosystem: Environmental > Aquatic > Deep subsurface > Groundwater | place: USA... | reverse complement strand
CCAGTCAATTCAAGCTTGAAGGAAAGCGAGAACGCAGTTATCCAAGGACGCTAAAGGTATCGAAAAATCGCTACCCGGTGGCTAAAAGTAAAAATGCCGCTCACCTTAAGTGAACGGCATTAGCCTATTGGCGGTTTTTTATGCTTATTACTATTTGTTAATGCTTATCGTGATACAGCTCGCAAGCTTCCAGCGTGTTTTCAATTAAACTAGCGACTGTCATCGGGCCTACGCCGCCTGGTACCGGAGTGATATAACGCGCGTGTTTTACCGCTGTGCCGTATTCCACATCACCCACCAGTTTGCCGCTATCTAAGCGATTAATACCTACATCAATAACCAGCGCGCCCGGTTTTACCCAGTCGCCAGGAATAAACTCTGGCCGGCCTACAGCGACAACTAATAGGTCGGCACGGCGCACCTGAGCTTCAAGGTTCCTGGTAAATTTATGACACACCGTGGTAGTGCAACCTGCTAATAGCAGTTCCAGCGCCATTGGGCGGCCGACAATATTAGACGCACCGACAACCACTGCATCCATGCCTTTAACATTGACGCCGGTGCTTTGTAGTAGCGTCATAATGCCTTTAGGCGTGCAAGAGCGCAGGGCAGGCATTCGTTGTGCAAGGCGGCCGATGTTGTAGGGGTGAAAACCATCAACATCTTTATGCGGAATAATGCGCTCAAGTATCAGTGATGAGTCTAAACCGGCAGGCAAAGGCAGTTGAACCAAAATGCCATCGACGCTATCGTCATTGTTTAACGTGTCAATAAGCTCTAGCAGCTGTTGTTGCGAAGTTGTAGAGGGGAGATCGTAAGAAACAGAATGAAATCCTACTTCTTCACAGGCTTTACGTTTACTGCCAACATAAACTTGCGATGCGGCGTCAAGGCCCACCAGTACAACGGCCAACCCCGGGGCTCTTTTACCTGCAGCCAGGCGGGCACGCACCTGCGCGGCGACTTTATCTTTTGTTGCCTGAGCAACGGCTTTGCCATCAATAATTTGTGCTGTCATTTGTTAACGTCTCTGCCATAATTCTGCTGCGGTATATTTTCGCACAGCTACCGACAGAACTCCATCTTGCAATGCTCAGCGCATAATAGGTTCAAATAATAGGCAATCAGTTGATTTGTGCAAAAAAAGGTTTGACGCTATTGCCGCCCAGCTGTAATATTCCGCCCCGTTGCAGCAGTGCAGTGATGTCGGTGATTGGCGCAGCTTGGTAGCGCACTTGGTTTGGGTCCAAGGGGTCGCAGGTTCAAATCCTGCATCACCGACCATTTTAAAAATGGTAAGTTATACACGTGGTTTGGGTACTTTTAATCCACGGGTAGCAGGTTAAAATACTGCGTATCAGACCATTAATTTTATAGCTTGGTAGGGCTTTCGATTTTGCGCCCGTAGCTCAGCTGGATAGAGCAACGCCCTTCTAAGGCGTGGGTCATAGGTTCGAATCCTATCGGGCGCGCCATAACAAGCGCAAAACAGTTTCAGTGGTGGTTGTAGCTCAGTTGGTAGAGCCCCGGATTGTGATTCCGGTTGTCGTGGGTTCGAACCCCATCATCCACCCCATCTCTTTACGTTGTACCGTCGGTGATTGGCGCAGCTTGGTAGCGCACTTGGTTTGGGTCCAAGGGGTCGCAGGTTCAAATCCTGCATCACCGACCATTCTCAAAATGGTTAAGTCTACACCTAGTTTGGGTGTTCTTAATCCGCGGTTCGCAGGTTAAAATCCTGCATCACCGACCATTTTCCCTAAATCCCTCATCTATAATCAAATTAATTTCTTCTTACGGCTTGTATTGAACTATCTGTCCAATTTGCTATAGCAAAACTATTTATACTGCTAAATAATGCAGCTAAATTCTTGTTCCCATAAACCGTTATCTTAATGTATGCTCACTGTAGCCTGTGTTTTAAGGATGATTTTATGGTTGTTGCAGAGACTCCTCGTTTACGGATCCGACACCTTACGGCGGCCGATGTGACGTTTACCTGTCGATTGTTGAACGAGCCTTCCTTCATTGAAAATATTGCTGATCGTGGTGTAAGAAACGAGTTGGATGCTATGCATTATCTCGCTGAAGGACCGATAAAGAGCTATCGCCAACATGGTTATGGTTTGTTTTTAGTTGAGGAATGTATCAGCGGAATACCGCTGGGGTTTTGTGGTCTATTACGTCGTGATGCTTTGCAGGAAACCGATATTGGTTTTGCTTTTATGCCGCAGTTTTGTGGCCAAGGCTATGCCTTTGAAGCCGCATCTGCTGTGATACATTTTGGCTATAGTACGTTGAAATTAAAACGCATTGTTGGTTTGACTCATGCAGGAAACACGGCGTCAATTAAATTGTTGAACCGGCTTGGTTTGCAGTTTGAGAAAATGGTGAAACTTACCCCATCAGAAGACTATATTCAGTTGTATGCTTAGTGCATTAAAATGTAATTAAATTACATTTTAATGCACTTTTGTTTCCCCTTTTAAATGTATATAGGGTATTCACTATATTTATAATTCATTTAAAACAATAGTTTAACTTTGATTTGTAGTTTGTGTTTGTGTTGGTTTTTGTAGGTTGGGTGGTGCCGGGTTACAGAATTTGTTATTATAGCGACTGCAATAACCATTGGAGGAGTTATGATTAACCCATCCTGGCGTCGGGTCGTGCTGAAAGTTGGCAGCGCCCTAATTGCGCCAGAACATCAGGGGTGTAGCGAGCAGTTTTTGCGTCCCATCGCCGAATTTATTCGGCAATGCCGACTACAGGGTCTTGAAGTGATCCTGGTTTCTTCTGGTAGCGTTGCTGCCGGTCGCCATCATTTTAACTTTCAACATCAACGTGTACCTATTGCGCTTAAACGTGCCATGGCAGCGGTTGGGCAAAATGAGTTAATGAATTTCTGGAGTCGTTGTTTTGATTTTCCGTGCGCACAGGTTTTGCTAACGCATGGTGATTTAAGTGACAGGGTCCGCCATGTCAATATTCAGAACACGTTACGTCGTTTACTTGATCATAACGTACTGCCAATCGTGAATGAAAATGACACCATTGCCACCGATGAGCTTAAAGTGGGTGACAATGATAATTTAGCCGCGATGGTAGCAACGGTAGCTAATGCTGATGCCTTGATCATTTGCTCTGATGTTGCTGGCCTCTATACCGCAGATCCGAATAAAGACCCCAATGCTACGTTAATCCCAGCTGTTAAGCGTATTAGCGCTGACATTTATGCTTTGGCTGGTGGTGCTTCTTCTGCTATGGGCACAGGTGGCATGCGAACCAAAATTGAAGCGGCAGAAAAAGCCGCAGCTCATGGCATTGATACCATGATCATTGATGGTCATCAGGAATTTAGTTTTCAGTGTATTTTAGCGGGTAAAAACCCAGGCACAATTTTTTATGGTCAAGCTAAGCCTTTATCGGCTAAAAAACATTGGGTGCGTCATACGTTAAGGGCTAAGGGTGAAATCTGGGTAGATGATGGCTGTATTGAGGCACTATGCCAGCATGGCGCCTCGCTATTGTGCAGCGGCATCGTTAGTATTAATGGTGAGTTTGATTCAGGTGATGCTGTTTTAGTGCGCTGTGCTGTTGGCAAACGAAAAGTTGCTAAAGGGGTTAGCCGTTTTAGTGCCAGCGAGCTGTTTTCCATTAAAGGACAACAAAGCCGGGATATAGAGTCATGTCTTGGATATTGTCCAACCGGCAGTGATGCTGTGATCCATCGTAGTGAAATGATGTTACTGGAGAGATTATGAGTACCGAAGTTGCGGCCAGTATTGCCGCCAAAGCGTCGCGTGCAGCTAAAGCAGTGGCGAATTTAACCACAGAACAGAAAAATGCAGTGCTGCAAAGCATGGCAAATCAGTTGCGCTTAGCAAGTGCAACTATTCTGACAGCGAATAAAGATGAAGTGGCTGCAGCCAGTGCAAACGGCACCAGTGCGGCCATGTTAGACCGGTTAACGCTAACCCCAGAACGTATAGAGGTCATGGCTAAAGCCATAGAGCAAATTATTGCATTGCCAGACCCTGTAGGTGCCACGCGACAGATTGAACAACGGCCTAATGGCATAAATATTCAAAAGCGTCGTATCGCGCTTGGCGTTATTTGTATGATTTATGAAGCCAGACCCAACGTTACAGCTGACGCGGGTGCTTTGTGTTTTAAATCTGGCAATGCGGTTATTCTGCGATGTGGGCGCGAAGCCATTCAAACCAGTTTAGCCATTGCAGCTGCCATGCAACAGGCGCTGCGTGAGCATAACTTGCCTGACGAAGTGGTGAGTATCGTACCGGATCCGGATCGTGATCTGATGTTGGCACTGTTAAAGCAAGACCAGTATATCGACTTGGTGATCCCACGGGGCGGGGAAGGGCTTATTCGTTTTGTGACGGAGCATAGCCGTATCCCGGTAATCCAGCATTATAAAGGGGTATGCCATTTATATGTCGATCAGTCAGCAGACTTAAACATGGCATTGGGCTTATTACTAAACGGTAAAGTGCAACGCCCAGGCGTGTGTAATGCGTTAGAAGGTTTATTGGTTAACCAGCATATCGCGGCTGATTTTCTGCCGATGGTGGCAAGCGCTTTGGCACAACACGATGTTATTGTGCATGCATGTAAACAAAGTCTTGGTTATTTCAATCAGGCACAAGCTATTGCTGATGATGAGTTTGGTCAGGAATACCTGGCTCCTGAGATTGCTATTCGGGTGGTCGATGACATGGACGGGGCAATAACGCACATTGACCAGTTTGGTAGTCAGCATACTGAAGTTATTTGTACTGCCGATAGTGCTAATGCAGATCGCTTTATTCGTGAGGTAGACTCAGCTGTGGTGATGCATAATACCTCATCACGCTTTTCTGACGGTGGCGAGCTGGGTTTAGGTGCTGAAATTGGTATATCAACCAGTAAGTTGCATGCATATGGCCCTATGGGGCTTGAAGCATTAACAACGGAAAAGTATGTTGTTACCGGCAATGGGCAAACTCGAAGCTAATACATTTTGAGCATAATAGAACGACACGCAGCCTGAAATAATTCCTCTTCAGGCTGCGTTTTTTTATGTTGTTTGCGTCGGTTAAAAAGCGCTTTTGCTAAGGGCTCGACGTCGGACATTTACCCCGCTATAATGCCGCGTCCTATTTTATAACAGGTCTGGTTCAGTGCTGCGTTTTGATACCAGATCACACTAGTAAGGCGTTAATTACGCGCCCGTTTTTGAATTTGAGGTAACAAGATGCAAGTTTCTGTGGAAACCACTCAGGGTTTAGAGCGCCAGTTAACGATTACAGTTCCGGCAGACAAAATTGATTCGGAAGTTAAAAACCGTTTACGTGATCTGGCCAAGCGTCAGCGTATCGACGGTTTTCGTCCAGGTAAAGCACCAGTATCTATTATCCAGAAGCGTTATGGTTTAGCTGTATTGCAAGAAGTTGCAGGCGAGCAAATGCAGCGTCATTTTTACGATGCCATTATCGCTAACAAACTAACGCCAGCAGGTTCACCAACTTTTGCACCAGGCCAACTGGAGCAAGGTAAAGATCTGGAATTTAAAGCGACTTTTGAAGTTTACCCAGAAGTAGAAGTTAAAAATCTGGATAAAATAGAAGTTAATAAGCCAGTTGTTGAAATTGCTGATGCTGACTTAGACAAAATGCTGGACACTTTGCGTAAGCAACACGCCAAGTGGGAAGAGAAAAAAGGCAAAGCAGTGTCTGGTGACCGTGTGGTTGTCGACTTTGTTGGTTCAATCGACGGTGAAGAGTTTGAAGGCGGTAAAGCCACTAACTTCACACTGGAATTAGGCCAGGGCCGAATGATCCCAGGCTTTGAAGACGGTATTATCGGTAAGAAAGCCGGTGAAGAAACCACGGTTGACGTTACTTTCCCAGCAGAATACCACGCTGAAAACCTTAAAGGTAAAGCAGCTAGCTTCGCTGTAACAATCAGCAAGGTAGAAGAGCAAGTATTGCCTGAACTAAATGATGAGTTCGCAACATTGTTTGGTCTTGAAACGGCTTCTGTTGATGCGCTTAAAGTTGAAGTACGCAAAAACATGGAGCGCGAGCTTAACCAAAACATCAAAGCAAAAGTTAAAGAGCAGGTAATCAAAGGATTACTGGCAAATAACGACGTTGATGTACCTAAAGCCTTAATTGAAGGTGAAGTGGACGTTTTACGTAAACAAGCTTTACAGCGTTTTGGTAATAATGTTGATCCTAAGCAATTACCTGAACTGCCAGCATCACTGTTTGAAGAGCAAGCAAAAGACCGCGTTAAAGTAGGTTTGTTGCTGGGTGAAGTAATTAAAACAAGTGAACTGAAAGTAGATGACAAGAAAGTACAGGCGTTAATCGAATCTGTAGCTTCTGCATACGAAGATCCACAAGAAGTGGTGCAGTACTACAACAGCAATAAAGAACTGTTACAGAGCATGCGTAATGTTGCACTGGAAGAACAGGCGATAGAAGTTGTTTTGGCCAGCGCTAAAGTGACTGACCAAAAAGCGGCTTTCGATGAAATAATGAACCCACAAGCCACCAACTAAGATTGACTTATTTGGGCTTGACGGCTTTAATGGCTCGGACACTAGTTCGGGCCATTTTATTTTCTGCAACAGTAAAATCCAGCCATTTAAAGGGAACCCTATAATATGTCTATGCCGCAACATCTTAATGACATAGTAAACGCTTTGGTACCAATCGTTATTGAGCAAACCGCAAAAGGTGAGCGTTCTTTTGATATCTATTCACGCTTGCTCAAGGATCGCATCATATTTCTAACTGGTCAGGTTGAAGATCACATGGCAAACCTGATTGTGGCGCAATTATTATTCTTAGAATCAGAAAATCCTGAGAAAGACATCTATATTTATATAAACTCACCAGGCGGATCCGTCACTGCCGGCTTATCAATTTATGACACTATGCGTTATATCAAGTCGGATATCTCTACCATTTGTGTCGGACAGGCTGCCAGTATGGGCGCGTTTTTATTGTCCGGTGGTACTAAAGGTAAACGCTACTGTCTACCTAATGCCCGCGTAATGATCCACCAACCCTTGGGTGGTTTTCAAGGTCAGGCAACAGATTTTGAAATTCATGCCCGTGAAATATTAGGCATAAAAGAGAAATTAAACCGTCTGATGGCAGAGCATAGCGGTAAAAGTTACGAGCAAGTCTGTAAGGATACTGAGCGTGATAATTTCTTAAGTGCACAGCAAGCCTTGGAATATGGCCTGGTAGATGCCATATTTACTAACAGAGACGCGAAGTAATCATTTTTTTGCAACCAGACACCATCTGGTTGCACCGTAGTGAAAGAGGTAGTTACATGTCTGATCACCGCACTGACGGCGATAAGAACGGTAAATTGTTGTACTGTTCTTTTTGTGGCAAATCACAGCATGAAGTGCGTAAGTTGATTGCAGGCCCACAGGTATATATTTGTGATGAATGCGTTGATTTATGCAATGACATTATCCGCGAGGAAATAAAAGATATTTCCCCTAAGCGCGATGCCGATACCTTACCGGTACCCCGTGAAATCCGCACTCATCTGGATGACTATGTTATTGGTCAGGACCATGCCAAAAAAGTATTAGCAGTTGCAGTGTACAATCATTACAAACGCTTACGTAGCGCACAGCACAAGCAAGACGTTGAGTTGAGTAAAAGTAATATCTTGTTGATTGGCCCAACCGGAAGTGGAAAAACGCTGCTGGCTGAGACCCTGGCAAGATTGCTGGACGTGCCGTTTACGATGGCTGATGCGACTACGCTGACAGAAGCCGGTTATGTTGGCGAAGACGTAGAAAATATCATTCAGAAATTGCTGCAAAAGTGCGATTACGACGTTGAAAAAGCTCAGCGTGGTATTGTCTACATTGATGAAATCGACAAAATTTCTCGCAAAAGTGACAACCCTTCTATTACCCGTGATGTTTCAGGTGAAGGGGTGCAGCAGGCTTTGTTGAAACTTATTGAAGGAACCATTGCCTCTGTTCCGCCACAAGGTGGGCGTAAACATCCACAACAAGAATTCTTGCAGGTGGATACCTCCAAGATCTTGTTTATCTGTGGTGGTGCTTTTGCCGGCTTAGATAAAGTTATCGAACAGCGTTGCGCCAAAGGAGCCGGCATTGGTTTTGGTGCAACGGTGCGTAGTAAAGAAAGTAGCCGCAGTCTCAGTGAGTCTTTCCGTGATGTTGAACCAGAAGATTTGGTTAAATATGGTCTAATACCGGAATTTATTGGTAGGTTACCGGTTGTTGCAACATTAACTGAACTTGACTTAGCTGCCTTGGTGCAAATTTTAAGTGAGCCGAAAAACGCTCTGGTTAAACAGTTTGCAGCTTTATTCGCCATGGAAGATGTTGAACTAGAGTTTCGTGAAGATGCGTTAAGAGCCATCGCACAGAAAGCCATGGAACGTAAAACAGGCGCGCGTGGCCTACGTTCTATTGTTGAAGGTGTGTTACTTGATACGATGTACGACTTACCTTCGATGCAGGATGTGGCAAAAGTTGTAATCGATGAGACGGTGATCCGTGGTGAAAGTGACCCGATACTTATCTATCAAAGCAGCGAGCCTGTAGCTGCAGAATCCCACTAATGTTGAAGTAAAACGAGTTTTTTTGATAAAAAGGAGCTGATTCAGCTCCTTTTTCGTATATAGAATTGAAGTTTTAAAAATGAACCCCATATACTGAAACATATTCGCGCCTGCAGTAACTAATTTCGAGAGAGTATCAATGACATCAGAAAACGCTGAACGTTTGCATATGCCCGTGCTGGCACTGCGCGACGTTGTCGTCTATCCCCATATGGTTATTCCACTATTTGTCGGGCGGGCAAAGTCCATTAAGTGCTTAGATGCAGCAATGGAAAATGATAAACAAATCTTTTTGGTCGCTCAAAAAGATGCCACGCTGGACGACCCTACTGCAGCAGACTTATATCAGGTAGGTACCGTTGCGACGATATTGCAATTGCTGAAATTACCCGATGGCACCGTAAAAGTGCTAGTCGAGGGCAGCCGTCGTGCCCGGTTAGCTGAATTTACAGAAACAGATAATGCCTTTGCTGCTTATGTAGAGCTTATTGAAACGGCTGAAGTTGAAAGTAAAGAGCAGGAAGTGTTTTTACGCTCAGCCATTAATCAGTTTGAAGGGTATATCAAGCTTAATAAAAAAATTCCACCAGAAGTGCTGACAGCATTAACCGGTATTGATGAGCCGGCTAGACTGGCTGATACCATGGCTGCACATATGCCGCTTAAGGTTGAAGATAAGCAAAAAGTACTGGAAATTTTTAACGTGACCGAGCGGCTTGAATACCTGATGGCAATGATGGAGAGTGAAATTGACATTCTTCAGGTCGAGCGCCGTATTCGTAGCCGCGTTAAAAAGCAGATGGAGAAAAGCCAGCGCGAGTATTACCTAAACGAGCAAATGAAAGCTATCCAGCGCGAGTTAGGTGAGCTTGAAGATACACCAGATGAATTTGAAGCACTGAGCAAAAAAATTGAACAGGCGCAAATGTCAGCTGAAGTGGAAGATAAAGCTAAAGCAGAATTACAAAAGCTTAAGATGATGTCTCCGATGTCAGCAGAAGCAACCGTTGTTCGCAGCTATATTGATTGGTTAGCCAATGTGCCGTGGAAAAAACGCAGTAAAGTTAAAAAGAATTTGGCAGAAGCAGAAAATATTCTGAATGCTGATCATTACGGGTTGGAAAAAGTTAAAGAACGCATCGTTGAATATTTAGCAGTACAACAACGGGTGAATAAGTTAAAAGGCCCAATACTGTGTTTAGTTGGACCACCAGGCGTGGGTAAAACCTCGTTGGGGCAATCCGTTGCTAAAGCGACGGGGCGTAAGTACGTCCGTATGGCACTGGGTGGTGTACGTGATGAAGCTGAAATTCGAGGCCACCGTCGAACCTACATTGGCTCAATGCCAGGTAAAATTATCCAGAAAATGGCAAAAGTGGGTGTACGTAACCCATTATTTCTACTTGATGAAATAGATAAAATGGCGTCAGATTTTCGTGGTGATCCTGCAGCGGCGCTTCTAGAAGTATTAGACCCTGAGCAAAATACCGCTTTCAGTGATCATTATCTTGAAGTCGATTATGACCTATCTGATGTAATGTTTTTTGCTACATCTAACAGTTTAAATATCCCGGCGGCATTGCTCGATAGAATGGAAGTTATTCGCCTGGCAGGATATACCGAAGATGAAAAACTTAATATCGCCAAACAACATCTTATTACCAAGCAAATTGGCCGAAATGGCTTAAAAGCCAGCGAGTTAGTTATAGAAGATAGTGCCATCATCGGCATTATTCGCTATTACACCCGTGAGGCTGGTGTGCGTAGTCTTGAACGGGAAATCTCAAAACTATGCCGCAAAGCAGTAAAACAAATTTTGCTGACAAAAGATTTAAAACAAGTTGTCATCAATCAGCAGAATTTAGAAGAGTTTCTGGGTGTGCAGCGCTATGACTATGGTAAAGCCGAAGACAGTAACCGGGTAGGGCAAGTGACTGGTTTAGCATGGACCGAAGTGGGTGGCGATTTACTCACAATTGAAGCCGCATCTGTAGTAGGGAAAGGTAAATTAACCTATACCGGCTCACTAGGTGATGTAATGAAAGAGTCTATTCAAGCCGCAATGACTGTCGTTCGCAGTCGTGCAGAAGGTTTGAGGATAAATGAAGACTTTTATGAGAAACGTGATATCCATGTCCACGTACCAGAAGGTGCTACACCTAAAGATGGTCCAAGCGCCGGTATAGGCATGGTAACGGCATTAGTTTCTAGCTTAACCGGTAACCCTGTGCGGGCAGACGTTGCTATGACAGGTGAAATTACCTTACGCGGAGAAGTGTTGCCTATTGGTGGCTTGAAAGAGAAGCTATTGGCGGCGCATCGTGGCGGTATCAAGCGTGTGCTAATTCCACATGATAATGTGCGTGACCTTAAAGATATTCCGGATAATGTAAAAGGCGATATTGAAATTTGCCCGGTAAAATGGATTGATGAGGTGCTTGAACTGGCACTACAAGAGCCATTAGCACGTGTATCTGTGGTAGAAACGGCAAAATAATCAGCAAATAGCGAAAAAACGGAAAAAAATTCTGTATAGGGGCTTTTCATTCCCGTTGGCTGTGCTAACTTATGGAAAGTTTTAGACCAAGCCCTTGTTATACAAGGGCTGCAGTCAAAGCAAGAATTATTAGTTTTGTCGCTTCTTTTACTTGCAAGCTCCAAAAATGCTTGTTATAACGATGAAGCGCACTGACAAAATTAGTAAAGTGTAGCTGTTGAAAATAATAACAATTGAAGGGGATGATATTGTGAACAAGTCTCAACTTATCGACAAAATTGCTGCTGGTGCAGACATTTCTAAAGCGGCAGCAGGTCGTGCTTTAGATTCGTTCATTGATGCTGTTACTGAAGCTCTTAAGGAAGGCGACTCTGTAGCATTAGTTGGTTTTGGTACATACAGCGTACGTGAGCGTGCAGCCCGTACTGGCCGTAACCCACAAACTGGTGCAACTATTCAAATCGCTTCTGCGAAAATTCCTTCTTTCAAGCCAGGTAAAGCGTTAAAAGACGCCTGTAACTAAGCTGAGGTTCTGTGTTACGGCACAGAGCACAGATGGGAGCAGCGTTTTGACAGCAAAACATTTTAATGTGCGCGAGTTAAGACAGGCAACTGAATACAGTAGCTATCGCGTCCCAAGGCTTCTCTAAAAAAAGCGCATCTGTTAAGATGCGTTTTTTTTTACGGCAACACAGCAGTTGTTTTGTTGTCTTCCAGCCGCTAGTAAGTGAATAAAGAGATTACGCTAAGATGT
>Ga0100394_1004100_pt1 | contig 11887 bp, 12 predicted proteins | sample CryGeymeta201518_FD_81549 | JGI IMG/M metagenome (GOLD analysis project Ga0100394, IMG submission 81549) | Groundwater microbial communities from Crystal Geyser aquifers in Utah, USA - Crystal Geyser metaG 2015-18 | ecosystem: Environmental > Aquatic > Deep subsurface > Groundwater | place: USA... | reverse complement strand
TGTATTTTTTTATGTTGGTTATGGTGTGTTTTGTATGGCCATCTATGCATGAGACTTCTATAAGGTCAACCGTCTACGATATGTATCCTGACTGGTTCTCTTATTTAATGAAGTTGTGTTGGGAGTACATTCCGGCGACAAAGCTCCATACCTATAATGCAGCTATCGGTATGAAGCCTTATGTGGTTGGGATTTATACCATTATCATGATTTTTTTAGCCCCTTCTATTCTATGCTGCTTTTTCATCTGTGATGTTTCTAAAATAGGAGACAACATACAGAAGGATAGTTTTTTTGCAAGGTTTATCAACTTGAAGTTTTTTGCCTTATTTTTTGCTATTCCATTTTTTTTCCTCATTTCTTTGTATTTTTTATTTTTCCACGGTGCTGATGCTCAAATTCTTGATGAGGATAAATACATAAAAAATTATTTTATATTTAATACGCGGCTAGGGGTTTGTACGGTGGGTGGGTTGGGGATTTTTATTTCTTATTATTTTATATCTTTTCAGATTCATGTCTTATTCAAGGCTGTTTTAAGTTTTTTGTTAGTGTTTAAACAGTTTTTATCAAAAGGAGTAGTGAATGAGTAATTTACTTGAAGGAACTTCATTAAATGGCGGATTGCCAACGGAGTCGATACAACTGCCGATGCCGGGCGTTGAAGAGCTGAACTGGTGGTTAAACCCGGATGGCAGCATTACAGAAGGTGGAGCATCGCCGGGACCTATATTGCCGCATGGTGTATCAGATACGGGTTTCAAATGTATCTTTAGGGTCAAGTCTTGCTTTTTTCCTCTTTACTTTAAATGGCAAAAAGCAAGACCTGACCCTAAGGAATTACTTTAAATGGCAAAAAGCAAGACCTGACCCTAAGGAATTACAAGACCTGACCCTAAGGAATTAATGGGGTAGGAATTAATGGGGTGAATTAATGGGGTCAGAACAAAATTTGAATTAATGGGGTCAGAACAAAATTAAATAACCATTCGGTATTTATTTGATTTTGCTGTGGTTCTATATCTGTAACTTATTTTTGTAAGGGAACATTAAAGCGATGAGTGTTTATAAGAAACGCAGCTGGCGTGCAGGGTGCTGCACGGCCGCTGCGCTATTGCTGTTTACAGCAAAGCCGCTTTTGGCAGCGGATTTTGACTGCAGCCTGGCGGCCACGGCGATAGAGAAACAAATATGTGCAGATAGCACCTTAAATGAATTAGATGCAGCACTGGGTGTGGCGTATCGCAATTATCAATTGTGGGAGCTGAACAAGCTGCAAACGCTGCATACCACTGAGTACAGCAGCTATGCCGACTATGAGGTGTGGCTAAACGGCGTTAAAGCCGGGCAGCGGCGCTGGTTAAAACAGGTGCGTAACGCCTGAAGCAGCACCGAGTGCCTGACAAAGGTGTACCAAGCACGCATTGCCGAGCTAAACGGCCAGCAAGCACCGCTGCCTACTTTTCGGCAAAGCATTAACAATAAGCCAGAGATGTGCGCCGCTATGCTGGAGGTGCTAAACCGCGCGCCGCGTGAACAATTAGGTGCCTGTACCCGGCACGATTACACCGGCAGCCCGTTTACGCCGGTAGTAACCGAAGCCAGCGAAGCACTGCGTATGCAGTTTGAACAGCTAAGCCCACCGCGTAACCCGCCGTTTGAACAGCGCTGGCCGGAAATAGCCGAGCGGTATAAAAGCGGCCAGCGCAAGCTATACAGTCAGCAAGCCGATGTGGATGGCGACGGCCAGCCTGAGTGGTTAGTAGAGCTGAATTACCCCAGTTATCGCTGTGAAGTCCTGCCAGCAGGTTCATACGATGGCATGAGTGCGAGAAGTCTGGACAATCTCCGCTACTGGCAAGCATTTAGCGATAACCAGCAACTGCAGCATGCCCAGGAACATGGCTGGATTTCGGCTGTAGGGCTGTTAAAGGATGAACAGTTGAATCAGTTCCATATGTTCGGCCAGCTATTGCGTTATCAAAACCAATGGCTGGTCCTGGGACAGTCACTCATGTACAACAAAAAATATGCAAATCGTCTGAAAAATAATATTTCTTTATATGCAGTGCCGGCAAAGCCGAATGCTTACGACAGTAAATGGCGGTTAACTGAAACCTGCAGCTATTGGTATAACTACGAGTAAATAAAAAGGAAAATAAGCAATGACGTTATGGGAAAGATTGATAGATGAAGAAAGCACCAGAGAGAATCCCTTAGTGTCTTGGCTTTATGGCGGATGGATAAAGAAAGACAATAGGCCCCCGCACGTTAGCTAACGGCTGTTTAGTCAAGATGCTAATGTAGCGGCAGGTGATTTTTGACGTCAGGGGCATTTTTACCTTTTGTCTTAGTCGTTATATCGATACTCAGTTCGGATGAATCTCGCTTTTTATTAACGTCAACTTTATACTGCCGTTGTGTTAGTCAACTGGAGTGTTATTACCAACGTCTATGAGCCTTTTAATTGCATTTGCGGTGTTGTCAATTGCGGTATCCTTTATCTGTTCAATTCTAGAAGCAGCGTTGTTGTCTATTACGCCAAGCTATATTGCTCAACAAAAACTTACACGGCCTTTGCTGTATGAAAAGTTAAAAATGTTGAAAGATAAAATTGATCAGCCTTTAGCGGCTATATTAACGCTTAACACGGTTGCGCATACCGTTGGCGCCACTGGTGTAGGGGCGCAGGTTACTATCGTTTTTGGTGATGGGTATTTGGGTATTGTCTCTGCGGTAATGACCTTTCTTATTTTGGTATTTTCCGAAATTATGCCAAAAACTATTGGTGCCCGTTATTGGCCGCAGCTAGCGCCAATGTTACCGGTAGTGCTGTATGGCATGATTACCCTGTTAAAACCGTTTATCTGGTTGTCGGATCAAATTATGAAACTGTTTGGCGGCGCTGAGCAACAACATGATTTACGTCAGGAAATAAAAGCGCTAACCGTATTGGGACGTGAGCTTAATAAGCTTGATGAAGACGAGCAGCGTGTTATTTCTAATATTCTTGACCTGCACGATATTAAAGTTCGCGATATTATGACGCCTCGTACCGTGTGTGAAATTGCCAGCCCCAGCGAGCCGTTAGCCGACTTTGCTGAGCGTGTTAAAGTGGGGCAGTTTTCACGTTATCCGGTGTTAGACAAAGATGAAGCCCCACTGGGGATCGCGTTTCGTTACGATATGCTGAATATCACTGATCAAAAAACCGTTGCCGACTTAATGAAACCCGTCAAGGTGATTTCAGACAAGATAAACGTCGAGCAGCTGATGTCTCAGCTAATGCATGAACGTCAGCACCTGTGTTTAGTGTACGATGAATATGGCAGTTGGCTTGGGTTGGTAACGATGGAAGACGTTATAGAAACCATTATTGGGCAACCCATTATGGACGAGACGGATGATATTCCCAATATGCGCCGTTTTGCTAAGCGGCGTTGGGCGCATAAACTTAAAAACCTGACGGATGATTAAAAAACAGGCCGCAATAGCGGCCTGTTTTATAGCATCTGCTGTTAAACCTTACCCATAGGGCGTTTATTGCAACTAGCGCTTATCATCCGGGAAGGTGATATTCAGCTCTAACACAGACAATTCGTTGTCACGTTTCTCAAGAGATACGGCGATATCTTCAGGTGAAATATCCACGTACTTGCGGATCACTTCTAAAATGTCGCGCTCAAGCTGTGGCAGGTAATCCGGGCTGTTACGCTTTCTGCGCTCGTGCGCCACGATGATCTGCAGCCGCTCTTTTGCCGTGTTAGCGGTGGTCTTTTTACTTGAGCGAAAATAATCCAGTAACGACATGCGTTAACCTCCAAATATCCGTTTTAACAGGCCCTTTTTCTCTACTGTCAGAAAGCGGAAAGGCACTTTTTCACCCAGCAAGCGCTCGACAGTATCTAAATAAGCTTGGCCGGCATCGCTGTCAGTATCTAAGATCACCGGTTGGCCTGAGTTAGACGCATTAAGCACGGCTTGAGATTCAGGAATAACGCCGAGCAGGTCTATTGATAAAATTTCTTTTACGTCTTCAACACTGAGCATTTCACCTTTTTCAACCCGCTCCGGGTTGTAGCGGGTTAATAGCAAGTGCTCTTTAATCGCATCCTGGCCATTTTCGGCACGGCGTGATTTACTGGACAACATACCTAAAATACGGTCTGAGTCGCGTACAGATGACACTTCCGGGTTGGTCACCACCACAGCTTCGTCGGCAAAGTACAGTGCCATCATGGCACCGGCTTCGATACCAGCGGGTGAGTCACATAATATAAAATCGAAATCTTTCGCCAGCTCGTTTAATACGCGCTCTACGCCTTCTTTTGTCAGGGCGTCTTTATCGCGGGTTTGCGACGCAGGCAAAATAAACAGATTATCGGTGCGCTTATCTTTTATTAATGTTTGTTTGAGATTCGCTTCGCCGTTAATCACGTTTACAAAGTCGTAAACTACCCGCCGTTCACAGCCCATAATCAGGTCCAGGTTACGTAAGCCGATGTCAAAATCGATAATTACGGTTTTATGGCCTTTTAATGCCAGCCCGGTACCAATTGCTGCGCTGGACGTGGTTTTGCCCACGCCCCCTTTTCCTGAGGTGACAACAATAATTTTTGCCATCAAACATTCCTTATACTAAATCTGCTAATACCAATTGGTCGTCCTGCAATTTAACGCAGGCTGCCTTGCTCCAAAACTCGCCTTGCAGGCTTTCGCTAAGCCAGTAATTACCGGCAATAGACACAAGCTCTGCTTGTAAATTGTTACAAAAAATACGTTTGCTGCTGTCACCGCTGGCCCCGGCAATGGCTTTGCCACGCAAGGTACCATAAATATGAATATTGCCATCGGCAATCACTTCGGCGCCGGCGCCCACGGTGCCCTTTATAACCAAATCTGTGCCTTTGGCATAAACCTGTTGGCCAGAGCGCACGGTTTGCTCAACAATTTTGGTATCCATGGGTACCGACACATTATTAGTTACCACAGTAGTTTGGCGTGTGGCATTACTGTTTTCTGCTGATGTTATCGTTTCGGCCGTTTTAACGGCTTTACTATCTTTACCCAGCTGTAATGCTGCTAAACCCGCCTGTTGCGCCTGCTGTTTAATATCATTACTGGCGCCACATACGCCCACTAACACCAGGTTTAATTCAACAAACAGCGTTTTTATTGCAATAAAATCAGGTGTTTGTTGGCAACCGGTTAGGTTAAGAATAATAGGGGCCTGATAAAAAAACGCTGGCGCTTGTGATAGCTTCTGGCTTAACTGCTGTTGTAACGCCGCAACACTAAGATCCGGGCACGAGAGTACCGATAAAGGAAAGAGACTGCCTTTTAATTCCAAAGTTTGTTCTGACATAACTTCTTCTTTGCGCACTTATTATAATTTGTCGCTACTGCGGCTTTGGCAGTGCCAGGCCACGCATTTATTTGCTTTGCCGCGGGTTGGCGGGTACGCAATAACAAGGCTTCATGTTATAGTTTAGGCCTTCGTTAAGCAAGGTTGAGGCGTGGTTTTATTCGATGCTGTGTGCGGTATATAAAAGTCTGAAAAAAGAGGGCACCTTTCTTTATGTTAAGCAGCGGGATGACTTCTCGGCTGTGCCTGATGCTTTGCTTAACACCTTTGGCTCGCCAGTGTTGGTTACGCTGCTTAATTTAGCCAAGCGGGAACATTTAGCTTTGGCGGATATCGATAAGGTAAAGCAACAGTTAACGCAGCAAGGGTACTATTTGCAACTGCCACCTCCGGTAGAAAATTTACTGGCGCAGCACAAAGCGCAATCGCGCTAATCATTAGTTAATTCAACGGGCCTTAATATGTTTAGAAAGCTTTTATCTATTACTGTGGTAGCGGTATTGAGTCTGTCTGCTTCTGCCGATGATGTAAAACCCAGTTTTGCCGATTACACCGCAACGTTAAAACAAGAGGCGTTAAGTAAGGGCTATACCACCGAATTGGTAGACGCTGTGTTTGCTTCGCTAACGTTCCATGAGCGCATTGTTAGCGCTGATAAATCGCAGCCAGAGTTTGTTGAAACCCTAAGCACCTATTTACCTAAACGCGTTAGCGAAACCCGCATAAAAATGGCCCGTGAGCGGTATCAGCAGTATTTGCCTGAGCTGAAAATCATTGGCGAAAAATATGGTGTGCAGCCGCGGTTTATTGTGGCGTTGTGGGGGCTGGAAAGTAGCTTCGGCCGTATTATGGGCGGGTATTCAGTGCCATCAGCTCTGGCAACGCTGGCCTATGAAGGCCGACGCGAAACATTTTTTAAAGCTGAGTTTTTTCATGCTCTGGATATTTTAGCGCAGGGACACATTGTGCTGGACGATATGAAAGGGTCCTGGGCCGGTGCTATGGGCCAAAGCCAGTTTATGCCAAGCTCGTTTATGGCGTATGCGCAAGATGGCGACGGTGACGGTAAAAAAGACATTTGGACCAATCAGTTAGATGTGTTTGCCTCTGTTGCCAACTATTTAAAGCAACAAGGCTGGGACAGTAATAAGACCTGGGGCCGTGAAGTGTTGCTGCCAGAGGCGTTTGACAGTAGCCATGCTATAGCCCGCGGCAGTCTGGCGCGCGGCGAATGGCTGGGCCGTTGGGCGCAGTCTGAACGCAGTCTGGCCGATTGGCAGGCATTGGGGGTAAAGCGGCTTAATAATATGGCGTTACCCAAACGTGATCTTACCGCAGCATTGATACTACCCGATGGTGAAGGCGGCCGGGCCTTTTTAGCTTACGACAATTACAAAGCACTTATGCATTGGAACCGTTCATATTACTTTGTCACTAGTGTGGGGTATTTGGCTGATCTTATCGTAGCGGCGGAGCAATAAGCATGAACTATCAACACCAGGATGTGCAGGGCAATGTTATCGACCTGCCGCAGGGTAAAGTGGTGTGTATCGGCCAAAATTATCAAGACCACATTGCTGAAATGCAAAGTAAAACAGCACCAGAAGCGTTGTTTTTTATAAAACCGTCTACGGCACTGTGTGCCTTGCAATCTGGCATCATTATACCGCAGCAGCAAGGTGCGGTGCATAATGAAACTGAATTGGCTGTGCTGATTGCTAAACCACTTAAAAATGCGGATATCGCAACCGTGATAGACGCGATTTGGGGCTACAGCTTAGCGTTGGATTTAACCTTACGGGATGTGCAGGCCCAACTGAAACAATTAGGCCGGCCATGGGAAATAGCCAAAGGCTTTGACAACGCCTGCCCGGTTGCCGGTTTTGTTGCCAAAGCCAAGGTAAGCGACCCTCAGCAGCTGGATTTTAGTTTACGGGTGAATGGCGAAGTACGGCAGCAAGCGAATACAATGCTTATGATCCGCTCTGTTTATCAGCTTATTAGCGAAATGAGCCAGCATTTTACCCTACTGCCTGGCGACATCATTCTTACCGGCACGCCCGCGGGCGTGGGGCCATTACATTCTGGTGACGAGTTACAGCTGCAGTTGGCTAATGTTCTCACCGTTAACAGCAAGGTACACTAAGCATGGCGTTAGCAGAACGTTATTGGGAAACCAAATCTCTGGATGAAATGAACAAAGAAGAGTGGGAAGCGCTGTGTGATGGTTGCGCTAAATGCTGCTTAAACAAGTTTATTGACGATGAGGAAGAAGAAGGGCCAACGGCGGTGTTGCATCAGGATGAACAGGTTCATTTCACCAATATTGCCTGTCGTTACCTTAACAGCCATAAATGTGAATGTACTGAATATAGCCAGCGCACCGTGTTAGTACCCGATTGCATCGCGCTGACAAAAGAGAATTTAAAAGACATTTTCTTTATGCCTACCAGCTGTGCCTATCGGCGTTTACATGAAGGGCGTGGTTTGCCGCAGTGGCACCCGTTGCTAAACGATGGCAAAAAAAGTCTGATGCATAAAAAGCAGATGTCGGTGCGAAATAAAACCATTTCAGAGTTGGATGTGAACTTAGATGACTTTGAAGATTTTATTGTTCGCTGGCCACTAAACGATCTGGATTAACCTTTACCCGTACCTGGGGATATTATCTTGTCATTTTCACAATATTTTCAGCAGTTTATGCAGCACTTTAGTCCAACTACCGTGCAAATTCTTATTAGTGTGTTCGCCGTGTCGCTGTATTTTATGATCAGCCGTCGGTTAGCGCCCTTATTGGCAACGGTTGTCTCACGCAGCAGACTTAAGGCCGATTTGCATAAGCGTGCACAGGTGGTTACACATATATTACTGGCTTTGTTGCTGGTGGTGGTGCTTAGCGTAGTGTGGGGCGTCGATATTCGCGGCTTGCTGGTGTTGGCATCCTCTATGATTGCCGTTATTGGCGTAGCGCTGTTTGCTGCCTGGAGTTTACTGAGTAATATCACCGCTTTTTTTATTCTGCTGGGGCAAAAAGCCTTTGCCGAGGGGATGGAAGTGCGGGTTATTGATGGCGGCAATTACCTGGAAGGGCGAATAGTAGAAATTAACTTATTTAGCACCGTACTGCGTACCAAAGATAATGAGCAAGTGATTTACCCTAATAATCTGTTGGTGTCGCGTCCGGTAGTGGTGTTTGCTAAAAAAAACCGCAAGGTGGTACAACACACCGTAGTAGAGAAAGCCCAGCGCTGGCGGCGTAAGACCTTGATTGGTCACAAAAGTGATTGATTATTCCGTGACAGCAACGCAAGGCGCTGATACATTCGGCTACAGGCAATAAAATTATAATTCTATGTTGCACTGATGCGCTTAAAACACATTAAACTGTCTGGCTTTAAGTCGTTTGTTGACAGTACCAGCGTACCGTTTCCACAGCAAATGACCGCGGTTGTTGGCCCCAACGGCTGTGGCAAATCAAACGTCATTGATGCCGTGCGCTGGGTGCTGGGCGAAAGCTCAGCTAAAAATCTGCGTGGCGATGCGATGACCGACGTTATTTTCAATGGCTCATCACAACGTAAGCCGGTGTCGCAAGCCTCTGTTGAACTGATGTTTGAAAACACTCAGGGACGGCTGGCAGGCGGCATGGCCGATCGTAGTGAAATTTCTATTAAGCGTATTGTTACCCGCGAGGCGCAATCTAATTACTATCTCAATGGCAGCAAATGCCGTCGGCGTGACATTACCGATATCTTCCTGGGTACCGGTTTAGGGCCGCGTAGTTACGCCATCATTGAACAAGGCATGATTTCTCGGCTTATTGAGTCTAAACCCCAAGAACTCAGGGTTTTTATTGAAGAAGCGGCGGGCATTTCTAAATACAAAGAGCGCCGGCGTGAAACGGAAAACCGTATTAAGCATACGCGGGAAAACCTCGACAGACTGGCCGATGTACGTGAAGAGCTGGGTAAAAACATTGAAAAGTTAAAACGCCAGGCCAGCGCAGCGCAGCGTTATAAAGAATTAAAAGCGCAAGAGCGCAAACTAAAAGCGCAGCTTACTAGCATTAAGTGGTTGTATTACAGCACAAAACTCAGTGCGCTGGATCAGCAATTACAGCAGCGCCTGACAGAGTTAGAGAAATACCAGTCACAAGAGCTTGGCGATCAACGCGTACTGTTGGAACTAAAGCAGCAAGCGCAGGATAGCCGGGCGGAGTTAGAGCGCGTTCAAGCCACGTTTTACCAGCTAGGCAGCAGTATTAGTCGCTTAGAGCAGCAAATATTAAGTCAACGCCAACATCAGCAAACCCTTAGCGCCCAGTTGCAAACGGCAAAAACCACCTTGGCACAAGCACAGCATTATATGCAGGCGGAGCTGGACCAACAGCAAGAGCTTAGCCAGCAACTGGAGCAGGACGAACCAGAGCAGGCACTGGTTGATGAGCAGTTGGCCGAGCTTAGTGAGCAATTGCAATTAATGGAAGATCAGCAGCAAGCACAGCTTCACGCCCAGCAACAGTGGCAGCAGCAACAATTTCGCTTGCAACAACAGCAACAACAAGCCCAACTAAAACAGCAAAATATTCAGCAACAGTTACGGCAATATACCCAGGCTCAGCAGCAACTAGAGCACGAGTTAACTGAGCTTGCCATTGTGCCGTTGCAGCAGCAGCTGGCACAACTTACGTCAAACTATGCCGATTTACAGCAACAACTCAGCCTGGCGCAGCAGCAATGCGACACCGCCCGGCAACAACTACAACACAGCGAAGCGCTGTGCCAACCGCTACGCGAGCAACAACAACATTTAAGCAACGAGTTGCTGTTGCTTGAGCGTGAGCAGCAGCGTTTGCAGCAGTTGCAACAGCAACAAACGGGGCAGCAATTATTGGCTCAGCTTAAGGTGAAAACCGGCTGGGCTAATGCGGTGGGCCTGGTGCTTGGCCAATTACAACATGCCCGCATTGAGGCAGACATGCCGTCCACTATTGGCAGTGTGGTGTGTACTAATACGGCAACACCGGTGCCAGGTAGCCTTAGTGAGGTGATAGTAGAGGGAGTTTACCCCGAGTGCTTCAATCACATTATGTTGTGTCCATCAATTGAACAGGCGCAAGCACAACGTTTGCAAATGCCAGGCACTAATACGGCGCAATCCTTCATTACGCAGCAAGGCTATTGGCTGGGTAGCAACTGGGCATTGCAAGCCGGGGCCGAGCAGCAAGATAACTATCTTGCCCGCACTGAACGGCTTAGTGAATTAGCCCAAGAGCAAGAGACACAGCAGAGCGCACTTACTGCACTGCAAACCCAGCTTAGTGCAGAGCTTTTGCTGCAGCAGCAGGCCGAAACCGCTTTACAGCAGGCGCTGCAACAGGCAAGCACGCTGGAGCGGCAGGCGCAGCAATTACACACCACGGTGTTATTGCAACAGCAAGAACTGCAACAAGCGGAAAAACAGCAAGTTAAGTTACAGGCCGCTATTGAGCAGTACGCATTACAACAGGCGCAAGCCGAAGAGATGTTGTTGCAGTTAGAGATTGAACTTGAGTCGGCACTAGACGCACTAATGCAACATGAAACTGAACAGGTGGACTTAGACCGTGCCAGCGGGCAACAGCAACTGCAGTTACAACAGCTTAAAGCGCAGTATGAACAAAAACGCACGCTATTGCAGCAGCTAATAACACAGGTAAAGCTTACCGCGCAGCAGTTAACCAGTGTGCAGCAGAATATAAAACGGGCGCAGGCACAACAGCAACAATTGCAGGAGCAGGTGCAACAAATAACGCTTCAGCTGGAACAAGATGACGCACCGGAAATACTGCTGGAGGAACAGTTGCAACAAGCTTTGCTAGAGCGGCAAGATGCCGAGCAGCTAATGGTAACTCAGCAAGAAACGGTTGCCGCTGTAGAGCAGCGTATTCGCGAATTGGAACAAGGGCAGCACGGCGTACTGCAAGTAGTAAATAAAAAACGCAGTGAAATTGAAGACTTACGCCTTGATAGCGAAGGTTACAGGGTGCGCGCTAACAACATGCTTGAGCTTTTGCGTGAGCAGCAAGTTAATATGAAGGACATTTTGGCCGAGCTGCCAGCCGATGCCGAAGAAGCATTGTGGCAACAGCAGTTAGATAAAACGGTTGAGGCGGTCGGGCGACTTGGGCCAATAAATTTGGCTGCCATTGAAGAATACGAGCAGCAAGCCGAGCGTAAACAGTATTTAGATGCACAAAATGACGATTTAACTTCGGCAATGGACACGCTTGAAACGGCAATCCGTAAAATTGATAAAGAAACGCGGCAAAAGTTTAAAGAAACCTTTGAACAGGTTAATGATGGGTTAAAGACATTGTTCCCTAAAGTGTTTGGTGGCGGCAGTGCATACCTGGCATTAACTGAGGATGACATGCTGGAAACCGGTGTGACGATAATGGCCCGACCACCGGGCAAAAAAAACAGTACAATACATTTATTATCGGGTGGTGAAAAAGCCTTAACCGCTTTATCATTGGTGTTT
>Ga0100394_1004074_pt1 | contig 11928 bp, 10 predicted proteins | sample CryGeymeta201518_FD_81549 | JGI IMG/M metagenome (GOLD analysis project Ga0100394, IMG submission 81549) | Groundwater microbial communities from Crystal Geyser aquifers in Utah, USA - Crystal Geyser metaG 2015-18 | ecosystem: Environmental > Aquatic > Deep subsurface > Groundwater | place: USA... | reverse complement strand
GCGTCAGATCCTCGGGCGCGACGCGACCCGATTCAATCTCGTCCCACAGGCTTTGCCAGCTCAGCCCCAGGATGGCGGTCACCTCCAGGAATGACGCGATCGCGCCGCCATGCAGCGCCGGCAGGAACGGATTGCCGATCAGCTTCTCGTCGTAGTGCATCAGCGCCGTCAGCTCGTCGCCGCGCCGGTCGAAGTCGATGCCCATGAAGCGGGTATAGGGCACCCCCTGCACCAGGAGGTCAAGCGCCCGGTCGCGGCGTTCCTTGATCACCTGAACGGGTTCGGGACGCGGGCGGCTGGTCATGCCTTGACCTCCTTCGGGCGTTCGACGGTGAAGGCACCGGCGGCGGTGGCGACGGGGCGCGCATCATCGGCATCATGGGCGCTTGCGCGCACGAAGCCGACGCTGCGGGTGACGTTGTAGCATTCGGCGCGCGCCACGATGCGCTGGCCCGGTGTGGCCGGGCGCATATAGTCGATTCGCAGGTCGATGGTGGCGGTCCCGGCGGGGGCGTCGGGGTGGCTCATCACCGCGGCACCGCCGCAGGTGTCCATCAACGCCGAGACCGCGCCACCGTGAATAACACCGCTCTGCGGATCGCCCACCAGATCTTCGGACCACGGCATCGAGATCACCGCACGCCCGTCGCCGATATCCTCAAGGCACATCCGCAATGCCTTCGAGAACGGGATCGCCTCGATGAACTGCTTGGCGATGCGGGCTTTTCCCCCGGCCTTCTGCGCCATGTGACGGGCCCTTTCATTCCAGATGACGTGATGGACCAAGAGGGAGCACGCTTTTGCATTCCCCGCAAGCCTGATGCAAAATCCCGTCACGGCACGTCGCGGCGGGATACGACAGGGTAAAGGACAGGCAGGGCATGGCGGAGGAACGGCTGAGCTTCAAGGAAATGTGCGCACGCTTCGGCGTGACACCGCGCACCTTGCGCCATTACGAATATATCGAACTGCTGTTCCCGGACCGCGACGGGCGGCAACGCTTCTACGGACCGCGCGACATTGCCCGCATGACCCTGATCCTGCGCGGCCGCCGCTTCGGCTTCAAGCTGGAGGAAATGCGCCAATGGCTGGATCTATACGATGCCGACCCCGACCAACACCTGCAACGCAAGGCATGGATGGACATGGCCGACAAGCAGCTTGACGAATTGCGCCGCCGCCGGGCGGAGCTTGACGATAGCATCGCAGAGCTTGAACGCCTGCGCCATGTCTGGGACCGGTCGCAGGACTGACCGCCACAGACACGTTGACGCAGCGTCATTTTTCAAGATGACGCGACGTTCTATTTACGTTAACGTCAACCTATCGAGTAAGCTTGCTCCGAGAATCGCAGCTCGGGACCAAGCATGATGTTGATGACCATAGGTGACCTCATGGACCCCGAAACCATGTCCATCCGCGAGATGTGCGACGCTTTCGACGTCACGCCGCGGACCTTGCGGTTCTACGAATCCAAGGAATTGCTGTTTCCCATCCGAGAGGGCCAGAAGCGGCTCTTCACCCGGCGCGACCGGGCGCGGCTGACGCTGATCCTGCGCGGCAAGCGCTTTGGCTTCTCGCTGGAAGAGATCCGGCAGCTCCTCGAGCTCTACTATGTCGGCGACCAGCAGGAAACGCAGCTGACCCGCACCCTCGAAGTGGCGCAGGACAGGCTCAGCGATCTGGAACAGCGCCGCGCTGAACTGGACGATGCCATTGCCGAGATGAAATCGCAGATGGGCATGATCCGCGACATGCTGTCCGGGCTTTCGGACGGAAAAGACACGGCCTGACAGGCGCACAACGGACCTTCGGGAGGACCAGATGCCAAGCTACACCGCCCCCACCAGGGACATGCACTACCTTCTTCACGACGTGCTGAAGGTGACCGATCAGAAGATCCCCGGCTACGATGACCTCGAAGCGGACTTCACCGCCGCCATCCTGGAAGAATGCGGCAAGCTGAATTCAGAGGTGCTGGCGCCGCTCAACACCGTGGGCGACACCGAGGGCTGCGTGCTGGAAAACGGCGTGGTGCGCACGCCCAAGGGCTTCAAGGAAGCCTTCGACACGGTTCGGGAGGGCGGCTGGGCCGGGCTCGACATGCCCGAGGCGTTCGGCGGCCAGAACATGCCCTTCGTGATGGGGGCGGCAACGCTGGAAATGTTTGCGGCCTCCAACCAGGCCTTCGCCATGTACCAGGGCCTGACCCACGGCGCCGCCTCGACCATCCTCGCCCATGGCAGCGAGCAGCAGAAGGCGACCTACCTGCCCAAGATGGTCAGTTGCGAGTGGACCGGCACCATGAACCTGACGGAGCCCCATTGCGGCACCGATCTGGGCCTCATGCGCACCAAGGCCGAACCGCAGGCAGACGGCAGTTACAGGATCACCGGGCAGAAGATCTTCATTTCGGCGGGCGAACACGACATGGCCGAGAACATCATCCACCTGGTGCTTGCCAAGATCCCCGGCGGCCCCGAGGGGATCAAGGGCGTCTCGCTGTTCATCGTGCCGAAAGTCCTCGTGGCCGCGGATGGCAGCCTTGGCGAGCGTAACGGCGTCACCTGCGGCAAGATCGAAGAGAAAATGGGCATCCACGGCAATGCGACCTGCGTGATGAATTATGACGGGGCGACCGGTTGGCTCCTCGGCACCGAGCACAAGGGGATGCGCGCCATGTTCACGATGATGAACGAGGCCCGCATCGGCGTCGGCATGCAGGGCCTCGCGCAGGCCGAGGTGGCTTACCAGAACGCGCTCGCCTATGCGAAAGACCGGCTTCAGGGCCGCGCCGTCACCGGCGCGGAAAACCCCAACGGCCCCGCCGACCCGCTGATCGTGCATCCCGATATCCGCCGCAGCCTGATGGACCAGAAAAGCTTTACCGAGGGCGCCCGCGCCTTCCTGTTCTGGGGCGCCATGTTGATCGACCGGGCGCATCGCAACGAGGACGCCGATGCCGACGGGTTGATTTCGCTGATGACCCCGGTGCTCAAGGGCTTCCTGACCGACCGGGGCTTCGACATGACGGTGCAGGCGCAACAGGTCTTCGGCGGGCATGGCTATGTCGAGGAATGGGGCATGTCGCAATTCGTCCGCGACGCCCGCATCGCAATGATCTACGAAGGCGCCAACGGCGTGCAGGCGCTTGACCTCGTGGGCCGCAAGCTGGCCGCAGATGGTGGCAAACACGTCATGGCCTTCTTCGAGATGGTCAAGTCCTTCTGCAAAGAGAACGGCGAGGACGAGGCGATGGCGCCCTTCGTGAAGCCGCTGAAACAGGCCTCCAAGGACCTGCAGGCCGCCGGCATGTATTTCATGCAGGAAGGCATGAAGTCCCCCAACGCGGCGCTCGCGGGCTCCAACGATTTCATGCACATGATGGGCCATGTCTGCATCGGGCTGATGTGGGCGCGCATGGCGCGCGCTTCGCTCGATGCCCTTGCAAACGGCACGTCGGATCCCGATTTCCATGAGGCAAAACTCGCAACCGCGCGCTACTACATGACCCGGCAACTGCCCGCCACCGCAATGCACCTTGCGCGTATCCAGTCGGGGGCGGCGCCGGTCATGGACCTCGCAGCCGACCAGTTCTGAGAGGAATCCCGATGCCCAAGCGCCTGCGCCTCACCCGCCGCCCCAACCTTGCGATGTCCGAGGACGGGTACCGCAAGCTGCGGGCGCTGGCGGGCGAGGCCGGGCTCGACGAGGGCGAATTCCTGTCCTTCCTGTTCGAGAACTGGAAAAGCGTGGTGGACGAAGACAACTTCACCCACCGCATCCGCCTGTTCAACTCGGACCTGGACGCGCGCAAACGGTAGAGGCCCGGCACGGGCGGCAAGCGGAGGATTTTTGAGTATTTGAACCAAGAAGAAGGGCAAAGGGACACTCCGCCATTCCGCGTAGCCCCAAAGACTGGGCCGGAACGGCCCGGAGGCAGGGGGTCGGATACGCGGAGTGCCTTCTCCTTGGGCGGTCATCGGCTCTCCAGCCTGTACCGCGACTCCAAGGCTAGGCAATTAACCTTAACAAAGGGTTATGAGCCTTCTTCTTGGTTGAAATACTCCACGGGGGTGTGGGGGTGTGAAACCCCCACGGGCACGACACCGGCAAGGGAGGACACCGGATGACACGCACGCTTTACTGTTTCGGCGAGTCCGGCAACGCCTACAAGGCGGCGCTGGCGCTGGAGCTTTCCGGCCTTGATTGGGACGCGGTCCATGTCGATTTCTTCGGCGGCGAGACGCGCAGTCCGGATTACCGGTCGAAAATCAACGAGATGGGCGAGGTTCCGGTGCTGGTGGACGGCGAGATGCGCCTCACGCAATCGGGCGCGATCCAGCAATACGTCACCGATCGAACCGGCAAGCATGGCGGCGCGCCCGAGGAGCGCTACGAGGTGCTGCGCTGGGTGCTCTGGGATAACCACAAGCTGTCCAGCCAGGCCGGGATGACCCGCTTCCTGATGAACTTCCTGCCCGAAAAGCATCGCAACGCCGATGTGATCGCGTTCATGCAAGGGCGTCTCAAATCGGCCTATGCCACGCTCGACTCGCATCTCGCAGGGCGCGACTGGATCGTCGGCGAGGGGCTCAGCAATGCCGATCTCTCCTGCTGTGGCTACCTCTATTACCCCGAGCCCTTCGGCTTTGACCGCGCCGACTGGCCCCATATCGACGCCTGGCTGACCCGCCTGTCCGAAACACCGGGGTGGCAACACCCCTACGACCTGATGCCCGGCAGCCCCGCTGACCGCGCCTGACCAAAGAGGACCGATCATGACCGACGCTTACATCTACGACGCCATCCGCACCCCGCGCGGGCGCGGCCGCAAGGACGGGGCCCTGCACGAGGTCAGCGCCCCGCGGCTTTCCGCCGTTGCCCTCAATGCGCTGAAGCACCGCAACAACCTCGAAGGCCACGCCGTCGAGGACGTGATCTGGGGCAATGTCACGCAAGTGGCCGAACAGGGCGCCTGCCTTGCGCGCACCGCCGTTCTGGCCTCCGAGCTCGACCAGTCGATCCCCGGCCTCGCCATCAACCGCTTTTGCGCCTCCGGGCTGGAGGCGGTGAACCTTGCCGCCAACCAGATCAAGGCCGGCGCCGGGCAGGCCTATATCGCCGGCGGCGTCGAAAGCATGTCGCGCACACCGATGGGCATGGATGGCGGCGCGATCGCGGTGGACCCGTCCATCGCGATGGAAAACTACTTCGTGCCGCAAGGCATTTCCGCCGACATCATTGCCACCGAGTTCGGGTTCTCGCGCGACGAGGCCGACGCGCTGGCCGTCGAGTCACAGCGCCGCGCCAAGGCAGCGTGGGACGACAACCGGTTCGCGCGCTCCATCGTGGTGGTCCACGACCAGAACGGGCTGCCGATCCTTGACCGCGATGAGCACATGCGCCCTGAAACGGACATGCAGTCGCTTGGCGGGCTCAAACCCTCGTTCAAGGACATGGGCGAGACGATGCCCGGATTCGACGCCGTGGCGCTGATGAAATACCCCCATCTCGAACGCATCACCCACATCCACCACGCCGGCAATTCATCGGGCATCGTCGACGGCGCGGCGGCCGTGCTGGTCGGCAGCAAGGAATACGGCGAGGTGCATGGCCTCACCCCCCGCGCCCGCATCCGCGCCACCGCCAAGATCGGCACCGATCCCACCATCTTGCTGACCTGCTCGATCCCGGTGACGCAGAAGATCCTGCGCGACAGCGGCATGAGCATCTCCGACATCGACCTTTTCGAGGTGAACGAGGCATTCGCCGCCGTGGTCATGCGCTTCATGCAGGCCTTCGACGTGGACCCTTCGGTGGTCAACGTCAACGGCGGCGCCATCGCCATGGGCAACCCGCTTGGCGCCTCCGGCGCGATGATCACCGGCACCGTGCTCGACGAGCTGGAACGCACCGGCAAGGGCACCGGTCTGGCGACGCTCTGCATCGGGTCGGGCATGGGTGCCGCCACCATCATCGAACGCGTGTAAGGAGTTCCACGACATGACCGATTTCACCATGAAAACGGATGCCGACGGCGTCGCCATCATCACCTGGGACACGGCTGGCAAGAGCATGAATGTGCTCAACCTCGACGCGCTCGACGCGCTGGAGGGCTGCGTTGACGCCGCGCTGGCCGACGACGCTGTCAAGGGCATTGTCATCACCTCGGGCAAGGACGGCAGCTTTGCCGGCGGGATGGACCTCAATGTCATCGCACGGATGAAGGACATGGCCGGTGACGCGCCGGCGCAGGGCCTGTTCGACGGGATCATGCGCATGCACGAGGTGCTGCGCAAGATCGAGCGCGCCGGGATGGACCCCAAGACCTTGAAGGGCGGCAAGCCGATCGCCGCCGCGCTGCCGGGTACGGCGCTTGGCATCGGGTTGGAAATCGCGCTCGCCTGTCATCGCAGTTTCGTGGCAGACAATCCCAAGGCCAGGATCGGCCTGCCGGAGATCATGGTCGGCATCTTCCCCGGTGCCGGCGGCACCACGCGGCTGGTGCGCAAGATGGGCGCCATGGCAGCCAGCCCCTTCCTGCTGGAGGGCAAGCTGTCGGACCCGGCAAAGGCCAAATCCGCCGGGCTGGTGGACGAGGTCGTGCCGGCCGAGGACCTGCTGTCGACGGCGAAGGACTGGGTGCTTGGCGCCGGGGACGCCGATATCGTCAAGCCCTGGGACCAGAAGGGCTACAAGATGCCGGGCGGCGCGCCCTACCACCCTGCGGGCTACATGACCTTCGTGGGCGCAAGCGCGATGGTCAACGGCAAGACCAAGGGCGTCTACCCGGCGGCCAAGGCGCTGCTTTCGGCCGTTTACGAAGGCGCGCTGGTGCCCTTCGACACCGCGCTGAAGGTAGAGGCGCGCTGGTTCGTGAACGTGCTGATAAACCCCTCTTCGGCGGCGATGATCCGCAGCCTTTTCGTCAACAAGGAGGCGCTGGAAAAAGGTGCCAACCGCCCCGGCGTGGATGATGAACGGGTGCAGAAGGTGGGCATCCTCGGCGCCGGCATGATGGGCGCGGGCATCGCCCATGTCTCGGCCAATGCCGGCATCGAGGTGGTGCTGATCGACGCCAGCCAGGACGCCGCCGACAAGGGCAAGGCCTATTCCGAGGCGATCCTCGACAAGGGCATCCAGCGCAAGAAGGTGACGCCCGAGAAAAAGGACGAGGTGCTGGCGCGGATCAATGCCACCACCGATTACGCGGCGCTTGAGGGCTGCGATCTGGTCGTGGAAGCGGTGTTCGAGGACCCCGGCATCAAGGCCGATGTGACCGCCAAGGCAGAGGCCGTCATCCCGGACACGGCGATCTTCGCCACCAACACCTCCACCCTGCCGATCACCGATCTGGCCCGCGCCAGCAAGCGACCTGAGCAGTTCATCGGCATCCACTTCTTTTCGCCCGTCGACAAGATGATGCTGGTCGAGATCATCAAGGGCAAGGCGACGGGCGCGCGCGCCGTGGCCAAGGCGCTCGATTTCGTGCGCCAGATCCGCAAGACGCCCATCGTGGTCAATGACGCGAGGTTCTTCTACGCCAACCGCTGCATCATCCCTTACATCAACGAGGGCGTGCGCATGGTGACCGAAGGCGTGGAGCCGGCGCTGATCGAGAACGCGGCGAAGCTGGTCGGCATGCCGCTCGGCCCCCTGCAACTGACCGACGAAACCTCGATCGACCTTGGCGTGAAGATCGCCAAGGCCACCAAGGCCGCCATGGGCGACGCCTATGACAACGAGGCCGCCGACGAGGTGATGTTCTGGCTGCATGACGAAGGCCGGCTGGGGCGCAAGGCCAATGCGGGCTTCTACGCCTATGACGACAAGGGCAAGCGGCAAGGCCTGTGGCAAGGCCTGCGCGAGCGTTACACCCCGAAGGAGACGCAGCCCGACGTGACCGAGGTGCAGCACCGCCTGCTGTTTGCGCAGGTGCTGGAAGCGGTGCGCGCGTTGGAAGAGGGCGTGCTGATGGACATCCGCGAGGGCGATGTCGGGGCAATCCTCGGCTGGGGCTTCGCGCCGTGGTCGGGCGGGCCGTTCTCGTGGCTCGACATGCTTGGCACACCCTACGCGGCGGAGCGCTGCGACCAGCTGGCCGAGGCCTATGGCGACCGCTTCGCCTGCCCGGACCTGCTGCGCGAGATGGCGGGCAAGAACCAGGGCTTCTACGCTCGGTTCGGGCCCAAGGCGAAGGCGGCCTGACCGCGTCGCCTCATCGCGCGGCCCTGACGGCCGGCTCTTCGGCGGTTGTGCAGGGCGACGTCTGAAGGCTCGGCGTGCGAAGCCCCCCGCGCGGGATCAAGGGCGTCAGCGCGCCGCGCATTGTCATGCCGGAGGCGAGCCTCCGGCATGACGCCGCCCCCACGGCCCGACAATGCGCGGCCTGCACCATGGGCCATCCCCTGCGCCCGCGCCGCGCGGCAAGCCGTTGCGCGCCTGTTACGCGACCCTGACCGGCAACAGGTCCGACACCAAAGCGCGGGCTTCAGAAAGACCCAGCATCGGGACGGTGTAATCGGCCTCGGTGATCAACTCGCCCCCTGCGAAAAGCTGGTAGGCGCCGTTTTCGATTGCCACCAGTTGCGGCTGCTCGAAATGGAGCTGGATCACACGCTGACGCTTCATCGGGTCCGTCGGCTGAACCCCGCCCCGCCCCATCAGGGCGCGAGACGGAATGGCAACAGAGACGACATCGCCGCCCGACTCGTATTCGAAAAGCACCGAATTATCCGGCAACACCATGAAATCCTCGACGTTCCCAAGCAAGCCGGCCGGCACGCGCAGGGGCCAGAAATGCATCGGGCACGGCACAATGCTGCTGAACGACCACGTCCAATCAACGCCTGCGACGGGAACGAACCCGTTGTCGAATGTCAGAACCTCATCGCCCCGGCGCACCTGTCGAGCCGCAACCCAGCCGCGCGACGACAGTACCCGACTCGCGGAAAGCAATCCCCCTGCGGGACAGACCGCGCAGCCAAGCGGGCTGTTTCCCGCCTCGCACAGGTGGCGGTTGGACTCGGAAAAATGTCGTGTCACGTCTCATTGGACCTTCGTTGTGAATCGCGGCAATCATCTGCCACGAAGAGCGGCAAATGGTGCGTGCCCGCCCCCTGCACAAGATGGCTCTGACGGCATTTTTTACATGCCGGTCATGCCGCCTTCGCAACCCGTCCGGGCGCGACCCGGCCCCGACATTTTCCTTGCGTGGCACACGGCCTTGTGCCTCATTGTCGCATCGGGAGACATGCCGCGAGGGAGGAACGCATGGGCTGGATGAAGGACGAAACCGGGCTGGAAAAGCGCGCGGCCAACTATGTACCGCTGACCCCGCTCAGCCATCTCAACCGCGCGGCACAGGTGTTTCCTGAACACGAGGCGCTGGTCTACGGCTCTTTCCGCAAGACCTATGCCGAAACCCATGCCCGCGTCAGCCGCCTCGCCGCCGCCCTTGCCGCGCGCGGCGTGCGCCCCGGCGATGTCGTCGCCACCGTCATGCCCAATATCCCCGCCCAGGCAGAGGCGCTCTTTGGGATCCCCGCCTGCGGCGCGGTGCTCAACACCATCAACACGCGGCTCGATATCGGCACCATCAGCTACATCCTCGACCACGGCGAGGCGGTGGTGGTGCTGGTCGATACCCAGTTCCTCGGCTCTGTCGAGGCGGCGCTGAAGGAAATGGAGGCCGAGAACCTGCCGCTCATCGTCGAGGTGCCCGACGAGCAGGCTGGCCACCCCGCCTCGGGCCGCCACCTGACCTACGAGGATCTGCTGGCCGAGGGCGACCCCGGTTTCGCGTGGATCTGGCCCGAGGACGAATGGGAAAGCCTCGCGCTCAACTACACGTCCGGCACCACCGGGCGGCCCAAGGGCGTCGTCTACCACCACCGCGGCGCCTACCTCATCACCATGGGTACGCCGATTTCGTGGCGCATGACGCTCTATCCCCGGCTACTGACCATCGTGCCCTTCTTTCACTGCAACACGTGGTGCCATGGCTGGATGATCCCGGCGCTTGGCGGCACCCTCGTGTGCTGCCGCGACGTGACCGCCAAGGCGATCTACGACGCCATCGCCGATGAGGGCGTGACCCATTTCGGCGGCGCGCCCATCGTTCTCAGCGCCATCGTCAACGCCACGCCGGAAGACCGCCGCGCTTTCGATCACACCGTCGAGGTGTTCACCGCAGGCGCCCCCCCCGCCGCCGCGACACTGGCCGCGATCGAAACGATGGGCTTCAACGTCACGCAGGTCTATGGCCTCACCGAAACCTATGGCCACGCCACCGAATGCGTCTGGAAAGAGGAAGACTGGGGGGCGCTGACGCAGGTGGACCGCGCCACGATCAAGGCCCGCCAAGGCGTCGGCCTGCCCAACATGGAACCCATCGTGGTGATGGATGACACCATGGCACCGGTGCCGATGGACGGCGAAACGGCGGGCGAGATCATGATCCGCGGCAATTCGGTGATGAAGGGCTATTACAAGAACCCCCGCGCCACGGCGGAGGCGTTCAAGGGCGGTTACTTCCATTCCGGCGACATCGCCGTCCAGCACCCCGATACCTACGTGCAGATCACCGACCGCGCCAAGGACATCATCATCTCCGGCGGCGAGAATGTCAGCTCGGTCGAGGTCGAGGGCGCGCTGATGCACCACCCGGCGGTGATGCTCTGTGCCGTGGTCGCCAAGCCCGATGCGAAATGGGGCGAGGTGCCCTGCGCCTTCGTGGAACTGAAAACCGGGGCGTCGGCGGCGGAGGAAGAGATCATCGCCTTTTCCCGCCAACGCCTTGCCGGGTTCAAGACCCCCAAACACGTCGTGTTCCAGGAGCTTCCCAAGACCTCTACCGGCAAGATCCAGAAATTCGAGCTGCGCAAGCTGGCGGCGGAAATCTGACATGCGGACGAAGAACGGTCGGGCAATGCGCGCCCCGCGCAGAATCAAGGGCGTAGCCGGCCGCGCGATCGGTCATGCCAGAGGTATGCCTCCGGCATGACCCGCCCGCACGGGGCAGCGATTTGGGAAAGCGAGGGGAACTGCGGCGAGGGATGTGGGGTGGGCAATACCCCGCGCGGAATCAAGGCCGCAGGCCGCCGCGCATCGCCGGGCCGCCCCCCGGCACGGCGATTTGGCTGGTCTTGGTGCAAGGCTCATGTTTCGCGCGGACTTGACCACCATAAAGCGCGCAGCCCCAACACCGGATCGCCGAACCGCGGCCCGGCAATGCGCGGCTTGCCCCAACTGGCACCCCCCGCCACCGGCCATCCTCGATCCGCCGCCGTCCATCGCCGCCCCGCAACACCACGCTTGATCCGCCGGGCAAAAGCGGCAACCCTGCACATCAGCGCCGCCGCCCCGCGGCGCCCGACCAAGGGAGGGGCCGTTGCGTTACATTCCGCTGATCCTGTTCGTCGCGCTCACGCTCGCCAGCCTCGCCCTTGCGGTCTGGGTGCCGCTCTGGGGCGGACTTGCCGCCCTTGTCTTCGGCCCCGTCGCCGCCATCGGGCTGTACGACCGTTTCCAGACCCGCCGCGCGGTGCTGCGCAACTATCCCGTCTCGGCGCGGCTGCGCTTCCTGTTCGAACATTTCCGCCCCGAGATCCGGCAGTATTTCCTCGAAAGCGACCATGAGGAAACGCCCTATTCGCGCGAACAGCGCGCCCTTGTCTACCGCCGCGCCAAGGGGATCGAGGGGCTGCGCCCCTTCGGCACGCTGCGCAACGTGAACGAGATCGGCCATGAATGGATCAACCATTCCATGGCCCCCACACATCTCGACGGCCACGACTTCCGCGTGACCATCGGCGGACCGGATTGCACCCAACCCTATGACAGCTCGCCGCTCAATATCTCGGGCATGTCCTATGGCGCGCTGTCGCCCAACGCGATCGAGGCGCTCAACCGGGGCGCGAAACG
>Ga0100394_1004070_pt1 | contig 11934 bp, 10 predicted proteins | sample CryGeymeta201518_FD_81549 | JGI IMG/M metagenome (GOLD analysis project Ga0100394, IMG submission 81549) | Groundwater microbial communities from Crystal Geyser aquifers in Utah, USA - Crystal Geyser metaG 2015-18 | ecosystem: Environmental > Aquatic > Deep subsurface > Groundwater | place: USA... | reverse complement strand
TCTGCCGAAGTTCGGCGGGGGCGGGCGTCCGCTTTGGCTCTACGGCATTGCGCTGTTCGTGGTGCTGTGGCTGGTGTTCAGTAGCGTTCACGTCCTCCAGCCCGCCGAACAGGGCGTCGTCACCCGGCTCGGATCGTTTTCGCGCACCGTCGGTTCGGGCGTCCAGTTCACCATGCCCGCGCCCTTCGAACGGATGCGCGTCCTCGACAGCCAGAACATCCGCGAGGTCAAGATCGGGTCCGAACAGCCCAATCAGGAAAATCTCGTCCTGACCGGCGACCAAAACCTGATCGATCTCGCCTATCAGGTGCGCTGGTCGATCAAGGATCCCGAATTGTTCGTCTTCCAGCTCGCCGAACCCGAACTGACGATCCGCGAGGTCGCCGAAAGCGCGATGCGCGCGACGGTCGCCAATTTCTCGCTCAACAGCGCCTTCACCACCGGCCGTTCGGACATCGAGCAAGAGGTCCAGCGGCGCATGCAGACGATCCTCGACCAATATCGTTCGGGCGTGCGGATCGACGGTATCCAGCTGCTCCAGACCGACCCCCCGGCGCAGGTCGACGAGGCGTTCAAGAAGGTCAATGCGGCGAAGCAGCAACGCGAATCCTACCAGAACGACGCCCGCGCCTATGCGCAGGAGGTGCTCGAACAGGCGCGCGGCGAATCGGCCGCCTTCGACAAGGTCTACGAACAATATCGCCTCGCCCCCGAGGTCACCCGCCGCCGCATGTACTACGATACGATGGAGCAGGTCCTCGGCAAGGTCGACAAGACGATCATCGAGGCGCGCGGCGTCACCCCCTATCTGGCGCTGCCCGAACTGCGCCGCCGCGCCAAAGCATCGCCCGAAGTCAGCGTAACCGGCGAAGGAGGCGGCCAATGAGCATCGTCAGCCAGATCACCGACCATCCCGTCCGCAGCAGCCTGATCGCGCTTGCGCTGGCGGTCGCCGCCAGCATGACCTTCGCCATCGTGCCCGAGGACAAGCAGGCGCTGCTATTGCGCTACGGCACGATTACCGGGGTGGTGAATTCCTATCAGCCCGATGCGCCGTTCGGCGAAACCAACGCCGGACTTGTTGCGCGCGTCCCGTTCGTCGAGCAGATCGTATATATCGACAAGCGCGTGCTGAGCGTGAACATGGAGCCGCAGACGGTCCTGTCGACCGATCAGCTGCGCCTCCAGGTCGATGCTTTCGCCCGCTTCCGCATCGTCGATCCCGCGAAGATGTACACGACCATCCGCACCGAGGATCGCTTGCGCGGACAGCTCGGCGCGATCCTCGGCTCGTCGCTGCGCAACGAACTCGGCAAGCGTGCCTTTGCGACCTTACTCAGCCCCGAGCGCGGCCAGATCATGGACAATATCCAGGCCGGTCTTAACAACGAAGCGCGCAAATACGGCGCCGAAATCATCGACGTGCGCATCAAGCGTGCCGACCTGCCGACCGGAACGCCGCTCGAATCGGCATATCAGCGAATGCAGACCGCGCGTAACCAGGAAGCGATCTCGATCCAGGCAGAAGGCCGCAAGGAAGCGCAGCTGATCCGTGCCGACGCCGATGCCGAGGCGGCGCGCATCTATGCGCAGGCATTCAGCAAGGATGCCGATTTCTACGACTTCTATCGCGCGATGCAGGCCTATCGGACGACCTTCGTCAGTCCCGACGCAAAGGGCGAAACCTCGATCGTCCTGTCGCCCGACAACGATTTCCTGCGCGAATTCCAGGGGCGTTGACCGCAGCTCGATGCGTCCCATATTCAAGCTGTGTTAAACTGGCTTCGGCGAACACGGCCGCGGTTTTCCAGCGTTTCTATTAGGAAGGATATTCCCCCCGTGCGTTATGTCTATGGAATCACTTCTGCCCTGCTGCTCGGCGGCACCGCGCTGGCGCTGGTGTCGCCCGGCGCGGTCGGCGCCCAGGTTGCCCAGAACGAGGACGCGCAGATGCGCCGCGTCGTTCCCAGCCCCGGCGCCCCGGCGAGCTTCGCCGACCTGACCGAACAGCTCCAGCCCGCGGTCGTCAACATCTCGACGCGCCAGCGCGTCGAAGTCCAGTCGAACCCCTTCGCCGGCACGCCGTTCGAACAATTCTTCGGCGATCGCAGCAACGGCCAGCCGCGCACGCAGGAAGGCCAGTCGCTCGGCTCCGGATTCATCATCTCGGCCGACGGTTATGTCGTCACCAACAACCATGTCGTCGCGCCTGCGGCGAACGGCGCGGTGGTCGAGGAAATCACCGTCACCATGCCCGATCGCAAGGAATACACCGCGCGCGTCGTCGGCCGCGACCCCCAGTCCGACCTTGCCGTGCTCAAGATCGACGGCAAGAACCTGCCGTTCGTCAACTTCGGCGATTCGACCAAGGCACGCGTCGGCGACTGGGTGATCACGATCGGCAATCCGCTCGGCTTCGGCGGGACCGTCACCACCGGCATCGTCTCGGCGCTCTATCGCAACGTCGGCCCCGGCGGCCCCGGCACCGGCGGCGCCTATTCGCGCTACATCCAGACCGACGCCGCGATCAATCGCGGCAATTCGGGCGGCCCGATGTTCGATCTGAGCGGCAACGTCATCGGCATCAACTCGGCGATCATCTCGCCGACCGGCGCCAATATCGGCCTCGGTTTCGCGATTCCGAGCGAGGTCGCGGCGCCGATCGTGCAGAAACTGCGCACCGGCGAGGAAATCGCGCGCGGCTATTTCGGCGTTCAGCTCGCCCCACTCGACGACGACACCGCCGCGGCGCTGGGGCTCGCCAAGAATCGCGGCGAGTTCATCCAGCGCGTCGTCGACGGCCAGGCCGCAGACAAGGGCGGAATCAAGCCCGGCGATGTCGTCCTCGCGGTCAATGGCGAGGAAGTGACGCCCGACAATAACGTCTCGTACCTCGTTGCCAATATCGCGCCGGGCACGCGCGTGCCCGTCGACATCATCCGCGACGGCAAACGTCAAAAGCTCGACGTCATCGTCGGCAAGCGCCCGCCCGAGGAAGAGCTGCAGGAAAGCACGTTCGATCCCGAGGATGAACAGGCCTATCCCGATACGCCCGACAGCGGCACCAGCGGCCCCGACAAGGCGATCCGCCAATCGCTCGGCCTGATCGTCGAGCCGCTGACGACCGACATCGCCCGCGCCATCGGCGTCGACGCCGCAACCCGCGGCCTGGTCGTATCGCGCGTCTCCGGCGCCGCCGATGCGGCGCAGAAGGGCCTGCAGCGCGGCGACGTCATCCTCAGCGCCAATCGCGTCCCGGTCACGACGTTGCAGGGATTGGCCGATGCGGTCGCGGCGGCCAAGGCCGACAATCGCGCCGCGATCCTGCTCCAGGTCACGCGTCGCGGTATCCGGCCGACGTTTATCGCGATCCGCCTCAACGACTGACGCGAACCGCCGCGCCGACAATCGAAACGCCCGGCCTCACCGTCGGGCGTTTTGCGTTGCCCCCGCTTGCTATTCGCTCACCGCGCGATAGGTCTCGGACGACAGAGCCCACGACAAGGACCCGCGCATGGACGATCGATCGGTATTTATCGGCACCGCCGATGGCGAGCCGCAGGGCATCGCGCTGAACCGCGCCAATCGCCACGGCCTGATTGCCGGCGCGACCGGCACCGGCAAGACGGTGACCGTGCAGATCCTCGCCGAGGGATTTTCAAACGCCGGCGTGCCGGTGTTCGTCGCCGACGTGAAAGGCGACCTCAGCGGCATCGCCATGCCAGGGAGCGATGGCTTCAAACATGCCGACAGCCTGAAACAGCGCGCGGCAACGGTCGGACTCGAAAATTACGCCTGGGCCGACAGCCCGACGATCTTCTGGGACCTCTACGGCAAGCAGGGCCATCCGATCCGCACCACCGTCAGCGAGATGGGGCCGTTGCTGCTCGCGCAGTTGCTCAAGCTCAACGATACCCAGGCGGGCGTGCTCGAAATCGCGTTTCGCTATGCCGACGACAACGGCCTGTTGCTCATCGACCTTGCCGATCTGCGCGCCATGCTCGCTCACACCTCCGACAACGCAAAGGAGCTTTCCTCGCGATATGGCAACGTCACGCGCGCCAGCGTCGGCACGATCCAGCGCGCGCTGCTCCAGCTCGAAGGCCAGGGGGGCGCGCAGTTTTTCGGCGAGCCGGCATTCGACGTCGACGATTTCTTTCGCACCGATGCCAACGGCAGGGGCTATGTCAGCGTCCTGATGGCCGAACGCCTGATGGTCGATCCCAAGCTCTACGCGACCTTTCTGTTGTGGTTGATGAGCGAGCTGTTCGAGGCGCTGCCCGAAGTCGGCGACCCCGAAAAGCCAAGGCTGGTGTTCTTCTTCGACGAGGCGCATCTGTTGTTCGACGATGCCTCGAGCGCGCTTCAGGACAAGATCGAACAGGTCGTGCGGCTGATCCGGTCGAAGGGGATCGGAATCTATTTCATCACCCGGAATCCCGTCGATGTGCCCGACGACGTGGCATCGCAGCTCGGCAACCGCATCCAGCACGCGCTGCGATCGCACACCGGGCGCGACCAGAGAGCGATCAAGGCCGCCGCCGATACCTATCGCATCAATCCCGGGCTCGACATCGAACAGACGATTACCGAGCTGACCGTCGGCGAGGCGTTGGTGTCGACGATCATGGACGACGGTGCGCCATCGGTCGTCGAGCGCACGCTGGTGCGACCCCCCGCCTCGCGGCTCGGACCGATTTCGACCGGCGAACGCGCCGCGATCATCGCCGCCTCGCCGATCGGCGACATCTACGACGCACGCGTCGACCGCGAGAGCGCGGCCGAGGTGATCGCGCAAAAGGCCGCCGATGCCGCCGCCACCGCCGAAGAGGTCGAGGAAATGGGCCGCGAGCAGGTCGGCAAGCGCGCACGCAAGACGCCGAGCATCTGGGGCAAGGCGATCAAGCGCGCGACGGGCGCGATGACCGGCTCGGCGGCGACGATTGCCGCCGCCGCCGTCACCGGACGCAAGTCGCGTTCGAACCCGGTCCGCAACGCCGCCACTTCGGCGGCCGGCTCGATCGCGACCGATCTCGCCGGCCCCTTTGCCGGGCGCTTCGTCCGCAACCTGATCGGCGGACTGATGCGCTGACGCGCCCTAGCGGGCGTTGAGCCAGCTCAGCGTCTCGGACTTGATGCGCGGACGATCGGCAAGCCGCGAGCGAATGCCCGCGATCGCCTGTTCGACCGGCTTGCGCGCGCCGGGCTCGAGATGCTCGGCGGCATAGGCCTCGAGCTTGGCGATGGTCGCCTCTTGGTCGCTCCCCGAGCCGATCCCCGCTACGGCGCGCGATTGCGCCGATTTGTCGATCAGCTGGCTGACTTCGTCGAGATGGGCGAGAACGAAATCGAGCGCCAGCTCGGGATGTTGGCCCGCGACCGAACCGATCATCGTCGCACTGATCGTGGCACCCGGTTCGGGCGTCAGGGCGAGCGCCAGCGTCTTGCTGGCCAGCGCTTCGTCCTCGGCCGCTCCGAGCAGCTGATACAGGCTCGACCGCTCGACCGATCCGGTTGCCGCCTTGGCCATGGCGTGGATTTTGTCCCAATCGGCTGCGCTCGCCTTTCTCGCGATCAGCGACAGCCAAGTGCGTTTCAGCGAGCCGTCGATGGCATCGGGATTGCTCGCCAGCGCCGCAAATAGCCGCGCCGCCTCGTCGTTGACGCGGGCGCTGCCGACCGCGCCGAGAATGGCGATTAGCGTCGGGCGCAGCGTCGTGTCCATCACCGGCTCGCCCGCGCGCGGCACGAGACCGATCTGGTCGAGCACCGGTGCGTAGGTCGTGTCGATCATCGCGCCGAGCTTCGCCTGCGCCGCCGGATTGTCGTCGAACATCGAATACAGGCCGTAGATCGTGCCCAGACCCTCGCCGAGCACCTTGCGATTGGCGTCGCTGGGGATGGCGGCATAGAGGTCGAGCGCCTCGCCCATCGGCTGATAGCCGCCGAGCGAGAGCGAATATTCGTTGTTGAGCAAGCCGTATTGATCGACCGGATCGAGCCCGGCAAAGGCGGCGGTCAGTGCCGCCAGCTGCGCCGGCTGGTAGTCGGTGCGGAAATAGCCCTGCTGCCCCTTGTTGATCAGCAGCGGGCCGCAGCCGGGCACCGTCATCGCGGTTTCGCGTCCGTCGGTGATCTTCTTGACCGTCGCGCCCCCGGTCGAGGCGGCGATGGGAACGTGCCAGCTTTGCGGGCTGGCGGCGGTTTCGGCGCGCCGGTCACGCGAAAATTCGCTCTGGTCGAGGACGAGCTCGGTATTGCCGGCGACGCATTGCGCCGAATTGACCGTAATCAGCGGAATGCCCGGCTGCAGCGTGAAATCGTGCGCGATCCGCGTCAGACCGGCGGCGCCAGCCCCCTCGATGGCTTCCCACAGGTCGTCGGTCCGCGTGTTGCGATACTGGTGCTTGGCGATATAGGCCTGGATGCCGCGCTGCCAGACGTCGGCACCGGCATAATCTTCGAGCATGCCGATCACCGATTCGCCCTTCGAATAGGTGATGCCGTCGAACGCCTGGTTGGTCTGCTCGACGGTGCGGATCGTCTGCACGATCGGATGGGTGGTGGCATAAGCGTCCTGGCCCATCGCCGCTTCGCGGCTGGAGACGCTGTCGATATCGGCGCCCCATTCGGGCCGCAGCGTCTGCGTCGTCTTGTTTTCCATCCAGCTGGCGAAGCCTTCGTTGAGCCACAGGTCGTCCCACCATGCCATGGTGACGAGGTCGCCGAACCATTGATGTGCAATCTCGTGCGCCTGGACGGAGAAGATTGCGTGGCGCTCGCTTTCGGTGGTGATTGCGGGATCGTTGAGCAGGATGCGTTCAAAGGTGAAGATCGCACCCCAGTTCTCCATTGCGCTGAAAAACTGGGACTGTCCGGGTCCGGCAACATTGTCGAGCTTGGGCAGCGGGTAAGGCGTGCCGAAATAGTCGTTGAAGTAATTGAGCACTTCGGCTTCCGCGTCGAGCGCATAGCGTGCCTTTTCCTCGTTGCCCTTGCCCATGACGATGCCGACCTCGGTATCACCCGCCATCTTGGTGATGCGGCCGAATTCGCCGGTGCCGAAGAACAGCAAATAGCTCGACATGATCGGGCTGGTGTCGAAACTGACGCGCTTCAAGCCGCCGGCCAGATCCTGCGAGGTGGCGATCGGCATGTTGCTGACTGCCATCTGGTCGGCGGGGACCGTCGCGGTCAGGTCGAACGTCGCCTTATAGTCGGGCTCGTCCCAGCTCGGTACGAAGCGACGCGCGTCGGGCGCTTCGAACTGGGTGAACAGCGCGCGCTTGTCGGCGCCCGCCGGGTTCTTGTAGTCGAGCGCGAACAGTCCGTTCGCCTGCGTGTTGATCGTGCCGAGATAGGTGACGTCGAGCGTATAGTCGCCCGGCGCCAGCGTTTCGCCGAAATCGAAGGTCGCGGTCTGGGCGTCGGCGTCGAGCGCGACCTGGCCGTCGATCCGGCGATTGGCGGCGTCGTAGAGCGTTGCCGTCTTGATATCGAGATCGGCGGCGTTGAGCACCAGCGCCGACGTCGCCTTCACCACTTCGAGCGAAATGCGCACCGAACCCGAGTGGATCAGCCGGTCGGCATAGGGCACCGTCTGGATCGCGTAATGATGCGGCACCGCGGTGCGCGGCAATTGCGTCGGCACGCTGGTATCGACCGTATCGCGATCCTGCGCAAGCGCCGGGCCGGCGAGGAAGGTCAGCGCCGTGGCGGCAAGGAGGGCGGCGGAAACCGAACGGAACTGGCTCATCAAATCACATCCTTCATGAATACAGGGATACGGAAAAATACGGAAAATCCTCACCCCCGACCGCGATAGGGCGCAACGCCCTGATCGGGGAGCCACAGGGCCGCGGGCGGCGCGCCCGACTGCCAGAATACGTCGATCGGAATGCCGCCGCGCGGATACCAATAACCGCCGATGCGCAGCCATTGCGGGCGCATTTCGTCGAACAGGCGCTGGCCGATGCCGACCGTCACGTCTTCGTGAAAGCCGCAATGGTTGCGAAAACTGCCGAGGAACAGCTTGAGGCTTTTCGATTCGACGATCGTCTCGTCGGGCGCATAATCAATCACCAGATGGGCGAAGTCGGGCTGGCCGGTGACCGGGCAGAGCGAGGTGAATTCGGGCGCGGCAAAGCGCACGCAATAGAGCGATCCCGACCGCGGATTGGCAACATAATCGAGCACCGCCTCGCCGGGCGATGGCGGCAGGCCGCTCGATTGGCCAAGATGAAGCGGAATGTCGGATGACATGGGCGTCTGATGCCGCTTCTTGGCGTCCGAAACAAGCGCAAGAACGATTGCCGCGTCATTATCGGAGCCCGACCGCGATCGCATTGCCGGCGACGACGCGCGCGCTGCCGGAACATGTGGCGCCGGCCGGGTGTTGATCAGCCAAACCCCCGAGGAGACGATCATGACCGACGACCAGAAACCAGCCGACGCCGACACCGGCCTCAACAACGATCCGGCGACCGACCGCCGCAATGCCGAGGCGCCCGAGACGTTCAACGATTCGCAGCGCCGCGAGGACGAGCAGGCGCAAAGCGTCGCCGAAGACGCGCTGGCCCAGCGCCGCCAGAACCGCAGTCCCGACCAGCCCGACGAATAGGCCGCGACCCGATCCCGCCGACCACCCGCCCGACCGACCGACCGACCGTCCGGCGGCGCGGCGCGCTTGCGCGTGGCCGCGCCGCCGGGCAGGTTGCGCGCCTAGGTATCAACGAGCGGGGACAGGACGATGGGCGAAAGTAACTGGCTGCGGGTGGCGCTGCGCGGCGCGGTGGTGCTGTGGGCGGCGTATTTCCTCGTCATGGGGCTGAGCGGGCTGATCGATCCGGGGGTGTATGCCGACAATCTGGGCATCGGCCTGGACGGCGCATTCGGCGCGAGCACGATCCGCGGCGACCTGTCGGCGTTCTTCATCGTCGCGGGCGTGTTCGCGCTGCTCGGCGCGCTGCCGTTCCGCGACGGGCGGCGGCGGCGGCACGACTGGCTGCTGGTCCCCGCCAGCCTGTTCGCGGTCGCGCTAGCCGGGCGCGGCATCGGTCTGCTCGGCGGCGGGGCGAGCGACCCGGGCATCACCGGCGCGATGGTCGCCGAGGCGGTCTCGGTCGTCCTGCTGCTGGCGACGTGGCGCGTGCTCGGCCGCTCGCGGCGCTAGGGGCGAGGGCGGGACCGCGCGCAATGTGCACCCTGTACCGGATGCGCAAGTCGGTCGCCGAGGTCGCGGCGACATTCGGGCCGATCGTCGGCGCGGGGACCAACCTGCCCGCGTTCGACGAAATCTATCCCGGCTATGAGGCGCCGCTGCTGGGCCGGCCGAAAGAGGCCGAGGCCGGCGGCCCGGCGCTGAGCCTGATCCGCATGCCCTGGGGCGTGCCGCCGCCGCCCAATCTGGGCAAGCGCCCGGTGGTCAACATCCGCAACCTGGCGAGTCCGTTCTGGCGCCCGATGCTGACCATTGCGCGCGCGCGCTGCCTGGTCCCGGCCGACAGTTTTTGCGAATGGACGGGCGAGCCGGGGGCCAAGCGCAAGGTCTGGTTCGCGCTGAAGGACCGGCCGCTGTTCGCCTTTGCCGGGCTGTGGCGCCAGACGAGCGAGGGGCCGCGCTTCGCCTTCCTGACCTGCGCGCCCAACGCGCTGGTCGGCGCCTATCACCCCAAGGCGATGCCGGTGATCCTGCGCGCCGAGGATCACGACGCCTGGCTCGACGGCGATGCGGCGACGGCTGAGGCGCTGGCCGTGCCCTACGACGCCGGGGCGATGGAACTGGCCTAAGGATTTCGCCCAAAATGGTACTTTGGGCGAGTTCGGTGGGTGAGGTCATCTACCGCATTGTAAGGCGTACCAGCGCAGTCTGGCGCGATGGGCCGGGACTATCACAGGCAGGCGGCGCGGCGTGGCCGCCGGGCGAGTAACGTCGTCGCCATCGGTCGCGCGCGGCGCGACAGGGGCAACGGCATCCGCTTCATTGCGATCGTTGCGCTGGCGGCGGTGCTCGCGTTCGTCGCGGCGCTGTGGCTGTTGCAGGGAGCCGGGCGCGCGCCAGGCGAGCCCGCGCGGGCGGCGACGGCGCTGCCGGCGGCGGGGCCGGGCGACGGCTATGCGGCGCGCTTCGGCCTGTGCCACACCGGCGGCGGGACCAACTGCGTCGTCGACGGCGACACGTTCTGGCTGGCGGGCGAGAAATACCGGTTCGCGGGGATCGACACGCCCGAGACGCACCCGGCGCGCTGCGCCGACGAACAGGCGCGCGGCGATGCGGCGACGCTCCGGCTGCAGGCGCTGCTCAACGCGGGGGCGTTCTCGCTTGTGCCGATCGACCGCGACACCGACGGCTATGGGCGCAAGCTGCGCGACGTCACGCGCGGGGGCGTCTCGCTGGGCGACGTGCTGATCGCCGAGGGGCTGGCGCGGCCCTATGCTGGCGGGCGGCGATCATGGTGCTAGGGGTTTCGCCCAAAGTGGTACTTTGGGCGAGTTTGGTTAGTGGGGTGAGGATGGCGTACCTCGGCTAAGGCCGGGGCATAGTGAATGCTTTCCAACAAATCTTCAACAAATCAAATCATTGTCGATGAAAATATAAGGCTGCAATTTACCTTCTGACTTTATCGACTAAGGCAGCTAATTCTTGAAGAACCTTCGAAATATCTTTGGTATTCACTGGCGCTGCAATTTCGTGTGGTGATGAAGAATTACCGAAATATCTCTCACTTAACTTAATTTTAAGCTGATTCTTGGAATCTTCAGGGAGAAATTCCATAAAGGGCTCCAACGTCGCCAACTCAAGTTCAGTGCGCTTGGCCTGATCGGCGTTAGATCGATGTCGCGCAGATTCCCTCGCTGTATAAAAAGCGGGCACGGTTATTACGAAAGCGACGAGTAATCTTAAGGCAAGCCCAAAAGGATCTGCCTCATAGTTTTGAGTGATCCATTCTTGAACTAAGTGCGTCACTAGTGTTGCAATTGCAAGCAGAATACCCACGGCAAAAAATCCAACTGTTACCAATCTCCACTGGTCAGCCTTTTTAGATTCATCACTATATGTATTACTATATCCTCCTGTAGTTCCAATATTTCCAACAATCTGAACAATCCTAGCAGCTTTTTTCTGATGCTCTTCAAGGCTATCTAAGGCCGCTTTGGCAATAGTTTCTTTGGAATCTAAGAACTCTCTAACTCTAGAGTTAGCAGCATCTAGATTGTCTGCAATGCGACTGTTATATTGGGTTTCAAGTTCCGCGAATTTCTTGTTAATTTCTCCTATGGCGGCGTTCGCATTGGAGGATGCCGACTCAACGATCCCTTTAATTTCATCAACCCGGGTTGATTGAGATTCTAATTTTTGATCTTCTTCTTCAATGCGTTTCGCTAAGCTAACCTGCTGGCCCTTAATCGATTTAATCGCAGTAGTAGCGGCACTCTTTACCGCCTCTATAGACTCACCATACGCATTGGATTTACCCGTTTGGCTTCTTATAAAAGCCCCACTAGATGCCGTAACAGCACCATCCAAATTGGTTATAGCTACATCGAGATGGGCATTGTTTTTATTGGAAAGATAATTGGTGATTTCACCAATTACTCCCCTCAAGTTCCGATTAATTGTGTCTAAGCCAGCAGGGCTGACGTCTATGTCAGAACTATTCGATAGATCGGACTGTAGGTGCTTAGCGAATAAGAATGCACGTTGAAGGCCTGACTCGATGTCAGGCTCCAATGACCCATCGAAAAGCTCTTTAGAGACCTTAGTTTCTAATTTTCTAAGATCTTTAAGGGTCTCATTTAACGGGTGCTTGTTAATTAAAGTTTTAGCAGCCAATAGCCCATCTCGCCTTGAATTATTCTACGCAGTTACATCAAAAGATCACTCCACCCCGGCAAACATGTCCTTGCCTTCGTCGGCCGACGGCGCGGTGTCGG
>Ga0100394_1004068_pt1 | contig 11937 bp, 11 predicted proteins | sample CryGeymeta201518_FD_81549 | JGI IMG/M metagenome (GOLD analysis project Ga0100394, IMG submission 81549) | Groundwater microbial communities from Crystal Geyser aquifers in Utah, USA - Crystal Geyser metaG 2015-18 | ecosystem: Environmental > Aquatic > Deep subsurface > Groundwater | place: USA... | reverse complement strand
TGTTGTAATCAGTTTTTTCAACCCCAGCTTTTCGAAGTTGTGCGAAAAGTAGAAGAAAAAGTTGCTTGCCCGTGGATCATCACAATTACAGTATACAACTTTGTTTTTAAAGTGGCACCTGTAATGTCTCAGCTCGTTTTCAATGTCTATAAGCTGTGTATAAAACTCATCGTTCTTTGCGCTCCTTGCTTTGTTCAGGTTCTGATTGCGTGCCATGATTACCTCATCTTTTTTCTGTGTTCCGCTATCACGTCTTTTACCCTGTCATTTAAATCAACTGGCCGTTCATGTATATGATTTGCCCAGCATATTGCCAATGAGTCCAAATAGTCCGTTGACTTCGAGGGTTTTGTTATTTGTATCCTGCCTTCCGCGTTCACAAGTCTTTCCACGTTATCGGCTTCTATTTTTACGTGGCTCAGGTCAACGTCTTTATCGACAATTAGTGTTGAATTAACGGATGCCTCCGTAACCATATCCAGCATCTCAGATCTTATATTCGCATACTTCGGATCGTGTTTTGCGGAAAAAAGTACAGGTATATAAGGGAAATCAATCTTATATTCGATTAACTGTCCGGTCAGATCGACAAAAATATTAAAGCGAATATTTTCTTTTCCGTTATATCTATTATGTTTATACTTGTCTATAACTGTTTTAATAGCCGTATTGTGTTTTGTAATGTTTTTTGGAGATGGTATCTCGCATGACTCCACAATCGTATAGTCGAGGCAGGCCGTCAGTGTCGTTTTGTCCCTGCCTACTCCTGCCAGGTCAATCCCAATCGTAAGTACATCGTTAAGGCTATCATTTTCCGTTCTTGGTCTTGCTGAAAAATAGAAAGAATTAGATGTATTTGAGGGCCACTCCCCAAGAAGCCTGATTCGTTTTTCATCATCGGACGCATTCTTATAAGACTCGATAAAGTTATCGCTGATAAAATCTTTACGTAAGGAACCTGCCGCCTTGCAGGAGTCTGTTTCCGCCTTTATGTCAATTGTTGACAGCGTATAGACCTTGTCAGCTGAGTCAAGGCTTACAAATACCCAGTTCTTTTTTGTTGGGTTTGTAGCCACAACCAATTTGGAATTTGGCGTACTTAATATTGATTTAGCCCCGCTGAATACAGCATCAGGCACTCCTGTGCCTTCGTCTACGCCGACAAGCAGGTTCTCGAAGTGCAGGCCCTGTATACGCTCAGGCTGGTCCGTAGAGGTCATCAGGATCTGTTTACGCAGCCTATCGTTTATTATCCAGCCTGACGCGTTAACGCCGGCAGGAATGTCAGGGAATGCTGTAGAAAGCGCCTGTTTGAGAGCCCCTATCATATTAAGGGACTGGCGATGGGTCGGTGACAGTATCAGGCTAAGCGTGTCTGGCCCGTGTAACAGCTGCCATAACAGAGAAGTATATAATAGTATAGTAGATTTTCCTGTTCCGTGCCCGGAAATTATACGTAGGTCTTTTATACTATTGTCGAATATGTCTCGTAAAATCTGTGCCTGTGTAGGTATCATATCGAATTTGAACATATTTTTTACAACCAGGGCCGGATCGGACCGTATAAGACGTTTAATGCCCTCGGACCATTCCTGTGTGATTTTTGACGGAACGTTTTTAAGCGAACGCATAACTTTTAAACGTGTCCGGCTAACTCAAACCCGCTGTCTTCACAAGAAATATTTTCTTGCGAAGTAATAAGTGCATCATATACATCCGAACATTTACAGATATATATATTTTTCATAGTGCCAATTGCGTTCGATATTGAAATATTTATAAATGGAGACCCGCATGTACTGCAGATTGGTTTGTTAAGTTCGAGAGACTCAAGATAAAAACGCAGCTTAGCCAGTTCTTCTCTTGTCCAGTTCTTGCCGAGTCTTGAAGCCTCATCGGCTAAATTCCTGATAAATCCGGCAATACCCTGCGGGTCATAGGCTGTTACATTTGTCTTTAAAAAAATCATAACTGATCTCCTGACGGGTTCTCCACGAACATAAATGTCCATGGGCTCTCATAAAAGTATACGCGGGATCCCGCCCAGAATTAATTATTTTTGTTATTTTGGGCAGCTGGGTACAAGTTGGGAGCTTTTAAGATTATAACTTTATGTAGAGAAGTACGCCCGGCATCAAAGCCGGAGAGCCCAATTTTACAAGGAGATTATAATGAGTCCCGCCGAAGCACCTGAAGTACAGGAAGCACCTGAAGTACAGGAAGTACAGGAAGTACAGGAGGAAGTAGTACAGGAAGCGCCTGCGGGTACACAGGGATTTGCAGAGGTCATTAAAAGATTAGACCAGACTGATGCGAATCTGAGAAAGCTGCAGAACGCAATATTTGCAAAATCGAGAATAGATAGTAAAGAAAAGAAAAACAAGTCTGTAACATCCCCGGCCGTACAGCCGGTGACGGGCCCCGTCCCGAATGAAATACAACCGGAGGTGCAGGCCGCACAGGCCGCAGATAATGTAGACTGGCAGCTCGACTATTTCCGCCTGAAGATAAATGAAGATCACGGCGTTCAACTTACCCGTGAACAGGCGAAATCAGTTGCCGCTCTTACCGTTCAGGGTGTGGGCATTTCGCACGCGGTTAAACTTGTCCAGGGCCTTGATGACGGAGGCGAACAAAAGGTAAAGGAACACATTTCCTTACCTAAGTCGCCCGGAAGTAAAGTAACACCGGCCGCGAAAGATAAATTCGCAGAGCTTTTATAGAAATGTTTCTGTTATAGCTCGCGATAACAAAAGATAATTAAGGAACATAACATGGCAACTTATAATCAATTTACGCCGCAGGAACTGGGTACCGTTCTCCGGCGAAGCGTCAATGAGACTATTAAAATAGTATCTCAGGATGCTTATCCCTGGGTGTCCATGCTGCCCATAGTGCCGGCCTCCGGTAATTACAGGCATGAATGGAATAGCTCGGGCTACAAAGTGTTTTCATCCACTATTTCGTCTTTCACAAGCGGCTCGCCCGCTACTACAACGGCAACCATAGAGGTCGCTGACGCCGCCGCGTTTCACGTCGGCTCCACTATCACTGTCCGTGGATCGGCTAGCGTGGCCTTTCAGGTCGGCAGGATAACGGCAATTGATACAAACACAATCACGGCTGTTAAAGACGACAGTGTTGCATGGGTAGATCCTGCCGCGGATGCGGTAATCCAGACTCTTGCAACCGCACAGGCATACGGGACAGACGACACGCTTGCCAAATTGGAAGACAACGTTCTATATACAAATCCGATCCAACAGTTCGCCCCCAATATAGCGATCCCGAAAATAATCGCTAAGGCCAAATATGCGAACAATGAGAACTGGATGGATGTTGCCAGCAGAGAGGTCGCCTCTCTGATTAAACAGGAAATGGAAAGACAGTTCCTGCTTGGCGATGCAAAGGAACCACTCGGTTCATCCGGTATAGCCCAGGCAAACGGTCTGGTAAATTTCCTTTTGGACTATTCGCCTAACGTAAGCGTCGGATCTCTGGCGTCAAACCTGACTGCCCTGATTAGCGCAGTAGCCGGGGCCGAACGTTATCGCGCCTTCAAGGGTGAACAGCTTGTAGCTATTGTCGACCCGGCCCTGAATGCCGCCATATTTACTCTTCAGGCTGCATCCGGCGGAGCAGTTAAAATCAAAGACACACAGGACCAGATTCCGGAGCTCTACATCGCCGGTCACAAATTCAAGTACATTGTCAGTACAGACCTCCAGGAAGTCTCCAGCTCAGGCTGTGGATGCTTCCTCACCTGGAAGGATGCCGCTGGCCAGACAAACTTTGAGAGAGCCGTAGTCGAGGATGACTTCGGGATTAACCTTTCTCTTGGCGTGTCAAACATTAATATGGGAGCTTTGAGTTTAAGCACACTAAAAGTTGCTGCCCCTCATACCCATATGTTGTTCGTAAACAGCGCGACTTACCCCATCTAACATATCTTTAGCAATGTCTTTTTTCTCTTCTCCGGAGCCCCGTAGAACAACCTGCGGGGCTTTTTTATTTGATATAGGCACAACTGGGGGTTTTTACGCGTATACTTTTGTGAGGGAATAATATTAAGGAGTATATATGTCTTGGACGCCAAATTTAGTACCAAATTTGATGGCTGGTTTGAATGGCCAAATCTATATTAATCTAATCAGGTCCAGGCTGCGCGAAGTAAATACGTCGTTTATCGACAATACTGAACTCTTGGATATTATTAATCTTGCAAGGCTATCGTTGGCCAGGGATTACAATATATTCGTTAAGACTGCGACCTGGTATGCCGGCGGTTCTCCGCCACAGGAATGGGATTCGACTATTGACTACCCTGATGATTTGATTTCTCATACGCATATAATCAAGATCACATATAATGGCAATAACATGAATATATTACCTGCACAATCAAACGACTCCATGTTCTCCGATACCGGCACTCCGACGGAGGTAATGCCGTATGATGCATCATGTCTCCTTCTTTATCCGATCTGTTCAGAGGGAACGGTAGTGATGAAATATTATTTTAAATTACCGGATATAGAACTTGAACAGGCCAGTCCGGAAACATATTCGGACGATACGTTGCCTGAGTATTTCAAAAACTATATAGCCTTTAAATCAATGGCGGAAATATTCGGACGAAGGCGGGATGAAAACAGGCAGAACTATTTTGAGTCGCTTGCCCTCCATGAAACAGACGTATTACTAAATGCGCGATTTGCATCCAAGAGTAAAAGGGAAAACATTTTTGTGTATGGCGGAATTGGTTCTCGAACAACTATGAGCCGGAGATAACCTTTGGCTGATAAAAACACATTCAAGGGCGATAAAGGTGTTTACCTGATAGCCCCGTCATTTATAGCCCCGAAGTCAGAGCTGCAGGCCTCCGATAGCCTATACAGCGCATATGGGGCCCAGATAAAAAACGGAGGGATAAGACCGTCCAAATATCCCGAATTACTTAAGGTCCTTCCGGTTGGATGCCTGGGTTTTTATTGTATATCAGATACACACATTATTTTTGTTACTTCATCGGGCCTGTTCAGGTATAACTCGGACTATGAGCCTGCTACGTATCAGCTTACAAATTATAAGCCGGTGACAGGCGTGACACATATTGACATGCTCAGGTATGGCGACATCGTTTTAATCCCCGGTGTATATGACCAAAGCGCTGAAATAACAGATGACATTCTGTATTATAACATAAATACAGACGAGTCAGCCCCTTCGATACCTCCATTTAAAACCGTCCATCCGGCTATAGCACAGGCCATTGAAGTGACAGTGACTACCGAGGCTGGAACAATTGGCCCAGGGTATTATCAGGTATATACCACCCTTTACAATGCTGATACAGGCGCAGAGACGTATTTTATCGACTCGACTACAGTCCTTGTCACAAATAAAAAAAACATACTTGTCACAGTTGCCTATTCCGATGGATCAAGTGGAAAGTTAAGAGTGTACCGCACACTGAAGTCTCCGTCTGCGATGGACGCCGGGTATGGCCCTGCCTACCTGGCATACGAAGGTAATGTTGCCGACGGGGTCATAACACTGTCCGATCCGGATGATTCACTTAATACAGTTAATGAATATGGCGGGCTATTTGATATAAAAGAGGCGACAAAAGACTTTATTAATGACGAGTACCCCGATCATTTCTTTAAAGATGAATGCTCAATCAGGGAGTATGGCGGTAATGCGTTCCTTATCGGGGTCGGAAATATGGTGCTCGTACTCGGCAATACCGAGAACATAATATGTAATGTCCCGCATATAATCGATACCGAATCGCGCCCACTTGCTCTTGTCAGACTGAACAGTGCAATACTTGTTTTATGTGAAGACGGGCTATACAAGATAAAGTTTATAGGAGATACGCCTATACTCCAGATCGTATGTTCCGGAGACTTTACGTCCAGGTCAGAAATAGCGTCGGATATTTCCGGCGAAGTCTGTCTTATCAGGACCGAAAACGGCATATCTGCTTTCGATGGCGTACAGGTCCGGAATATCCCGGTTATGAGTGGTGTGTCCGATGAGGGCCTTTGGACTACTGAGTATGGGGCAGCCGCCGGTACACATACGGTAATTGCAGGGCTGCCGGTAGATGCTGTTCCTAACCTGTATCATGGCAAGTATTTTTCTCCAGCCGGCTCGCTGGCTATTTATAAATTTTCAGACAGCGAAGAGAACACGTCAGTTATTACGTTCTTGACTGATTGCGAAGATGCCTTTCAAGTGAAATTTTTTGAGAGTATAGCTCTGTCATTTAGTAAAGGCTCAAATGACGTAACGATATATCCGGCCTTTTCAATTGACGGGACTACGTATACAGCTATTGGGGATATTACGATAACGTCGTCTAACTATATGCAGCCAATTACAATGGGAATACCGCAGGGCTGTAATTCTGGAAGACGGTTATATATAAAACTGACTGTTGTATATACGTCATCCGACTGGCTTTTAAGAGGCCTGATCATGAAATATATGCCCACCGGAACCTGGTATTAAGGGAGACTGTTGTGAATAATCTAAATAATGTTATGCAAGCAGCCGTAAAACAATACATTGCCTACACCCGCCCTGTCGAAAACTACGCAGGCACCAGCGAACAGGCGTTTAGGCTGCAAACAACGCCCTCAGGTATGCATGCCAGGGTCAACCTTATAGATCAGTTTGAGTCCGAATTGATCGGTGTCAGAAGGCGCCTGTCGCTTATGGGATTGTCGCCAACATCGGTTGAGAGTATCGTTAACCGGATGCGCGGTAATTTTTCATCCAAGTACGGCGACCTTTTGGCTAACGAAGCCATGGCGATGGAGCAGGAACGTACTCGCAGGAAACAGGCCCGTTCATCTTTTCTCCAGGGTCTTCTTGGCCTGATTGTAGGCAAGATACCGACGCCAACGGACAACCTATATGGACAAGCCTTGAGAAAGAGTATTGAGTATCAACAGTCGTTAATTAACAATAAGCCGGGAGTTTAATCATGGCTATGGATTTCGGATCTTTTTTAACCGGGCTTAAAACATCGTGGGCAAACTCTACACAGCGTAACCAGTTGGCCGGATCGCTTATTGCATCAATGATGCCCTCACTTATTGAACAATCAATGAGAGAAGGTGAAAGAACACAGGCGCTTGACGCCACATATGGAGCCCTCCGCGCCAATATTAAATCATCTATAATCGAACAATTGTCGAGTTTAAAGTCCAGTGGCGGTGGAGGGTTTTTGCGCGGTAGAGAAATCAATGATGTGGTTAATGACTATATCACCGGCAAATCCGTTGACACTTCCATAGAGCCTGTTTTAATAAGTTTCTTTAATAATGCAGTCCAAACACAGCGTGGCTATTATCAATCCCAGATTGGAGAAGGCCAGCCGATTTACAGGGCTGCATTTGACAAGATAGAGGCTGAAGGACTACCGGGGTTATACAAGACACCATCACAGACAACCGCTCCAGCGGCCAGGCCCGCTGTGGGGCCGGTACAGCCCGCTGTGGCAGCCCTGAGGGCTCTGGGGGCCAAACAGCCGGCACGGCCCGCTATGGCAATGGCAGCCCTGAGGGCTCTAGCTCTGGGGGCCAAACAGCCGGCACAGCCCGTTGTGGCAGCCAAGCCGGTCGCAAAGGCTTTATATGACATACCCGCTCCAACAGAAGACCCGATTGGTGAATATGCTTTTGGCAAACCCTATGGCGTCCTGGAACAGCCCTCCCCGGAACAGCGTGCCATGGAAAAGAGTATTAACGATCAATATATAAAGGAACAAAAAGACAGGGCCAAGCCGACCGCGCTTGACGAGTCTGTTATATACAGTATCGTGTTGTACCCTCCATCAAAGGGTCATATGACATACTCTGATGCCGTGGATTATTATGCGAGTATGGCTGCCGAAGACAATCCTTACACTAATATCGACACAATTAAAGAACGGGTTAAAAAGGCGCTGGCTGCAAAGGGCTGGCGTGCCAACAGCGATATGTGGAAGGCCGGAGAATAATATGCCAAAACAGGACAAAATCAACAACGATAATGTTGTGGATGTTACAAAACGCTACTTGTCTCTTGTTGCGGAAAGCGACATTAATTCTTATTTATCGATTAAAAATGGTACGTCCGGCTATATGCCCAACCTGTCAAATATAATGGAAAGATTTAATTTATCAAGTACACCCGACTCTATACCGGTACTTTGTACGGTGATGCACCGTATGTCTTCAATGACGATGTCATATCTACCTCAATTATTGTTAAAGGGTGAAGGCGACATAGACGAGCAGGAGGTGCAAAAGATACAGGACAGGTGGGATATAATAGTTGAAGACTCCTACCGCCAGCTTGAGAACGCAGTACTGGATGCGATTGGTTATGGCGTTGGATATATTTACCTGTCTGAAAAACCGACTACTGGTGAACAGGTCCCGCGCGTGGAGCTGTCGTACGTGGAACCCTGGAATACTTATTTCAGCGACAATATAGTTGTTATCGTAATCCCGGATGATGACGGGATTGAGATGGGGTTTGGGTGGAACTATACAAAAAACAATAGCGCCACAGGGCATGCCAATGTAAGTATCTCCCCGTTAAAATTTGCAATACATATATGGGACACAGTTGAGAAGAAATATTATTTCAGGGATCATAACATTTTTAAAGAAGAGGACTATAATGCACCGCTTCCTGTATGTGAGATAATAACTAATCCCGGTCCGGCCAAACACGGCCGTGCGCTTCCGTTATATAAGCTTGCCGTCAGCCAGCAGTATGCAATAGATATGGAAAATCTGGCAGTATTATCAAGCGAGGATATGCTTATATTCCCCAAATTCAGGAACCTGTCTGCGGCTGTCCCCGGGTCGAATACCCGCGGTAGTAACATAAACATAGATGATTTGACGTCGCCCAAGCCGGCAATAATCAATGCCGATGTCCAGCTTATTGATTTTCCGTCCGTACAGGTCGAATACATGAACATGCTCCAATTCAGGACCGACTTGATTTACCAGATATTCGGTATCAATAGACTCGCAGCAGGGACATATATCCCCCCGCAATCGCTGTCCGGCGTAGCCCTGCAGATGCTTTTAAGCACGTCAGGCGCAACGATATCGCGTATAGCCAGGTCTGTGATAGGCGCAGTAAAGTCGATGGCCAACTTTGTTGTATATGCCTCATCAGAGAGGTCTGGAAACAGTGGTATCAATATAACAATTACTACGGATTCAAAGATTGACAAAACCAAACAGTTCAAGTTCCTGGTGGAATTCAGCCAGGCGCTTAATATCCCGCCGTCTGTCTTGCTGCAATTATGCCCCGACATAGCCGACAATGTAAAAAATCAATTAGCGGAGATCATCGATCTACGGGGCGATAATAGCCTGGTGCCTACTGCAGAGCCGGGCATGTATGTGGCTCCCGCAGAAAACATTCCTACGGAAGAAAATATTCTTACGGAAGAACAGATTCCTCGGGAAGAAAACATTCCTGCGGAAGAACAGATTGAAAACCGCTTCGCTGAAGACCGCTTCGCTGCTACGCAAGAAAACATTCCTACGGAAGAAAACATTCCTACGGAAAACATTCCTACGGAAGAAAACATTCCTGGCAGCGGTTTTCGAGGAGACCTGTTTTGAATATACGGCTTGATTATGTTAAAATAGTTCTATCCTCCATCGGCCTTGTGCTCGCTATTCTTGCGTCGGTGTCCGGTACGGTATTGTATCTGTCAAGCCGTGGTGAGCGAATAGCCATGCTTGAACTTAAGGTTGAAAGCACTGACGCAGAATTAATATCTATCGGCAAACGTATCGATTGTATATCGGCTGATATCACCTTAATTAAAATCGACATGGCGAAGTTAAATGCTATGCTCCAGAACATTACGAACAGTCCCCGTTTTCGCGATATTTGTGTTGTCACACAGGAGGAGCGGCCACGTCAATTACAAACTGGAAAGGAGCGGCACTTCATCCGCGGACTAAAGTGCGCGGTGTCCGTGCCGATCAGTTATGAAAAATATTGATAATGAAATAGCAAAAGTAGAGCGGGAGGTCAGGTTGGCCGCATTAAGCAAGTTTAAAGAATGGATTGACGGGCTGGCTGCCCCAGACCAGTGGGATGCTAAAGTGCTATCTGTCTTTGTTAAGCAAAACAGGACTACTGTAACCGCCGGCGATATGAGCGAGCTGGGCGACCTGTTTACATTTATATCAACTTCTTCTCAATAGGAAACATACATGCCAAAAGGCTCATATCTGTCTTCCGCTTTCAGGCGAAATAAGGTTAATCCGAATATGATTTCGGTACCCGATCTGTATCCTGATGAGCCCGGCTATGACATTGGGGCACTTGATACTTTACTTTTTGCAGGCAGGTTATTCTCCGGACCACAGATATTTGCCTCTTCCCTTACGGTTGATAAGGCGTCTGACAGCGATGATGCCGTTTGGGACTTTTCCCTGCTTAGGCCGTTTGTAAACCTGAAGAATTACTATTCGGGGGCATACCAGGAGTTTGTCTCCGGCCAGCCGGCTGAGGCTACAGCGCTTGAAAAGATATATCTGCCATCGGAATACCTTCGTGAGATAAGACAAAATATCAGGGATGCACAATCGAATCTGGAAGACTTTAAATATCTTTCTCTGGAAAGAAAACAAGAATGGTTTAAGACACACCTTTATGACGGCAAAACGGAAGCCGATCTGGCCGTATCCAACTATATATCCAGGCTGGGCGATATAAGCGACCCTGGTTCGGGTGCGAGTTTTTTATACACACAGAAATTACTTGTAGACTTTGAGAACCAACATCCGGTTAAAGGGGCCCTGTTGTCTCTTATAGTCGATATTTCAATGGATACCCTTACAGATCCGCTTTCGTTTTTCAGCGGCGGCAGATTAAGAAAGGTCCCTGAATTTGCCAACGATCTGGTAAAAACAGTAACTCATGGGGCCGGAATTGCAGGAAAGTTTGCAACAGGCGATATAGGCAAGTATATATCCAGGCTTGCCGGCTATGCTGCCAGACGTATACCAGTTATGGGAAACGTGGCCAAATGGAAATATGAGAGAGATTTGAAGTCTCTCCTGCGAAGGTACAAGGGCAGGCTTGACGACCTGTCTTCGTTTATAGGTAAAGAAGTTGACGATGCGGTCAGGGAATTGAATTTACCCAGTGGCGCCCCATCCGGTAACCTTACAGACAAATTAGCCGCCGGGTTAAAAGATATGTTTCCACATGCGCTAGACAATGTTAACGATACAGGCAATGTTGTGATTAAATCTATTTTCAATGAGATCAGGGATAGTATACAGAAAGTTGTGGACACCGACATTTACGGCAAGCTAAATCTCGCCTCCTCCGCAGAGATCCGTACCGCTATCTCCGGTTATCTTACTAAACTGTATGCCGGGGGTTCGTTTGACGTTAATGTAATAGAGGATATAATAAAGAAGTCGGGTGACGACGCAGACAAGTTTATTGCCCTGCTGACTAATAAACTCTTCCAGGTAAAGATAGACAGTATTATAAAGAAGACGGTTAATTCAGCCAGGTATATACACATGGAACCGGCCGAAGGTGTAAAATATCTTAAAGACGAACTGTTCAGAAAATTCAAGCCGATCCTTAACATGGAAGAAAGGCAGCAGACATTCAGGGCCCTGAATGTGTTTTTTAATGACCTGGCAAGCGGGTCTCCTGTCCCTGAAATGTTTATGGGCACAAGACCACAGGCAATGCGTGATATGTGGCAGGGCACGAAAGAATTCCCTTTTCCATACGATATATTCGATCTTGTGGATAAACAGTTAAAACAGTTTAGCAAAATCGGCAAGAGTAAAATTGAAAAAATAACTGATATGGCCAATGACCTGGTTGCATTTATTGATGATAACAAATTACTGTTTGATAGCCATATTGGTC
>Ga0100394_1004052_pt1 | contig 11955 bp, 14 predicted proteins | sample CryGeymeta201518_FD_81549 | JGI IMG/M metagenome (GOLD analysis project Ga0100394, IMG submission 81549) | Groundwater microbial communities from Crystal Geyser aquifers in Utah, USA - Crystal Geyser metaG 2015-18 | ecosystem: Environmental > Aquatic > Deep subsurface > Groundwater | place: USA... | reverse complement strand
TATCACGGAACCTTCGGGACGTCCGTGAAATTGTGAAATTCTCGGTATGAATAGAATGTTGAAATTTCACGGATGTCCCCAAGGTTACGCCGCAGAAATATGGGAAGTGTCCCTAAATTTTCCCTGATCGGGTCATATGACATGGCAAGGCAGTATTATGAGATGGAAGGCTCAGCCATTTGCCTTATAAGCGGTCGTTTTCGAAAAAACAGTGGTGAGATCACGGACGGAACGTGGTTGATCGTCGGAACAGAGGGCCAGAACGGCTTAGCTTTGTTCGATGAAGAGGCGGAGAAGGTGATTCACGTTCCGGAGGACGGAAAATTCCTCAAAGCCAGGCTCAAGACAACGGAAGAGAAGTGGCAGATGGTCAAGCTCAAGGAGCCTGGGGAGGTGGAGGAGTGCGGGAGCATGATTTTTTATCGGGCCGGAAAGAAGTGGAACAAGGCCGGCAAGGGATCCACTGTCTTCGGCCACGTGATCCACCAAGGGGGCTTGACTTTAAGAAATGCTTTGTGATATGAAATTATTGCCTGTGACTGGGGAATGGGTAGAGCTGATTTTCTAGATAAACCGGTCACGGGTTTTTTTGTGCATAAAAGAACAAGCACACCAGCGGCGATGGAGGGTTAGGTAGCTGCATCTGAATCAAGATGTCTCCAAAGATACCACGAAGCAACGGAGCAATACGGCTTCCATGCTTGTCCAATGCTTTCCAGTACGGTAGTGTCGCCATAAAGCAGCCGAGCGGCACGGTGCAACCCGGCATCTCCCAGCGCCAGAACGTCAGGCCGCTTCAGACCAAAAATCAGGAACATCTCAGCCGTCCATCTACCGACACCAGACAACTTAGTTAATCTGGTGATAATATCATCGTCGGACATGTACCGCAATGCGTCGAAATTTAGCCGCCCATCGCTGACCTGCATTGAGAGTTCGATAATGTATTTTGCCTTGGCAGATGATAAGCCGGCCTCGCGTAATACTTCAATAGGCACAGCAAGAAAACCGGAAGGACAGAACGTCGGCACCAACTCCAGAACCCGATGCTTTATCATATCAGCAGCCTTAGATGAAAGCTGTTGACTGATGATCGCTGTCGTCAGCGCGTGAAATGGGTGGAATTCCCGATTGGCAAGCTGGCAGGGCCCATGCACGACTATCAATCGGGCCATGACTTTGCACGACTGGCTTAAAAAACTTTCGGCTTTGCGCACGACCTTGGACGAGAGGGTGTAGGGCTTAGGTGAGGACATCCTGCTCACGACTTTACTCGCCGCTTTCTGCAGCTTGCCGCAACGCAAGAAAGGCTTCCTTGAGAGTTTGGCTTACCGCTGAATCAGGTTCGTTCAGAACAAAGGTTTGATAGGCATTGAGGTAATCGACCCGTACCCGGTGAAATAGATGCAGGAAGTGACGCAGGAACCCGATACAATCGAGAATCGCAAGCTCGGTGCCTCCCGTTTCCTCATAGAACGTGGCCGCGTATTCGGCTACATACGGGTCTATCTTGTCCGTGGTGACAAACAAGTAATTGTTGATTTGCTTTGGAGATCTGGTGATCTTAGTAATGGCGGCATCAATGTCATCGACTGTGACGCTCTTCATTTTCATTTCGTAGACAGTGACGACGGCATCATCATCTATAAGGCAGATTTCCACGTCACCAAGTGAGCCAGTTTGTAGGTCTGCCGCGTTATGCGAGGCCAGGGGTAACATGCGTTCAGCGAGCCTTGCCCCGGCCGTTTCGTATGCCGCAGCCACTATCATGACTGGCAGACGGCTAGCTTTCTTGCAGGCCAAATGCTGGCCAATAAGGGTAACGATAGCTTCGGAAGAAAGAGGCAGGGATCCTTCCGTACGTTTCAGCGAATCAATCAGGGATGCCATGCGAGAAAGCTTTTCATCACGTACTTTCAGCAATATGCGGACGGTTTCTACAAAAACCAGATCAGCGGAAATACGGTTTTCGGCCACGTCTTCCAATAATTGCAGGGTTTTTTTGTAGAGGTCGCGCGGCTTACCGACAAGCTCACGATCTGTGGTCAGTGCGTAGTCTATGTTCCGTAGAGTAGGCGTAAGAAATGCCGTTGTCGAATTCGCCGGTAAACGATGTTCACTGATGAACTTCGTCAGGAACCTTTCATCATAGGTCCGACCGGAAAAGCTGTCATTGCCGCCGATTTCGGTATAGGGTTTGCGCGGATCAACTGCCGGGTTATGCAGCTTGACGAGAAGACAAGACATGAGTAGCCGAACCCCTGCGCGGTTGCTCGTGCAGCGGCAAACGTAATCGACGCGCTCTTGGATCGCGGTATCGTCGATAACAGTTTGTGCAAGATTAGTAGCGGCTCGCTTGTAAATTGCCTGTAATATCTGGTCGGGCGTTTGTTGTTGTGCCATCATTTAAATAGGCTCTTTTGATTTATCGGGTCGTAATTGGTCCAAAGCACTTCCTGACGCGTGCCCTTGGTTGAATGTATAGTCTTGCTAGTGCCCAAAGTCTTAACCCATTTATTAGGTTTGAAGATCTCGTCCATCAGTGGATGGTAATAGCCTGACACTGCCACTTTGCCCCGACATTCATTCACGGCTTCTGCAAACTCCCGATGCTGGCCTTCGTCCATCTCGAAGCCGTAAGCCTTAGAATCGCCACGCGTTGCGTGCAGATAGGGAGGATCGCAATAGAAAAGTGTGCCAGGGCTGTCATAAAGGCGGATAACATCAACGGCGGGCCGATTCTCAATCTGGACACGGATAAGACGCTGGGCAATCTCATCGAGGGCTTGAATGCCTCCGAGCCAGCGTGATACAACGCCAGACATATTGGAGCGGCTCGTGTTCTTGCAGTTAGCCCAACGACCAAGAGATGCGGTTTGCGCAAGGCCAGTGCGAGTCTGGCGAGCTTTAATATAAAAGCGTTTTGCGCGCTCCAATTCGCTGATACCTCTTGTAGTGCCATAAATAGCATGGTAATAGTCTTCACGGGAAAACGGCGTTAAAGAGATAGAACGTATCAATTCTTCATGTCGATCGCGGAGTACCCGGAAGAAGTTAACTACGTCCCCGTCTATGTCATTGTATGTCTCAACCGGAGAGGTCTCACGATTAAGCAAAACGGCCCCAGAACCAGCGAACGCTTCACAGTAGTGGTGACACTTTGGCAACAAGGGCAACAACCAATCTAAATGCGAGAACTTGCCGCCATACCAGCCAAACACGATTCGGCGACGCCGGCGATTTCTCAAATAAACCACATTAGATTGTTCTAACGAAGGGTCACTATCGAGATATATAGGAGAAACCCCTCTTTTTTTCTTTTTTATCATTGTACAAATTCCCCTGTATGTAAATCAGGCCGCCTAAATATAATGATTTGGCATGGGGATTTAGGACGGGAACACAAAACTACCTCTTCCCCAAAAACTCCTTAAACGCCTTCTCCGCCAGGGCGGAAGCGTTCTTGCCGAAAGATTCATCTGCTGTTTGCTGGATCCGTTCAATCAAATCCACCGGGAGGTTGAAGGATTTGAGCTTAAGCTCCACTCCCCTCTTCGGACGACCCACCGGCTTACTGGCTTCATCAACCACCTTGGCGGAATTGATGATATCTTCTCTTGTAACCTTTTTTGTCCGCATGATACACCACTCCTATCAAAGTTAGAAACGTAATTTTTCTTTCAGCTCTGAATAGAGCTCACGGATCTCGGCTGCGGCCTTGCCGTCCGGTTCGTATTCAGTGACTCCAAGGCCTTCATTGATGCTGGTCTTATACGCCACTCTGGAGTAGAGCTTGGTATTCAGGACCGGAACATCCTTCTCGAATTCCTTCAAGGCAAGTTCAGCCTCCCTGGAGACCTTTGTGTTGGGAATGATCTGATTGAGCACGAAAAATGCGCCTATTTCCTTCCGGCCCCTGCAGAGATTCAGGATCTCTATTGTCTCACCGGAGGCCCATATGTCGTATTGCGAAGGGAGGACCGGCATCAGGAGAATATCAGCGGCCAGGATAGCCGATCTAAAAACCTTTGTGTCACGGCCGCCGGCGTCAACGATAATGAGGTCAAAGTTGAAGCTGGGCAGGTCCTGGTCGAGCTTGTTGCTGGGCAAGGCCATGGCCTTGATATCTTCCTTATCTCGCAGGCCCCGGAAACCGAGGGCCGAGGCCTGAATGTCTGCATCCACAAGCAGCACCCGAACCTTGTTTTTTGCCGCCTCCACGGCCAGGTTCACAGCAATGGTGGACTTCCCTACCCCGCCCTTCGTACTGCCCACGGTCAGGATCTTCATAAGCCCTCCAAATAAATATCAATAAATATTAATTGATATTGATAAATATGAATATTTACTCTGCTTAACCAAAAATGTCAAGAAAGAAAATGATAAAATTTAAAGTAACCTTCGAAGCCAGGAACGGAGGAACTTGCCGATATCGGCTACGTTCCGCACTCCAAAGACCCAGTAAAAAACCATAATTAGAACTAGCAAAACTGCGGGACTAGTCTGAGGAGGGTCTGGAATTGAAATAAGAAGGCATGAAAATATGATAGTAAAAAAAGAGATAAGATGAGACATTCCCAACCTCCCTGTTGAATTTAGGAGGTCTATCTGATATGATATTTTAGAAATATACACAGATTCAACCTCCGGGTTGATTATGGGCTCTGATCAGTCATCTTAGCGGAAGGAGTGATCAGGGCTCTTTTACTTTTCTAAACCTTATTAGTGACCTTTTGTAAAACTCCTCTAACTTTATATAAACGGACTTTCATCAAAAAAAAACCCATCACGCTGACACAAAGCATAATGGGTAATCTTCCTTTGGGCATTAATGCCCGAAATTTAGTGCCACCAATACCTTAAGCCTGATCTTCCAATCAGGCTGCCTTTATCGGTAGCCTTGGCTTATAATATACTTATCAGAAAAAACGTTGTCAAGGTCAAAATAAGAGCTTGTCAAAAAAACCTATCTCATTATTTCATTTCCACAACCCCTCAAACCGATAAGCCGCAGTCCTGGTGTACCTGGTCGTATGCTTGGGATCCCGATGGCCCAAGTAGTCTTGGATCAGCCGGGTGTCATACCCTTTGTTCGCAAGATAGTAGCCGCAACTGTGCCTGAGCATGTGCGGAGTGACGTGGCCCAGGCCTGCGGCCGCTGCAGAGCGGCTCACAATGTAGATCACGGCATGACGTGTCAGAGGCCCCTGCCGTTCCGAAAGGAAAAGCCAAGGCAGGCCGTCTTTGCGGGTATTCATATAACGGCGGAGAACTCTGAGTTCATCTCCATCAACCGGCTGTTCGGTGCTGAGGCTTCCCTTGATGCGCTCTACCCATACCCGGGCCGTAGAAAGATTCAGGTGGGTCATCCGGATCCGGCAAAGTTCAGTCTCCCGGAAACCATGACGGTAGAGCATAATAATAACCGCCTGGTCCCGCTCCGGATAGCGGGATCCCCTGGCCGCTTTCAGGAGCGCATCGATCTCCTGATGGGTCAGGTAGTCCCTCCCCCGCTCATGTCCGTCCACGGTCTTCTCAACTTTTAACATTTCGCCGCTTGGGACCACGGATCACTCCTCTCTCAAACCCTTGCTGTGTCTCAATTTTTAACGCCTAACTTTTAACATAAAGCGTATTTTGTTGAAAGTGCAAATATCAACGGGGTTGTGAATTAAAGTTCAAGAAGACAGCATTGTGCTCGATTTCCGAAGTAGCGTAGTTTTCGGCGACCAGAATGCCGGCTATTCTTGATGCATGGCGTGGGGTAAGGTTCTCGGAATTGTAGCGTGAATTGTCCCGGATCCACGCGCCAAAACCATCCGGTGGCGGCTTGTGCATTAAGAATCCCCCTGCAACACGTCTTCCATGAAAAGTGCTGAGAATTCTCTGAAGGAACGCCGGATCTACAACCACGTCTCTATAGTTATATTCAATGACGACTCCCGTTTCAACACTGCCCTTATAATAAAATGACACGGCTACGCCCGGGTGGCCGAGTGTTGTTGCTTGATTTCGTTTTGCTGCGCACATGAGCAGACCATAATTAATATGAATAATTACTGATATTTACTCTTATTAATTTGAGAAGTCAACAGGAAAGGCGGCGGCGCCTTTCCGGAAATTATGATTTTTATGAAGCGGGAGGGGAGAAAAACGACGGCAGGTGTCGGTCCCGGAGCGAAGCGGAGGGGCCGTCTCCTGCATTACAACCGAAGCAGGGCAGGGACCAGGGCGGGGGAGATGAACGACAAGCCGGTCTCAGGCCCGCAGCGGAGCGGAGGGCCTGAGACCGGCAAACAACGCCAGACCACGGCCGGCGAAGCCAGGCCGAAGCCGAATGAAGGTGGCGGGGGCGGGAAAGCCCTATTGAAGTGGCGTAGAAAGTTCGGGGCCAGGTGAGGACCGAGCCAGAGGCAGAGAGACAGAGGCGGGAGGGCAGGAATAAAAAGACCTTCCTTATCAGCGACAGCGAACGGAGTGACGGCGGAAGTGTACGCCACCGCGGAACGGCGACGAAGGAGCGTGAAGCGGCCCGCGGCGTGAACTGGAGCCGGCACGGAGTGCAAGGAAGAATAGAGCCCGAAGGGCATCAGCAAGATCCGGCTCCGGTCGGAGCGAAGGACGCGAAGGGCCGGGCAGGGACCCGACCGAATCCCTACCTCCCTTTCTCTCCCCCCTTGCCTTATAGATGCCAAAATACATTAGACAGGGTGGAGGGATAGAGAGAGGGGTTAGTGGAGGGAGATCCCCGCAAGGGTGTCGACCGGAACGTAAGGGGGGAGAGAAAGGGAAGGGATTCAAGCGTCCTTCGCTCCGACCGGAGCCGGATCATACACACGTCCGGACTGCAGCCAGCCCGAATTGAGGCAAGAGCTCGGCCGCGGGAGCGCGGCCGAGCGAACATCAGGATCAGCGATGCACACCATCAACTCCGTGGTAGGAGAGGGGAGGGAAGGGCCTGGGGGAACGTGCGGGATGGGGGTTCCCCCAAACAATAAATGCCGTCTCTGGTGCGGTCTTACTTGCACAGCCCGAGCTTTCCCGCACGAGAGACCACCTTCTCCCATTGATGCACGTGAGGGAGGCACAAGGCAGTGCGGCCGATACCGCGGAGGAGGCCGCTCTGCCGCTCATCAGGTCCGCACCCAGCGAGCCCGGCACGCTCATTGCCGGCCAACCCGCCAGGCCCGCTTCGCAATGCAATGAGCGTGCCGGGCGGTTTAGAAGCAAGAGGTCGGCCGGAGGTTTCCCGGCCGGCCGGTCTTCATCAAACGATGTTCATGACCTAAGAATAAATAATAATAATTATCAATAATTAATAAATATTATAGATAATTATACTATCAGAATGGGGGCAAAACGCCTGTATTCCGCTATCATTCTACCAGTATTTTTTGCCTTATAACTCATTGAAAATAAAAGCGAAAAATAGGACTCGTAGTTGTAACCGCTGATCCTCGTAGTACTAACCACCGTTCTTCGTAGTTGTAACCACCGTTCTTCGTAGTTGTAACCACCGATCCTCGTAGTCGTAACCACCGGATTTCAAGCCAGCCTTGTAGGGGCAAGGGTTTGCGGGCAGTGTAAGGTCTATAAGGTCTTTAAAAGGTCTATAAGGACTAAAAGAAGAAAAGATTTTGGAAGAACGAATTAAAAAAACAAAAAGTCACTTTCTGGATTTGAGAGCAAAACTATCGTGCTTTGCCAAACACACCACTTCTTTATTCTCAAAGACAAAACCGCTTTTAGGGTCAAGGATATTGTTCTTGACCAGTTCATTGACGGCACGGACAATATACCGCTTCCGCTCTTTCTTGGGTTGGTCCTCATTCAGATTGAGAGATGAAGCCAACGTGAGAAAGTGACCCTTCCAGGATCTGTCTCGGTGACTCATGACAAACCGGTGCAGGGCCTTGGAAATGGGAGACTTGAGCCTGCTTCTCTGGATCGTGCTAATCAGGGTCACGTTGCCGGCGGCATAGCACTCATAGAAGTGAGGGTTCACGATCACATAAAGCTCTTTGGCCTTATCATCCCATTTGGCAGCGGAGAGGATATTCGAGACATACCAATTGCCGATCTTCCTTTTCCCTTTTGTGTCCCGCTTGTAAATTTCCATCTTGATCACAGAGGAGTGCAGAAGCTCGAGAGCCCTCCTGAATCGATTATAATTGGCGGAACCCGAAGAGAGGCCCATCACTTTCAGTAAGGGAAGGAGAGGGCCCCTGTAGGCATAAGTGGTCTGGCCTCCCACATTCGTGACAGAGCGGCGCCCGGCCTGGTCCAGCAAGGCCAGGACCGCCATAAGAACGTCTTCCTCAAACACACTCAGTTTCGGCCCTGTGAACTTGATGGATCCCCAGCTCGAGCTTGTAATGACCATATCCGAAATGAATGGCCTCTTGGCGACATTGACGTCCTTCTGGTGAAGAGGGAAAAAGGGACTCACCCGGCAGAGATCGGTCGGCATCGGGCAGAAGCTCATCCATAACTGCTCAGGGGGCTCCTGGCCGTCCGGCATGACCTGAGAGAATATCTCTGCAGCCATGCCCGGAGGGGTATCAGGAAACTTCGAGACAATATTCTTATCGATCCGGTCTATGATGGCTTGAAGCTCGGGATTCTTGACCTTTGGCATAGAAGAAGAACGGTCCTCCGGAGAGGGTCCGTTGTCGGATTGTTCGGTCTTCTTTTTGTTTGGCATCGGAACTCTTGGAATAGACTATCGTTTACAAAATAATGGAAGTGGATTTAAATTCCTTGATTTCATCGTACTTGGAACGTTGCAAAAAGTAAATAAGACATTCAAAAATCTCTGTCTTGTTACGGAAAACATTCCTCTGGATCAGTTCATCAGCAATATGGTTCCAGGTCTGGTGATCTGAGGAGCGCAGGGTAAAACTCACTTTTTTAATCTTCTCGGCCAAAGAATCACCTCCTCTCTAAATGGTTCTTCTGCCTAATCTGATAGAATTACTATCATTCCGGAAGCATTCTTGTCAAGAATAATGTTTTTTTAGTTCCATTTAAAGCTATCTTATTGTAATATCAGGCCATGATAAAACTGTTGCGCCAATACATATTGAAGCAACAAGGCGAAGAGACTGATAATAATGGCGAAAGTATAAAGATCGTAGACGGAATAGTGATTGGCGCAACACCAACAGCGGAAAGGAGGGCCGTGTCAGAGCCGCCAGGAGCGGCGTTCGAAGCAAAAGGCAACCAACACCCAGGCGAAGAAGAGGATGTAAAGAGCAAGAAGGCTGTGGGTGAGGATGAAGGGGAGCCAACGGGAGGGCCGGAAGTAGAAAATAAAGGCGCAGGAGTTATGAAGATAAAGCGGGGACGTCCTCACGAGCTGGAAGGATTCTTTATATCCCTGAAGGCGGCCGGGCGAAGTGAAAGAACCATCACAGGGTATGAGTCGGACCTCCGGTTCTGGAATAAAGTCGCGGCCAAAGAGAAGAAGACAGTTTACAAGCTCAAGATCAAAGAGATTGAAGCGGCCATGGTCGGAAGGGACGTGAACACCAGACGGCGGAATGTCTCGTCCTTAAAGGCGCTCGGCCGGTGGTACCTGAGAGACGGCTTCCCGAACCTCCACGTGGAGCTCGAGAAGCTGGCCGTAGTGAAAGGAAAGGCCAGAATCGCCAAGGCCAAGACAGAAGAAGAGTTCAAGAAGATCCGTGAACACGCCAAGGAACTCGTAAAAAAAGGAGACCGGCGGGGGATCTGGATCGGGTTCATGGTTTGCTGCGGACTCCGGATCTCCGAGATACAGAACGCAGTTGCAGGAAAGGACTGGGTGCAGGTCAGAGGAAAAGGAGATAAAGAGAGACGGATACCCTGTCCACCGTGGATCATCAATGCCATGTATAAGACTCCAGGAGCCGGCCGGAAAGGATTCATGAAGAAGAGGCAGGTAATTGACAGGGCCCTCAGAAGGCTCGGCTACAGCCACTTTCACAGCCTCCGCCACACCTACGCTACAATTCTGCTTCACAGAGGGGTTCTCCTGGATACGATTCAGCAGCTCCTCGGGCACAGTTCTATCAGTACAACGCAGATCTACGCTAAAACCAAAATACCGGAGGGGATCAATGAAGTCTTGGAAGAAGATTAGCGGGACGGTTTGCATCACACTGGCGGTTATGATCGGAACAGCTTCCGGAGATCCGGAGGACTGGAGCAAGCTCAAGAAAAAAGCCGACAAGGTCTATGGAGGGATAGACATAGAAGTGGACGTCCGGACAGGACTCCAGACGAACACAGGGATAACAAGTCTTAATGAGTTAGAAAGCGAGACAGGGCCTTACGGCAAGCTGGAAATGAGAGTGCCGCTTTATTCAAAGACAAGACGCATCGAGAACCAGAACGGCAAGGTTGAATTCCTGTCGAAGGGCACGGACTACATAAAAACCATCGAACAAAACAGCCGGATCGTGGAAACACTGAAACAAAAAGCCAAGATCCTCAAGACCGTCATGCAGGACGAAGGGGTACCCAGCATAGAGGCGTACTATAATGTGCTCAACGAAATCGCCGTCAAAGAAGCCGAGATAGAGCAGGCAAGAAGAAATCTTGAAGCCATGTTGAGATAAGGTCATGAAGCTTATAGGAAGAGACAGCACACTCAGCCGGGATATCCTCCCCAGGATCAAAAGGAAAAAGCCTTTCATCGTTACCGGGCAAAGGGGAATAGGAAAGAGCTCGGTTCTGCGGTGGGCACAAGAGCAGTATGAAGGGGAAAAGGTACATGTCAGCTGCAGGACGGCATACGGACATATGCTCAAAGAGATTGCCAAGGCCCAGGGACTTGAAGGCACAAGCCGGATGAAACTGGCGGAGCTGGAGAAGCAGATTATGAAAGGCCCGAAGGTGGCCTTGTTCCTGGATGACCTGGATAGAGCCACACCCAAGCTCATCGGTTTCCTCGTTGCCGTCGATGAAAGATGGCCGGTCTACATGGCAGGGGTTGAACCGTTCCGGGAGGAACTCAAAAGGCTACTGTGGGGCAAACAGAAGATAAGACTCAAACCGATTGTACGGGAGAGTCGAACAAAACTAGCTGAGCTGTGCGTGGAGCAGACCGGGACCACCGTACCGGTGAGCACCCTGGCGAATCAAAGCAGAGGGATCCCCGGGCGGACCTGGGCCATGGCAAGAGGGGAATATGTAAGGGAAGACAGCGAGCGTGTCGAAGGAGAAGAGATCAACATAGCGCCTGTGCTCCTGATTTTTGTGGCCGGGATCATGGCACTCCGATACATCGGGATGGGAATGGGTGAAAGAGATATCTACATGCTCGGCGGGATCGGCATGGGAGCCGCCGTTTTTCTGAGATACTTTATCTTCTCATTGATGAGGAAATAGATGACAGCCCCGACACACGTTGCCTTCGGTGTAGCTGCAGGGCTCCTGTTCGGAGCGCCGGACTATGCAGTTAAACTTCTGGCCGCCGGGGCGCTGCTGCCCGACATAGATCATCCGCAATCGGCCATCGGCCGGGTCTTCTTTTTTCTTTCCTATCCGTTAAACAAGGTCTTCGGCCACAGAAGGCACATCCACTCGATCCTTCTCTGGCTGCCGGCAACCGTCATCGGGTTTATGTTTTACAAACCGGCCGGCTGGATCGGCATGGGAGCGATCTCCCATTGTCTCATTGACTGCCTGAACACGTCCGGCGTGGCGCTCATGCTGCCGATAACAGAAAAGATCTTTGTGCTCGGGAGCCGGAAGTTCCGGATCCCCACGGCATCAAAGAATGAGTTTGTGCTGATGATGGTCTTCGGAATGGTCGCATGGGGCGGCGGATACATCGGGTCCAAGGGCGGGGTCCGGGCCATTTTTGACGCCCTGATCGGGTCATATGACATGGCAAGGCAGTATTATGAGATGGAAGGCTCAGCCATTTGCCTTATAAGCGGTCGTTTTCGAAAAAACAGTGGTGAGATC
>Ga0100394_1004035_pt1 | contig 11975 bp, 7 predicted proteins | sample CryGeymeta201518_FD_81549 | JGI IMG/M metagenome (GOLD analysis project Ga0100394, IMG submission 81549) | Groundwater microbial communities from Crystal Geyser aquifers in Utah, USA - Crystal Geyser metaG 2015-18 | ecosystem: Environmental > Aquatic > Deep subsurface > Groundwater | place: USA... | reverse complement strand
TTTGGTTGCTCGATAATCCGGCAATGTTACACAACGTGAACGAGGCAATGGGTTCCAGCGGTGTCGTAGTTATACAGATTCGAGTAGCTGGGGCCATGGAAAAGATCTGGGGTCCCGTAGCAATTTCCCTGGCTAGAGCTTTCTTTTTCACGAGACCATCAAATACGTAGATTTTACAGTCGGGATTTCTTAGATCAACACCACCACCAAACTTCAGAAGCATTGGTTTCAGTGCCAATAGTGCCTCCTTTTCCATGCTCACCGATCGTGTAGTACCACCGTGCCGTCGTTCCTTTTTACTTCCTGCTTCATCGCCAAAGTGTCTAACTCGCACAGCCCACGAGTCCTTTTCGTTGTCCCCACCGCGCATGACATCCTGAAAACCACCACTAGAAAGAGCATTGTCGTTAAGGTCCGAATATGTGTCTCCGACCGCTACGACTTCGTAGACCGTATGAATCAGGGAACATCGCGAAGCTGCTGCTATGAACACTTCCAACGAGAAATCATTTCTATCGAAAGCGCCATCATCATCTGATAATGTGATCCATTGCATTGCCTTGTTAAATGCATTGAGTTTTACGGGGGACATATAGGCTTCTCCGTCGTAATTGAGAGCATTTTCAAAATGGATCGGTGACGTTTCTTCATCAAAGGATTGATGGGTCACAGCCGTTAAAGCTCCGAGAAATTCGGGATGCCGAAACGCCAGGCTGTATCCTTCGACATCTTCACCCCTCCAGTGGACCAGTAGTTTTTCGGGAGCAGCCTTCATCCGATTGGTAGGTTTTGTCTGGGAATCGGATTTTTCTGTGTCCATGGTATCAACGCGGAGGGATGATCTGTATGAGCTGTATCTGTTATGCTGAAGAGAAACGTGACGAGCCAATGTAGAAAAGCATAAACTGCGAGGTATTCTTAATGATATCAACAGACCCAACGCCATTGCCGTTCTCGACAAAATAGACATCCCTATCTTTCCAGGGATAGAGCGTCTGCTTTTAGCTCTCGTTTGGTGAGCCACTCTTATTTACGGAGTGTGTTGTGTGTTGTCACGTTTTTGGTTTTTGTCGCTGAGATGTAGGTCTACTGGAGTGGTACCAGTATGCAGATAGAATTTTTTGTGGTTCCGTGCTAGTAGATCAACTATGCGTCGAACTATAAAGACTCTATCCTTATAGTGGATCCTCTCCCGCTACAATATCTTCTTGTGGTATGTACTCGTATGTATGTGGACTTGATGCGAGAAGACAGCTGTTACCAAAGCAGCTATCGTGATTAGGGGCAGCTCGAGTCTACTCTCAGAATAGTGGATTCGTAAAAACCAGAATACCTCAACAACACAAAAAGTGCATTCGTAGAGCTACATTAGTAAAACTTCGAAAAAAAGCTATCTTAAGCACACTAAAGGAAATTACGAATCCTGGGTTTTCTCAACGCCACAAAAAAGTAGCAACACCACCAGTGACCATCAAACTCAAGGCTCAAGGTAGCGGCGATACGGGGCACTAGAAGAAAAATACGAATCATGGGGTTCTCAGCGCCCCAAAAATGCAGCAGCACCAGTGACCATCAAGCTCAGGGTAGCGGCCACACGGGTCGATCCAGATATATCTGAAGGATTGGATTCACTGGTAGGCTCCCCTTCCTGCTCTTGAGTGGGTTCCTCTTCTGTGGTTGTTTCGCTTTCCGGTTCTTCTGGAGTGCTTCCTTCCTCGGCAGTTGACTCTTCGGTTGTTTCGCTTTCAGGTTCTTCTGAAGTGCTCCCTTCCTCGGTAGACCCATCTTGTGTCAGAGAAATTCCTTCAAAGTTTTGATCTTCCTCCAAGCTGTCAAAGCTCTGTGCAACAGAGCACTCTCCAACTCCCATGCAGGCGGGGTTGCGGCAATCTGAGCAATCGGGCTGGGATTGCAAAAAGCGAGTGCGATTCTCTCCAGGAACAGGACCTTCCTCAACAAGTACGGCAGTTTCGGCTTCATTGATATCTTCTCCCGCAATTTCCACGTAGAGAGCGGCACAGGCTTTGACAGGTGACGCCACACATCCCTCTCCAGTGCCAGCACACCGGACGTAGCTGCTAAGATCAGAAAACTTGTAAATGTCTTCCGTGAACGCACCTGGGTCAAAGAAAAGTGCAACAGCATTCACATCTTCATCGGCGACTCCTTCATCTGGACGATCCAAAAAGTCAAATTCGACCCTAGAATATGACAAACAAGGGGGGGGGGGGGACTGAGAAGGCCATCCAGAGACCGCTCGTACAGAAACAGTGATACATAGACACGGTACTCACCTGGAAAGTCCTTGGTCGTCCGGAGGAAGAATCGTTCCGAGATAGCGACTATGACGCCCGGTAGGATAATTGTCCCCTTTGGCAGCTGGAACGTTGTCCAACTGCAAGATCACTTGGGTACATTCAGGAGCCGTTGTTCCTTCATAAATATTCAGGTACCATTTTCTTTCCCCAGTAATGTACTTTCCGGCTTCACGGACCTCCCCTTCAAAATAAATCATATCAAACAAGACGTCTGAGTTGCGCTTGTACGAAACGTTAGGAACTTCCGAGTCGTCATTAACCTCAACTTGTCCCGTTGACAACCAGTAAGAGCCCTCGCTGCTGTTTGATGAGGTAACAGCATAATGATAGTCGAGCTTAAATCCAGATTCAGAGGGATCCGGCTCGAAGCAGCAATACAGAAATACCCCATCAGCATTTGGACAACAATCTTCTACGAGACCAGAGCATCCTGGATTAACAGCACAAGAGGCACCCTTGTCTTCGCAGCAATCCAAAAAGATACCAGCGAGACTGGTCGGACAGCAATCATCAGCCAAATTTAGAGCGGCACATTCAGGATTGGCGGAACATGTCTTGCCATCATCGCCATTTTGAGCTGCTGCCGAATGGGACAGACTCAAGGCAAGTAAGGCAACTGGGAAAAACTTCATTTTTTGTTGCAAAATAGTGGTTAGACTTTTTACTTGTTGTGTTGATTGAAAAATGAAAAAAGTGTGGATAGTAGACCAGACTTAAGTCAACCTTTTACTTGTTGTGTTGATTACAAAAAATAATAATAATATGAGGTGTAGCACTTCTAGAGTACCCATTAATATCTTTTTGAAAAAGTGATGTTAGTACGACTTGCGCTCTGGTGACCGGAACATTTTACTGTAGAGGTGCGCCTCGCGCACAGTTGCTGAAATAGACGCATTCCACATGATAATCGGAGTAAGAATATTGGCCGGGAAAGTCTCAGTCAAAAGTACTTACTGTAGAATAGTCCGTGAATAGCAACGTAGGGCGATGTAGCAGAGAGGCAGCGCATCCATTATCTACGACTCCGACAGAGAAAATGTCAAGTTTATACTAATATGTGCCAATGACGCCCCATTGTACGCAATATTGAAGTCATGCGGAACGTCATAAAATTTTGGATCCCTCGTTTTCTGGTTTTCATATCGGTTGAGAAATACGAGTGAGTATCAGTCAAATCTGAAATGTTCCAGGAATGCACTGTTCCGTCTTTAGATTATTGTAATAAAGATCAGTCATTTATGCGAATACCTTCAACTATCGAACGCGCATATCCTTATTCGGACACATCTAGAACAGTATAAGTCTCCGGCATGAGATAGGCTGACTGTTCTTGCTTACCTGGAAACCACGACTGTAGTTTAATCTTGGTTGCTGTGCCACCCACTCCTCGCACTTGTTCCTCAACGACTCCCCTGCTACCCTACCAATCAAACAGTTCACACACAAGTCGCTGGTTTGACGGACATACCACGACTGCACTTCTCGTTGTTGCCGTCCATGGGCTGTTGGGTATAAAAAAAATCTGGCCTACTAAAACGTTGTAGCTTCTTTGCGTGCCGGGATACCAGGACAGGCTTGAGCTGAACCTTTGCTGTTCCGCATACTCGGGCTTCCTTGACAATACCCGTTCCGAACAAACAAAGGACGCGCGTTTATCTTCAAACCCTCCACGCCGACAGGCGAAAATCGTTCGGAATGATTCGCAGCTGATGATAAAATAGAGTAGCTTTGATGGAGAGCAGCAATTCGAATGCTGATTGTTAGGTTATTATTAGAGTTAAATCCTTTCTCAGTGGTGTATTTTCCACCTATGAAGAAGCAAACTGAAGACAACTCGTAGAGTAGCCTTAATACCAGTACGAGTAACCGTCATCTGTTTCCACCCGAGCAACTGATAAGAACGTTCTCGCAGCCCCATCCATATGTACAGTCGTCAGAGCCTGTGATTGGTCAATCTAGAGTAAGCATCACCCCTTGAAAATAATGGGGGTCTACATTCATTCGTCAAGGTTTGAAATATTACAAATTAGGAACAAATTTAGGGGATTATTTGGGGGGGCCAAAGAGTGAAAAAGATATCGTGCATCACAACGAGATCTATTCTCGACGACAGCATTGGGTTTTTGCTTTCCTTTTCTCAAACAAGTCGACCAAAAAACGTTTTAGAGCCTCAGATTTTAATTACCTCACAAATATTTTATTGAACACGTACATAAAATATTTCGTTCGTCTTTTGGCAAATTATAATAATTCAATTATATTCAATTCCAATTCCACTTCATTCAATTTTTCAATCATGACTAAGACTTCTGCCGAAAAACGTAACTTCCTCTTCTCGAGTGAATCCGTCAACGAGGGACATCCCGACAAGATTGCCGATCAGATTTCGGATGCCGTCTTGGATGCCTGTCTGAAGGCCGATCCTTACTCCAAGGTTGCCTGCGAGACAGCTACCAAGGATAACATGGTAATGGTCTTTGGAGAGATCACCACCAAGGGTGCTATCGACTATGATGCCATTGTCCGCGCCCAGGTCCGTGAAATTGGATTTGACTCCTTCGAAGACGATTTGTCCAGTGTCAAGTCCAAGGGACTGAACCATGCCGACTGCGAGGTCCTTGTTCGCATCAACAAGCAATCTCCCGACATTGCTGGAGGTGTCCACATTGGAAAGAGTGAGCTCGATGTCGGTGCTGGTGATCAGGGTATCATGTTTGGTTATGCCAGTGACGAAACCGAGAACTGCATGCCCCTCACTCACATGATGGCCACGCAGCTTGGAAAGCGCCTGACGGACGTCCGCAAGGATGGTTCCCTGTGGTGGTTGCGCCCCGATGGAAAGACCCAGGTTACCATCGAATACACCCAACACGAGGACGGATCTGTCGAACCCATTAAGATCCACACCGTCGTCATTTCCACTCAGCATGCCGAGCCATCCAAGGCCAAGCGTACAGAGGAACAAAATGGAAACGATAACCGCCCCGCTTACACTGGAGATGAGCAGCTGGCCCCTACCATGGAGGAAATGAACGAACTCATCCACGAACATGTCATCAAGGCCACCCTCGAGAGCATCAAGCTCAAGAACGGAAAACCCGCATCCAGCATTTACGATCGTGATACTTGCAACCTTCACATCAACCCCTCTGGAAAGTTCATCATTGGAGGACCTCAAGGAGATGCTGGTCTTACCGGACGTAAGATTATCATTGATACCTACGGAGGATGGGGTGCCCACGGAGGAGGTGCCTTTTCCGGAAAGGATCCTACCAAGGTCGACCGATCAGCTGCCTATGCCTGCCGTTGGATGGCCAAGTCTGTTGTCAAGGCTGGACTTTGTAAGCGTGCCTGTGTCCAACTGTCCTACGCCATTGGTGTTGCCAAGCCACTCAGTTTGCTTGTCGAAACATACGGAACAGAAAAGGATGGTCTAACCGCCAAGCTCATTACCGACATTGTCAAGATCAACTTTGACTGCCGTCCCGGTGCCCTTGCTCGTGACCTTGTCCTTCGTGAACCCAAGTACAACGCGACTGCTGCGTACTGCCATTTCGGTCGCGAACCATATGTCAAGGATGGCATGAAATTCTTTGCCTGGGAGGATGTTGTTGACCTAACAAAGTACGCGTCCATGTCTGAGGCCGAAGTCGAAGCCGAGGTTAATTCTCAGCAGGCCGAAATCTTGGCGAAGTGGGTCGATTAAACGGGTCTCAAGCAAACTTGCAAACAAAAAATGCGCCTGGAGGAAAACAAAAATTCCAGATAAAGTAAATTGATGAAATAATAATAATTTGGTTTTCGCATCTACGCAGGTTCAACATTCGATTTTTTTTGTTTGCGCAAATCCTTGGTCCATTTGTCGCTATTAACTAAAAATGGTGTTATTTTCAATTTTCCACAATAGCCCGAGAGCCTACAAATAAAATACCCTTTCATAATTTCCCACGGTAGCCGAAACTTATTTAAAGCCAGTACTAAATAATAAATTTTGAATAATAAACGTTTTTACCGAGAACTTGGGCTTAGCCACTATTCGATTGGCAGCTCAAAGTGAATGAGCTTTCCTTTCACAGCAAAAGGGAATGACCTAATAGATTGCCCAAGATATGAGAGTGTAGGAAGAGTCGCAATGCTTGAGTTCATAGACGAAAGAAATGTGAAAAACTACTGCACGTTTTTAGAAACGGCAGATGGGTGCCGTTTGCGTTCGTGCCATTTCCACCTTGTGACCAAAGAGATCTCGAATGTTTTTGATACGGTATTTGATCATAGTGGGGCGTTCCAAAGACAGACCCCAGGCAATTACACGAACATTCTCGGGCAGTCCCATTGGTGCGAGCATTTCTGGTCGGAACATTCCCGAGTTTCCAATTTCAGTCCACTTTTTCAGATCAGGATGGTATCCGAAGATTTCCATGGATGGCTCAGTGTATGGATTGAAAGCAGGTTTGAACCGAAGTTGCGTAATTCCAATCTTTTTGAAAAAGGTTTCAATGGTACCAATCAAATCGCCCAACGACAAATCGTAATCCGCTACCAGTCCTTCGACTTGATGGAACTCACATAAGTGTGTCGCATCCATCGTCTCGTTACGGAACACTCGATCAATGGAAAAATATCGGGCCGGTTTGAAGCCACCCTCTTGGTTGGCTAGCTTGTACAGCATTTGACTTGAGACAGCTGTGGTATGGGTTCGCAACAGATTCTTGAAGGCTTCTTCTCGCTTGAAATCATAACGATATCCAATGGAACCAGCGCCTCCCTTTTCGTGCATGGTTTTGACGCGTTCGTAATATTCTTCTGGCACTGATACAGTTTCGGCGGGATCTTTGATGAAAAATGTATCGTGTGCATCGCGAGCAGGATGCGATTGTGGTTGAAAGAGTGTGTCAAAATTCCAAAAGGAGGATTCTACCCATTTGTTGGTGGGCATTTCTTGAAATCCCATTTGCATCAGAATCTTTCGAAATTCCGCCCTGACCTTCAAGAGCGGGTGCAAATATCCTCCTCCCACCTTTTCTCCGAGCGTCATGAAATTATAAGGTTTGAAGGTGGTGTTTTTCCAAGAAGCATTGTCGAGCATTTCCTTGGTCAAATCCGCCGCCTTTTTGACACGCTTTGGTGCAAACGAAGGCCCTCGGCTGACCTTGTACGATTTTCTTGTCACCAGATTTACCAATTTTCGTCGTTTCAGAGTGTCGGTATCCTATTTGAACGTCCCCAAGAGATAATTGTCAGCATGGAACCATTCCTATTGCCAAGCCAAGCCAAGCCAACCAGTATGTCATGACATGACATAACTTACCTTTTTATCCAAAGATTCCGGGTCAAACTTCGCATCACTGAGAGTTTGAAGCGCCTTTTGCACAGAATCTTCTACTTCGTCCGTTTTCTTTAAAGAGACCAAGTCTCCGCCGTCCTTTTTGATCCACTTGTTCTTCATACAATTGCCCATGCCAATTTTGGCCACGTCGTTGCCGACGGCAGCTTGTAGATCAGGCAAATTCATTCTCCCAGCACCCTGAAGAGCCTCGAGGACCAGCATTTCTTGAGATCCATTGGCCAAGATTCCTTCGCCCTCTTCGCTCAAGGCGTAGAAACTGACCGACAAGGATTCCGTTACGACGAAGGCATCGGCCTCAAGACTCTTGAGAGCTCCGACCACCTGTTTGTGGTCGAGTTTGGCAGCGTCGGACCAAGGAAAGGTATCTGCAATTACCGAATCATCGGACTTGGCCAGATGAGCAAGGATAGCTTCTTCGCAAGCTTCTGTCATGGTTAAATAGAGGAGGAGTGTAGTAGCTACTAAGTTTATGGATAAAGATGCCGGCTATGATGAATCTGTCTACTATTAATAGCTACTAGCTAGACTAGTAGTAGTTGTAGTTGATTTATTATTACTAGTAGACTAGCTAGACTACTAGTACTAGCACCGGTGTTTGATTTCGATTTTATTGAGGTCAAACGTGGAACCTCAGATATCGCTCTCTAATTGCTTACCATTGGTAGGTTACTATCTCAAATTAGGTTATGTGCTTCAGCTACCTGCTCCTACCAGCAGGCAATTTTTTTTAATTTCGGCACGCGAGATCGCAAGACTTGGTGACAAGAACGACAAGCATTGTTTTAGGTACCAATAATATATTACTAACAGACGAACATGATGCTAGCTTTGACCTCAAAGTTCCAAGTTTGCAGGTCGATAGCTCCGATAGACATACTGGGAGCAATATAGTTCGCTCTCTTTCTAACAATGCCAGGAAAGAGACGCAATAACATTATGCTGCTATATTCGTTTGAAGTTTTCTCCGCTGGTTGTCATCTCAAAATCATCCATAAATTTGTTCAAATCATCATCATCGTCTTCTTCCTCGGCATTCTCCTTGACTTTACACTCGGCTTGAAAATCAATCTTTTCGCTGCCGTCGGTAGCTTCTGCTGCAGCCGCTGCTGCCAAAGCTTCACGCGCATAGTGCTCGCCACCTGTTTGCAATCCAAATTGATCAATTTGATTCATGACATCATCAACCGAATTAGCATTCTTGGTACTCGAAGCCAACACTTGAGATCCATCGGCAAAGACCCAAGTCGTTCCAGCAGGTCGGTTATTCGATTCATCCGTTGACAAAATGATAGAGACGGGTGTGTTGGAATTTCTTTGCAACTGACGATTGGGATGCTGCGAGTTAGAGAAAGAGGACGTGTTGCTGCTGGCATCATCGGTACCCACGTCCGGGACCATGTCGCAGACCTGAGTCCGTATGGCTTCTCGGTGTGCTCCACGCTTGGCTTTATCATTCAAGGCATTCAAATGTTTGTTTTGCAGCAATTCTTGACATGTTGGTCGTCGCGACGGATTCTTTTGCAGACACGTATCAATCAAATTGCGAAAACTGGAACTATAATCCTCGTTCACGGTGATTGTTTCACCCACATCATCTCCTTCGTCCTCTTCGTCGTACGAGTCCAAATTGGGTGGGTCTTCTTGAATTGTAAGAATCAGTACCTTCATGGGAGGATATTTGGCGTAGGGTGCGTATCCTTTGGCCAATTCCAAGGCCGTAATACCCAGCGACCAGATGTCAGCCTTGTAGTCGTAACCGTGAACTTGTTCCATGACTTCGGGGGACATCCTGCGATTGCATTGAAATAAAAGCAGAAAGATAAGAACACAGCAGATACCAATATTATAATATGACACGCAGGTCAGTCGTTCAGATAACATGAACCGCAAAAAACAAACGCTCGATTTCACATTTCGCATTTCGCATCCCCAGTTCTTGAAAAACACACACACACACACTTCTTTGAAACGCACCAACACGGTGTCCCCACAAAGGTCTTGGCTCGATCTTGTTGCGATCCTGCTTGTTCCAACCATCCCGAGACACCAAAATCCGCAATTCTGACTTCGCCGTTGCCATCCAGCAATATATTGCCCGCTTTAATATCACGGTGAATCTGTCCATTGTCGTGCATATATTTCAAACCCAACAGTGTTTCGTGCAAAATATACAAAATATGGGGTTCCATCTTACAACATGTACGGTTCTGGTCGCGACATAACCGCCGGGCCGACTGTAAGCAGTGCAGGGACGAACCCTTGCGCATAATCTGCGTTACCAACCAGAGATCGGTGCCTTGAACAAAGGCGGTGTGACAGGGCAAGACATTGGGATGACTGGAAAGTCGCATGGCCTGAACCTCGAGCCGAATTTCGGCCAAATTTGAATCAATGTGATCCAAGTTAAGGACCTTGACGGCACAGTATTTACTACTACTATTGGAGGAAGATTCGGTGGCGTCATTCTTGATGCGTGCACCCCAGACGGAGGCAAAGGCACCTTGACCAATCTTTCCCATCAATTCGTACTGGGATGCATCCGTCGGCCATTCGAAGGGAGGCTGCGCTTCTGGCGCTGGATCCTGTGCAGTCGATGCCATGCTGAATGCTGATGTGGTGCCCCCCCCCTAGAACCTAGAACGGAGTAGCTAAGTTTGGAATCAAAGGGATAAACTCGCTGGTAAAGTGGAGTATTGCCTTAAGATTAAGTCAATTCTTCTCCTCTTTTCTGCTCTTATCTGCTCCTTTCGTAGAAGATTACAACAGCTCTTCTAATGCTGCTGCGCGCTAATGCTCTGTTGAAGGTTGAAGTACTATTAGGTTTGTAAGTCACACCAAGTCGTGTGAGTCTTTGTTGTTCGGTGCGGTAGTGCACCGTCGAGAAGATGCGGCGGAGGTGAAAAAACAGACTGAGTACCAGGTAGTAGACTAGTACTGGTAATAAAAGTCGAAGTAGTCTAGTAGTAGCGTACCTGGGCGAGGGGGGGTAATAAGAGTGTTATCGTATTAGTACTAGCGGTACTCTACTAGCTACTAGTAGTAGCTAGTGAATTAAGTACTGTACCTGCTTTAATTCTTTTCTAAACATCCACCCGGGCAAACCATGAAATAATAACGACTCCTCTAGTAGTAGTAGTCTAGTATTAGTATTTTCTACTCTCAAGATCCTTAAAAAACGATTTCCACCGTGCTTGCAAGCATGTATTGATCATATTCATCCTTATGATATCGTTTATTTATAGAACTAGATGACTTATAGTTGCTCCTGTTGCTCCCGAACAAAGGTGTCAGGAAGAGTGAATCCCCCTACGCAAGGGCCACAGTAGTCGTCGTGATAAGCTGAGAATATCTCGTGTGTTTTATCCTCTCGAACACAAAGTGACTGGTAACCACGGTAGGCAGAATAATGACAAATGTATACCATATTTTCACCTCTGCAGGGATAGTCCTTTGCGACACAGCTTTGCTTATCATTATTGTTGTCTGCTCTGGCCTTCTCAGAGCTTGCACTCCCAAGAATTGATTCAGTTTCCAAGGCACGCCGTCTACTACAGGCGCCACAGGTGTAGGTATGCGTGCTAAAATCAAGATCTCCTGACTTGAGACCTGCAAACGAGAAAGTTAAAATGCCTGTCAATAATACCGGACACGTGGTGCATTGCAGAACTTTGAATGCAACACAGAACTTACATTTTGTTCCGCCTGTACCATCATCAACGCAAACGTCAGCCTTCTGGGCTCCAACTCCATCCCCTGAAAACGATGACGACATTGCATTAGCGGTACGTAATTATACTCTAAATTTCACGGTACAAAACCAAACGCAGATTGACTTACCTGTACATCTCGCTGACTGTACATTATCATAGCAGCTAGATTTTTGTGCGCAACGGTAGTGTTTGGGAAGGAGAGAGCGAAAGCGAGAGAGCGTTAGTAGCGAAAAGATGACGAGATCGTAACCCGAAACCGACCTTTGTAACCACAACTTACTCTTGGGCGTCCTGTTCGCTTGAAAGAACTGATCCTTCAACAATTTTTCCCGGTGGAATGCTTGGTGAACTGGAGATACTGGGGACAGAGGAAGAGACAGACGTTGGGCTGGATGTTGGACTGGATTTTGGGCTGGATGTGGGACTGGTGGTTGGACCTGCTGTGGGTATTGCTGTGGGTATTGCTGTGGGTACTGCTGTGGGTACTGCTGTGGGTACTGCTGTGGGTATTGCTGTAGGTATTGAGGTGGGTATTGAGGTGGGTATTGAGGTGGGTACTGCTGTCGGTACTGCTGTCGATACTGCTGTCGGTACTGCTGT
>Ga0100394_1004031_pt1 | contig 11979 bp, 5 predicted proteins | sample CryGeymeta201518_FD_81549 | JGI IMG/M metagenome (GOLD analysis project Ga0100394, IMG submission 81549) | Groundwater microbial communities from Crystal Geyser aquifers in Utah, USA - Crystal Geyser metaG 2015-18 | ecosystem: Environmental > Aquatic > Deep subsurface > Groundwater | place: USA... | reverse complement strand
ATTCCGGTGACGTCGGATTCGGGTCTCCTTGTCTCACGTTCCCTTCGGCTGGCTCTGACTGGTACACCAAAAAAGTACACCCAAGTACACCTTTTTCACTGGCCCCCCAGAAAACGCATGCATAAAATCAAAGATATGCTGCGAAGCCTGCGTTTATCTACAACCGTCTTGTTGCCACAATACAAGAATTTTGCTTTTGTTTCAAAAATTTCAGTGCCATGACAGCCACGAAACTTGATGATGCCATTCAGGCCGCAGTCTCGGCCTTGCCTTCGAGAGTAGAGAGCGACTCTATGCCGGGTGAATTAACCATTCCAGCCGGAACCTTGTGGGGTGCCCAAACGCAACGATCTCTCCAGAATTTTCCCATTGGCGATATGGAATCTCGCATGCCACTCGAGATTGTCAAGGCTATGGCCATTGTCAAAAAATGCTGTGCTGAATACCATGCGAGCACTGGAAAATTAAGTCCTCCTGCCGTTGCCAAAGCCATTTCGCAAGCAGCGGAAGAAGTCATTCGTGGACAACACGATCGTCATTTTCCCCTCGTGATCTTCCAGACAGGATCTGGTACGCAAACCAATATGAACGTCAATGAAGTTTTGTCGAATCGTGCCATTCAAATCTTGAATGGGGAGGTGGGATCCAAAAGTCCTGTACATCCCAACGATCACGTGAATATGGGACAATCGTCGAATGATTCGTTTCCTACAGCCATGCATATATGCAGTGCCCAAATATTGCACGAACGGACCTTGCCCGGACTAGAAATCTTGTGTTCCTCTTTGAAAGCCAAGGCCAAGGAATTTGATAGCATTGTTAAAATTGGTCGCACTCATTGTCAAGACGCCACACCTCTGACACTCGGACAAGAGTTTAGTGGCTACGCTCAACAGGTAGAATACGGCATCGCGCGTATCAAAGCTGCCTTACCTTCTCTTTATAGGTTGGCATTGGGTGGAACGGCGGTAGGAACTGGATTGAATACGGTGGAAGGATATGATGTTGCCATTGCGAATGCCATTGCCAAGGAAACGGGTCTTCCCTTTACCACGGCCCCCAACAAGTTCGAAGCCTTGGCAGCGCATGATTCCTTGGTGGAAGTTTCTGGTTCTTTGAATACGTTAGCTTGCAGTTTGAATAAAATTGCCAATGACATCCGTTTATTGGGCAGTGGACCAAGGTGTGGATTGGGCGAATTGTCGCTGCCCGCCAACGAACCCGGGTCCAGTATCATGCCCGGGAAGGTCAACCCAACACAATGCGAAGCCATGACGATGGTCTGCGCCCAAGTCATGGGAAACCATGCAGCCATTACTATTGGTGGATGTCAGGGACATTTTGAATTGAACGTCTTTAAACCCGTCATGGTCGCCAATTTGTTGCATTCTGCCAAATTGATCGGAGACGCCTCCAAATCTTTTGCGGAACGTTGTATCACTGGTACTGAAGCCAACAAGGATCGCATCCACGAATTGTTGCATGGCAGTCTCATGTTGGTCACTGCCTTGAACCCTCATATTGGATACGATAATGCGAGCAAAATTGCCAAGGATGCTCACAAAAATGGAACCACCTTGAAGGAGGCTGCTGTAGCGAGCGGTCTTCTGACAGCTGAGCAATTTGATGAATGGATTGTGCCAGAGCAAATGATCGGACCAAAAAAGGACTAATGCAGAAGAGAACTGAATAGTGAGGCAAAAAGTTAATTGAAAGACAAGTTACATCGTAAGGCACTACTTAAATGACACAAATCTACACGAATGTGCTTGCCTACTAAGTTGCAGATTATAAATTGTTACTCTTATAAGTCTTCATCCTCGACAGAGATAAACCCATCATCTCCTGCTCTGTCCGATGCATCTTTCTTTTCGTCCAGTTGTTCGTCCTTGCTGGCAGAAGTTGCTGGCTCTAGACTCTCATCACCAGATGGATTCGACGAAACGGCTACGGGTTCCTCATCCTCGCCATCGTCGAAGGAAGATTCCGCAGCCGCAATTGCAGCTTCTGCTGCAGCCAGTGCATCTTCGGAGCTGCCATTTTCCTGCTCTTCTTCGTCTTGTCCGTCGACTAATTCATCAGCACATGAAGCACTTTGGACCGAGGAGGTTTTAGATCCCATTGACCCATTCGCTATAATACTGGAACCAGAAACGGCAGGCTCATCGGCAGAAGGCGTGCTGGTAAATCCTTCGTCAGTTTGGGTTGGTTCATTTGCAGACGAAGTTTGTTTAATAGCATGTTCCTCAGCAGCGGATGACAATTCTTCAGCAGCCGCAATGAAATTGAAGCCCGAGGTAACAGGCTCGGCCTCTTCGGCAGTAGTATCTTCCAGTGATAGTGTTGGGGTATCTTCGTTCTCGCCAATAGCGGCGGGAAGCTCGTCAGCGTCTTCGCTCATGCTTTGTACTGCCGCCGATATCTCCGCGTCCTCTTCGCCGGCACTGTGAGCTGCAACTGGTGCTTCCTCAGTGTCGTTTTCGGTGTTGTTCAGTCCTGCATTGGAAACCTCTTCCACGTTTGCTTCTCCTTCATCTCCAGCTAGCGCTTGCTCCATTTCCTCGTCAGTCAAATCTAGAGATTGCACGTCAGCCATTAACTTTTGAAGTTTCTCGTCCAATACCGCAGCCAAGTCGAAGTCCTCTTCTTCTACTGCTGCACTCAGTCTTGGTTCAATATCCGTCAGCTCCTGCATTAAACTTCGGCACCTGGCAAATCTCTCCTTTTTCGACTTTTTGGAGACGACCGGAGCTTCTTCCTTAGCTTCTCCACCGTCTGAAGATTTATCGGCCGGCTTGCTATTCGAAACGTCAGCAGCAACTGCTTCACCGGAAGGTAAAATAATATCAACTATCAACTCTTCCCAGCCGCCATACTTCTCGCCGTATGCCTTTCCTTCCACGACAAGTGATTTGATTTGCTCCTCAAGCACAAAGGCGCCGACGCCTTTGACCCTTTCAGGCTCGTATTCGTCCCCACAAATTTGCTTTTTTGTTTCAAGGAGATGCTGGATACGATCGGCAAGCTTTTTCATGGCAGCAACACCAGATTCCTTCTCCTGATCCAGTGCAACCTTTCGCTTCTCGCCCAACTCCTCTTCCAATTTTTTCAATTCCTTTTCGGCTGTCTCCTTGCGTTCAACAGCTCCCCCGGTAAGTTCCTCCTGACATTCCTTCACGCGCGCTGTCGCATCCTTAATTTCTTTGGAGGCCTTTCCCGCTGATTTAAAATCACGATTGGCAGCAAATTCTTTCTTGCTGGCTTCCAATTGCGGAATTTTCGCAATCAGCATGCCCATTTCTTCCTCTAGGCCATTCAGATGAGCAGTCGCCGCCTTTAGCACATCAGAAGCTTCCGCTACGGAAGCTTCGCATTTAACAACCTGAGCCTGTAGATTGATCAGCTCGCTGTCTTCTTCCTTGCTCTCGGCTTCGTTGTCTGGAGACGCTTCTAGACCAATTTCGGACTGAACAATCTTTTCTAAAACCGTAGCCAAGGAAATTTCTTCTTTCAGAGATGACATTAATTTCTCGTGTGCCGCAAGAGCTTCTGAGTGTGCCGCCACTTCTGCCTCGTGTGATTCCTTCTCCCGAGAAAACTTGTATTTCTCTGCTTCCCACTCCGCGCGATGGTCTTCAATGGTCGTTTCCTTCTTTTGAACACGGTGTAGCTGACGTGAAAATTGAACGCGTACTTGCAAAATGCTGTCTTCGTACCCTGCAAGATCGTTGCGCAGGCATGCGGCCTCAATTTCTTTGGCTTTTAATTTTTTACGCAATTCTTCGACCTCGGCTTCGACCGATACAAGTTTTTCCTTAGCGACGTTTCGGTCTTTTTCGAATTGACCCGATTGCTCCGAGATGGCATTCTCGACTTCCTTGCGTTCTTCGGCGACGAGATCTTCGTCGCGTTCTAAATGCTTCAAATCCTGCTGCAACCGCTCGTGCTCCGCTGCCAAATGTTTGGTCATGGCAGCAAACTTTTTCATGGTTGAATCTTCCGACTTGTGCTCCTTCGTTGCTTCCGTAACTTCAAATGTTTCCAATTGCGTTTTGATAGTCTGGAAGCATTGCAAAACGCCGTCAACTACCGTTTGCTTCTGATTGTCCAGTTCCTGGATGGCCATGTCAATATGCTGCAGCATACGAGCGCACTCTTTCTGTTCTTTTTCGTACGTTTCAAGAAGAGTTCCGAGCTGATCGGCCAATTCGTAATCTTCCGTTTCAGCAGCGTGCATCTGCTGTTGTTCCGTCGACTCTTTTTGCTGCGTTGCCAATCTATCTTGCGTCGAGGCCCGCTGACGTTCTTCCGTCAAGCGCAAGCGTTGCTGTCGCAGTTGTGTGACCTTTGCCATGGAAGATTCGACGTCTTGACGAAAGGTGGTCAGCATGGCCTTTAATTGTTCGTGGGGAGATTTCGGCTTGGGCGGCTCTGGTTTTGGCGCCGGCTTGGGGGGCAAGGGCGGGGGCGTCGAAAATCCTTTGGAAATGGCACTGGAACTGACCTGTGGTACGGAAACTGTTTGCCAGCTACTGGCTGGAGCGGGTGCAGGAGCAGGCGTTGATGCTTTGCCGTCTTCAGAGTTCATACTACCGGTACTCGAAGGTTTGGTAACGTGAGTATCAATAGTACTGGTAGTAGGATGTGGTGGCCGACTACTCGCTCCCGAGAAACTTGCCGGCTTCATAGCATTATTACCTACACTCAAATGGCTATTGGATGGAGGAGTGGCACGACGAAACAAGCCTCCCATAATTCCTCGAGCGCCAGTGGCACTTTTTTGACTCATGGCTTGGGCTTCCTTCGCGGCAGCCGCTGCAGCTTTCATGATGCTATCGTCTGCGTCGCCACTGGCTGACCTGAAAATTTGTGGTGGAGCAGAGGTCTCGTTGGCATCTTTCGCACGGGCTGCTTCCGCTTCCAACTCGGCTTGCGTTTGTTCTTGTAACTTTTGGTCCATAAATTCTTCTGCTTTGCGTGCAGCTTCCAGGGCTTCCTCTCGTGCACTTGGAGACGAAGAATTCGTGTAACCAGTAGTACCAGCAGAAGTTGCAGATGATAGCGTAGGTCCAGGTGCAGTATCGACTGTCTTTGTTGCTTCTGGTGGAGGAGGAGGAAGACCACCCGGAATTCTCGGTGGTGATGGCGCTGTTGAGCCTCCCATACCAATTTTTTTGGCGCGATTCTTTTTCTTTTTGGTTCGAACCGCAGTAGCAGATGCTCCCCCAAAAGAAATGCCAGCACCTGTGGGGGGTGCAAAGGATGACGCTGTGGATGTTCCTACAGGATTAGGACTCCCCATTAAGTCAATCGGTGCTGTCGCTCCTCCAGGTTCAGGAATATCAACTGGTGGAGTTGGGACTGGCGCCGGCAGGAAAGAAAATCCACTAGAGGTAGTACCGCTGGCGGGAGCAGTGGTGTTATCTGCAGCGACAGCAGGAATTCCCTCTAGTCTAGGAGCTTCTGTCGAAGCTGAAGGGTTCGTCATGAAGTCAAATGCAGAGGAAGCAGTAGGTGCGTCATTGTTCATGATTGTCTTTTCTTCCAATTTTCCTGGGTCTTCCGCGGGAGACGCTGCGTCTTTTTGCATGAAAGAAAATCCACTCGTTGCAGTGGAAGGTGCTGTGACTGAAACTGGAGCTGCTCCAGCGGGAGCGGAATTCAAAAACGAAAACCCGCTGGAAGCGACAGCAGCAGAAGCCGGCTCGGGAGCGGGTGCTGCATTGAGAAACGAAAATGAACTGCCACTTCCAGTAGCAGCAGGCGCTGGTGCTTCCGTTGGCTTGGTTTCTTCTTTTTTGGTGGCGCCTTTGATTTCCAAGCCACCAAACATTGTGTCTCTTCCTGCGGATTGTCTTGGTTTTGGTGCTGTTTTGATTGCTGCTGTCTTATGTCGTGTGCACAATGCAATGGGTAAGTAAGTTTGCCCCGCCTTGACTACAACTTTACAGCTAAAATTAACTCTATTTTTTCAGAGCTCCTGGTCGTCAATGATGAGCTATGTAGACAACCCTGGTGGGTGAGATCGCGACTGCGTTTTTGATATTAACTTTGGAGCGGTGATAAGAATGTGTTGCATGAGGTTGTTGGCATTTGGCATTGCATTGCTTCGTTCGTGATGAAGACAAAGAGGTACGTAATTGTAACCGTTACGCTTTTGCTTTGGCAGGCGCAGACAGTTTTTCATGCCTGGGTGGAAATGAGAATAATTATAAGTTGCCTGCTCCGATTTCTTGAAGAATTACTACCAGGTAGTCCACTCTACTACTAGCTAGTAGTACTAGCTAGAGTGCCAGGTAGTAGGTCTACTAGAGTAGTAGCTAGCTAGTAGCTAGTAGTTTACTGCGGCTGGCAAGCAGCTTACACTACTAGTACGAGCAGGTGGGTTAAGTTCCCGGTCTAAATAATAGCTTCGTGAGAGTCTTTGATTAATATTCATACGTACCTCAACAAAAACGGTAGCTTACAACTTTGAATAAAATTCCTTTTCCATAATATGGGTGTCAGAACAATTGACATGAAGTCGATACCATCACAGCTAGCAATCTTTGTTGGCTGTGGGAGCGTTTGCGCTCGCGTCAATGACTATTATTAAGCATTAAAAATGATGAGAAGATGAGAGGCAGAGATGATTTCATTATTTTCAGACGTATTTTAGTCGTTGAATTAAAAATAGGGTTGCAACATGAGGTATGTAGGAGCAAAGACCCAATCAAATATAACGAACGAAGTATTGCACACGCACAATCAGTTAAAAAGACCACAAAATTATACAAGCTTGGCACAAAAATTTTCTCCTTCAAGGTTCTTGGTATCAATTCTAGTATACAATATTAATCTATACATAAAACACCTCACCCTCATAGGTAGCACCTGAAACAAATCCAAGTACACTAGTTGGGTCTCCTGCTGCATTTGCCGGAACAACAACATAATCTCTCCACAGAGCTGCATAGTCAGCTGCATCAATAGTTGCTTGAAAGACCTCCAAGGCTGGTGCACAGCCAGAAAAGAGAACAGGACCAGTCAATTCCAATGTGTATGTTAAAGCATCTGCATCAGAGGTTGTATTGGTGACATTCAAAGACAATTCAACAAACGTATCTGGATAGTCAGCAGTGTAGGTATCTGAGAAGAAAAGAGTTGTGGCATTGACAAGTATCTCAGTCTCAACTTCATTTGGGAGTCTGTCAGTAAAGATAAAGCTGTAAGTGATGTTGCCATCTTGTTGAATAATTGTTGCACAATCCTCTCCGTCAGATGGAACATCTGTTCCTGGAACTTCTGTTTCTGGGACTTCTGTTTCTGGGACCTCTGTTCCTGGGACTTCTGTTTCTGGGACTTCTGTTTCTGGAGCATCAGTTACAACAGGGATGTCAAGTGTAGGGGTAGGAGTGGGGGTTGTTGTTTCCTCTTCTGATGGTGGAAGCAAAACCTGTGGAAAAGAAAGCATTTGTGTGAGAGAATGTGCTGTGGTTATATTATGTCAACAAAAAACAACACCAACTTACTGCATCAATGATATGAATTACTCCATTGGAAGCTAGGACATCAGCTGCAGTAATGTTAGCATTGTTGACTCTAGGAGGGTTTAGGAAGGTAGTGACATCAGCTCCATTTACAGTAGGAACCATAGCACCATCACTCAAATCAGAAGATAACACAGTTCCTTCCACAACATGGTACAAAAGGACATCTGTCAAAAGGTCAGTATCAGAGGAAATAGCTTCAAGTATTGCTGGATCTAGGGCAGCAAACGCTTCATTGGAGGGGGCAAAAACAGTGAAAGGTCCATCTCCAGAGAGGACTTCATCAAGTCCAGTCTGAGTGAGAAGACCAACAAGAATAGATAAATCTGGGTCACTAGCAGCAATGTCCACAATAGACCCCAGATCATCTTCAGTGGGGGCATTTGTTTCTTCAACTGCTGGGACATCAGTCTCTTCCAATACTGGTGCATCAGTCTCTTCAATACCTGGAGCATCAGTCTCTTCAATACCTGGAGCATCAGTTTCTTCCACTACCGGAGCATCAGTCTTTTCCACTACTGGAGCATCAGTCTCTTCCATTTCTGGAGCATCTGTCTGTTCCACTACTGGAGCATCAGTCTCTTCCACTACTGGAGCATCAGTCTCTTCAACAACTGGAGCACCAGTCTCTTCCACTACAGGAGCACCGGTCTCTTCCACTACTGGAGCATCAGTCTCTTCCACTACTGGAACATCAGTCTCTTCCACTACTGGAACATCGGTCTCTTCAACAAGTGGAACATCAGTCTCTTCAACTGCTGGAACATCAGTCTCTTCCACAACAGGAGCATTGGTCTCTTCAACAACTGGAACATCAGTCTCTTCAACTGCTGGGGCATCGGTCTCTTCAACTACAGGAGCACCGGTCTCTTCCACTACTGGAGCATCAGTCTCTTCCACTACTGGAACATCAGTCTCTTCCACAACAGGAGCATTGGTCTCTTCAACAACTGGAACATCAGTCTCTTCAACTGCTGGAGCATCAGTCTCTTCAACTACAGGAGCATCAGTCTCTTCAATTGCTGGGGCATCTGTTTCTTCAACTACAGGAGCACTGGTCTCGTCCACTACTGGAGCATCAGTCTCTTCCACTACTGGAGCATCAGTCTCCTCCACTACTGGAGCATCAGTCTCTTCCACAACAGGAGCATCAGTCTCGTCAACAACTGGAGCATCAGTCTCTTTGACTACTGGAGCATCAGTCTCTTCAATTACTGGAGCATCAGTCTCTTCTACTACAGGAGCATCAGTTGCTCCAACAGACGGGGCATTGGTGGGGGCGTCTGTTTCTTCAGCAAGTGGGATCAAAACCTTATCAATCACATGAATTACTCCATTGGAAGCAAGAACATCAGCATCAACTATATCTGCATCATTAACTCTGGGAGGATTGGTGAAGGTAGTGACGGGTGATCCATTGATAGTAGTAAGTTCTGCTTCATCCAATAAATTTGTAGACAGCACAGAGCCCTCAACAACATGGTAGAGAAGGATGGCCTCCAATAAATCAGGATCAGATGCAACAGCCTCAAGGGCCTCTGGATCAAGGGCATCAAAAGCATCATTGGTTGGCGCAAAGACAGTAAAAGGTCCATCATCACCAGACAAAGTCTCTAAAAGACCAGCTTGGGTCAAAAGCTCAACAAGAGTAGATAAATCTGGGTTGCTAGCAGCAATGTCCACAATAGTTCCCAATTCTGCATCAGTGGGGGCATTTGTTGTTTCAACTGGGGTACCCGTCTCTTCAAGGAAAGAAGCAGTTGGCGAAGTAGTAGGTTCTGGAATCTGGCTACTAGTGGGAGCGGTCGGTGGTTGCTCAGGCTTGCTCACAGGTGGTAAGGGTTCGTCAACTGAGGGTGAGGTTGGGCTTTCCGAACGTAAAGTTTCCAAAAGGGCTTCGTCTTCGGATGCAGCATCCTTGCTAGTGTCGCCAGTACCGCGATCCCCTTTATTCATGCCCTGCTTTGAAACCTTCGGCTTAGACGACGACACCGAGTCGGTGACCTCATTTTTCATGGCCTTAGATTTGGAAGTCAACGGTGATATTTTAGATTTCTTGATCTTGGACTTGGACTTGGGAGTTGACGGTGACTTCTTCGATATCTTATCCTCGGACTTCGGAGCTGACGGGGATTTTTTGGCCTTGGAACTGAGATTGAATGATAATTCTTCAGATTCTGTGACCTTGGAGCTCGAAGAACCCTTCTCGGACGTCTTTGCAACCGAATCTTCTGAAGCTTTGAATTTGTTCATCTTTCCTTCATGAATTGATTCGGAGTCTTTTTGCTTTTTCGTCTTCTTCTTTTTCAACGGGGCATCGTCGGATGTATCTTTTTGCTTTTTCGTTTTCGTCTTCTTCAATGGGGCATCGTCGGATGCATCTTCGAAAGCATCAGCAGAAGTAGTTTTTTTTACCGAACTCGGCGTCTCTTTCTGATTCGAGGAATCGGTCATTGTACTGACATCGGAAGAGTCATCCTTTTGTATTTTTAAAACGCGATGGTGAATGCCGTTGCTGCTGGAAATGCGCGAGCCACGGACGTTGCCACTGGTTCTACCAAACACGGTTGCCACTCCAAGAAGCAAAAGGAGCAAGGCTTGAAGGATTCGAGATGTAGGCATCATTGTGCAGCTTATTTGTCGATTGATTTATGGGTGTTGCTTATGCCGAGACTGCGAAAGTTGCATGATTGGCATGATTTTTGCAAAACTTTAAAGACGACCAAAAAAGGCAAGTTCGTTCCTTTTTTCAGTCATTAATCGAAGTCACGAATATTACTGTAGTGAATTTATTTCACATAAAATTTTGTAACGCACACTTTTTCTCACTTTACGACGTGAAAATTTTGGGAATTTTTTGTTTTTGTTGAACAAAGAATCGCTCTTCACTCTTTTCGCTTGAACTACGAGCCGACAAGTCAGCTCTTGCACAAAAATCCAGATAATTAACAACCGTGTCAGTTAGTAACAGGCACGTTCTGCATAGGGTAATACTGCGCGAAAAATCGTAGATTAAGAAAGCAAGGATTGCCAGTTCTTGTGTAAGCAGGTTTTAAGTTGATCGCCTACTCTGTTGCGGCCGAGTACGCAGGCGCAAGGGTAAAGATGGATCAAGTTCCTTGCGGTGCAGTGACAACGGCGCTTGCATAACTCACACTACTGTCGTTCATGGATGTTACGGCGCTGCTTTGTGCATATTTCACAAATTCGACTGTCAAATCAGTATGGCCTCCCTCTTTCTCTCGTATTGCCTCAATTGCCCGAAGCCACACGGAAATGGCGTGTCTTCCACAAATAGTATTGCTGGTACGCTTCAAATAATCGGCAAAAGCACCCGGTTGTTGAAGGGCAATTAAATCCATTCCCTGGTGATCCATTTGTTGGATATAGTCGTGAATGGGCATGCTGATGTTACTTCCATTGGGAGTCGGTTGAAATCGAAATCTAGAACCCCAGTGACAAAAGTCCGACGAAATAACACAGACCACATTCGGGCGAGCGATAATGTCGGAGAGCAAGGCTCCAAATGTTGCTTCCTGGCTGCTTGATAGGGCTCCACACATGATTGGCAAAACTCGAATGGAATCGTTCGAAAGTTTCTTCTTGTTGTCATGTAACAGCAATTTGGCCAAGTACGGATACTGCAGCTCCCCTGAATGTTCGTCCTCGTCTGTGGATGCATCCATGACGGTAACGTCCGAAGACAGATCTAGTATTTCTCGCCGCAATTCATCGTCCACCTGTAGACTTCCCAGTGGCGTCTCCAGGACAGATGCACCCGAGACGGCACATCCTTTCAAATAGACATGATGAGCAGGGTGTAAGACTAAAATGTGTTCAATAGGTGGCTGACTGGATGCTAGTGCTTGTTTCAAAGCATGGTACGAATAGGCCGCTGTGGGACCCGAATAAGAATAACCAGCGTGAGGGACAATAACAGCTCGCAGCAGTGCATTGGCTTTGTTAGCCTGCATATTCTGAGCGGCATTGGCGAGATATTTATCCAGACTTTGATGCAAGGCTCGAGGATTGGATTCATACCACGATCCAGCCTTTTGAGCTCTTCTAGTGTAGGAACAAGCGCTGTTGCTGTTACTGCTGCCCGTGTTCTTCCCAGATACGCTACCCATACTGCAGTGTTTTGGGCTTTATCTTATTATGATTTGGATGGACGTGGTCGTTGAAAGTTAACAAAAGGGAAGTTTGGCTATGATGAATTCATAGAGTAGTAATACTAGTAGTAGTAGTGTACTAATAGTAGTGTAATAGCTAGTGTACTAATAATGCTCCCAACTACTGTATTCTTTTTGGTATCTTCGACGAACGCAGCCAAGAATGTAGGTCGTGAAACCAGGTTTGGTTTGGTGTGCGTCTCTTCTCTTGTTCGACCCGTGATTGGACTGGTATTTCCGACAAGCGGTCCAAGACAAAAAATCTTAAAAAGTGACTT
>Ga0100394_1004012_pt1 | contig 12010 bp, 11 predicted proteins | sample CryGeymeta201518_FD_81549 | JGI IMG/M metagenome (GOLD analysis project Ga0100394, IMG submission 81549) | Groundwater microbial communities from Crystal Geyser aquifers in Utah, USA - Crystal Geyser metaG 2015-18 | ecosystem: Environmental > Aquatic > Deep subsurface > Groundwater | place: USA... | reverse complement strand
CACGGTCCAGAATCAACTTGATTAAAGCTTGTATTGCCGGATCGGGTGACGTTGCATGGCCCATAAACCAGGAAAATAAGTCTGGATCATCGCAAGCGAGTAATCGTTCAAAATCTCTTTTTTGATCTAACGTTAACGCGTCATATCCAGCTTCAACAAAGGGGGCTAATAACACATCAAGTTCCAACATACCGCGCCGGCAGGCCCAACGTAGTCGAGGCTTAATCATTAACTCTGGCATAAATTTCCTTGATAAAAGTTGTCTGATCGAGTGGATCAACAATGATTGTGGTCAATTCTAACAAAATTCATTAAACGGGGTTGAGCTTTTCCTGCTTTCCCCCAATCATAGCCTTATATGTTGTCCGGCTGAAATTGAGTACCCAATTTATATGCATACTTCCTGGCTAACCGCAGATCAATACGCTTCTTTATCCACTCAGGTTCAGGGCGCTTTTATTGCCCCACTCCCCGCCTTTGAGAGTTTACTCGTTGGCGGCATTGATAATCGTAAATATTTACAAGGTCAAATCACCTGTGATGTGGATCAGTTAACCGATAGCAATTTTTTACATGGTGCGCACTGCGATGCCAAAGGTAAAATGTGGTCACAATTTTATCTTGCTACCTATGGCGATCAGCTAATTACAGTAGCGTTTCGCGACGAACTGACCGCATCGACCGCACAATGGAAAAAGTTTGGTGTATTTTCCAAAGTGAGTTTTGACGCCGGTCAGTCACAATTCGCCTGTTTTGGTTTAGGTGGTGATAATGTGGCCAGTTTGATACAACAACTTGGCTTCGACGTGCCTAAACGTGGTGGCCTTAGTCGCAGTAACGGTGCGTTGCTTCTGGCATTAACCGACGACCACTTTTTACTATTAATGCCATTGGATGATGCCCGCACGCTGATGCAACAACCATTACCCTTCGCCGCACCTACAGTTTGGCTGGTACAGCATATTAAGCACGGCTTTAGCTATCTTGAGCAGGGATTAATTGGCGAGTTTGTGCCGCAAATGCTTAACTTACAAGCACTCGATGCTATTAGCTTTAGTAAGGGCTGCTATATTGGGCAGGAAACGGTTGCCAGGCTTAAATACCGTGGTGGCAATAAAAGAGCCGCGTTTATATTACAAGCCGACAGTGCAGAGCTACCTGCAGCAGGCACCGACATCGACATACAATTAGGCGAAAACTGGCGCCGGAGCGGCCAGGTTGTTAATGCGGCAAATATTCATAATCAATTATGGATAATTGCGGTTTTGCCCAACGACATAACACCGGCAGACTCATTACGGCTAAGCAGTGACAGTGCCCCGGCACTGCACATTACGCCGTTACCTTACTCGTTAAATTAAAGAGGTTTTCATGACCATTTCTCAGGACAAAGTTGTCGCCATGCATTACACCGTTACCGACCCTCAAGGTAACGAATTAGATACGTCTGTCGGCGGCGAACCTTTAGTCTTCTTATTTGGCCACGGCTCACTGATCACAGGGCTAGAGCAAGCGCTGGCCGGAAAAGCTGCCGGTGCTAAGTTCAAAGCTGATATTAAAGCCGCAGAAGCCTATGGTGAGCGCCACGATGCGTTAACACAGGCTGTGCCTAAATCTATGTTTGATGGCATGGATGTGTCTGTTGGCATGCGTTTTCGTGCAGCAGGGCCAGATGGCCGCGAGCAGTCAGTTATTGTGCTGGAAGTTACCGAGGACGAAGTCGTCGTCGATGGGAATCACCCACTTTCAGGCATTGATTTAAGCTTTGATGTTGAAGTAATGCTGGTACGTGATGCCACTGAAGAAGAGTTAGACCATGGCCATGTGCATGGTTTAGATGGCCACGCCAATCATTAAGTACGCAGGTAAGCCGGTTGGGATAAACGTATCAGCCGGCTAGTCTCATCAAATTTTTGTCCCTTTAGCCCATGTTTACTTGCTAACAATGTATTAGCATTAGAACTAAATTCTTGACACCGACAGCAAAGGCCCCTATTTTTACCCCCCTGAGCAACCACTAGCCATTGAGCGAAATCTGACCAAAATGAAAGATCGTATTATCATTTCTGTTTCGACCATCAATGGTACCCGCCATTTTAATATCAGCAAGCTATTCAAACGCAACGCAATTATTGCAACCTGGCTGTTATTGTTTGGCCTAATTATTACTGCAGCGGTAATAGAGTATCTACTACGTACGGTTGACAAAAGTCAGGCACAGCATCAGCAGTTAGCGGTTCAAGCCAGCACCTTACGCAATGAAATTGCCACATTACAAGGCAGCAAACAGCAACTTGAACAAGAATTAGCATTAAAGCAAGACGAAATGCTGCAGGTGGTAAATCGCGTAGGTGAAATAGAGCTGGCATTGGGTTTAGAACAACATTATCCGCAAAACTTAGAAGACAGGCTGGATACCGCCAGCATTAACTCCGTCGCCAGACACGCCATGCTGCAACTGGTTCCTAATGGTTCCCCACTAGAATTTAGACGGCGCTCATCACGTTTTGGCCTGCGCGACCATCCCATTATTGGTAAGCAAACGCATCACAAAGGTGTCGATTTATCTGCCAGTAAAGGTACGCCTATCTATGCCCCTGCGGATGGCGTAGTTGAAGTTGTGCGTAACAGTAAAGAAGGTTTTGGTAATCTACTAAAAATTCGCCATGCCTATGGTTTTTCAACGCTATATGCACATCTTAATGATTTTAAAGTAAAAAGTGGGCATTTTGTGCACAAGGGCGAACTTATTGCTACTTCCGGCAATACGGGGCTGTCTACGGCACCACATTTGCATTATGAAGTACATTTCCTTGATCGGGCACTGAATCCACAGAGCTTTATGGACTGGGACTCTGCCAATTTTGATCTGGTTTTTGAAAAGGAAAGGAGCATTAAATGGGACTCTTTGGTAAGCATGCTGGAAACAAAGGCAAGCACTCAGTTACAACTGTCATCGCACAAGGATGCTCAGCTAACGGCAGTATCCGATTAAACGGTGATATTCAGGTAGATGGTTACGTTGAAGGGAAAATAGTCAGCGACCATACCCTGGTTATTAGCGTATCCGGCCGCATTAAAGGCGAGGTTACGGCAGACAAAGTCATCATTAATGGCCTGTTCGATGGTGAGTGTTATGCCAATAGCGTTGAAATTTTGCCACAGGGTAAAGCACATGGCGTAATTCACTGTGACGACTTAAGTATAGAGCGCGGTGGCAGCTTCTTGGGTAAAACTCTGCCAACGTCTGCAGATCAAGTTGTTAGTTTACCAAAAGGTGAAACAGAACCAAGCCCGAAGCAACCTTTGGAAAACAAAGCCAATAAAGGATAGTAACGCAACAGGATAGCAACGCAACCTAGTTGTCGTTGGTCGCAAAGGCTAGCGTTTTTGTTAATTCAGCGTTAGGTTACATGCAGTTCTTACTCCTGCAGGCATGATAACAATGAAAAAAACGCTTCTGGCCACTTTACTCTGCTTTGGCAGCCTTAGCGCTGCAACGGCAAGCACCTTATCTGAACATATTCAACAAGACTACCAAACCCATTTAGGTGCGCTATTTAAGCACTTTCATCAACACCCAGAACTGTCGCACATGGAAACTCAAACCGCTAAGCGACTAGCCCAAGAGCTGCGCGCAGCGGGTTTTGAGGTAACCGAAGGGGTGGGTAAAACCGGCATAGTTGCCATGATGAAAAATGGCCCGGGCCCACTGGTAATGATGCGCGCAGATATGGATGGTCTGCCGGTAGAGGAAAAGTCTGGCCTGCCCTATGCATCCAAAGCCACACAAACAGATTGGGACGGTAACAAGGTTAATGTGATGCACGCCTGCGGGCACGATGTGCATATTACCAGCCTGGTAGGCACCGCAAGACGCATGGCCGCAATGAAAGACGCCTGGTCTGGCACTTTAATGCTGGTAGGGCAGCCCGCTGAAGAGCGTGTTGGCGGCGCTAAAGGCATGATGCAAGACAATATTTGGGGCCGCTTTGGCCAACCTGATTACGCCCTGGCGTTTCATGTTTCTTCTGAAATTGAGACGGGTAAAATTGTCGCTGTAGAAGGATCGCCATACTCAGGTGTCGACAGTGTCGATATTATTGTTCACGGCGTGGGCGCGCATGGTGCCAGCCCGCACAGAGGCAAAGACCCTATCGTACTGGGGGCACAAATTGTACTCGCCCTACAAACTATTGTTAGCCGCGAGATTGCCCCCAAAGAGCCTGCACTTATTACCGTGGGCGCCTTTCACAGTGGCACCAAGCACAATATCATCTCCGACAAAGCGCATTTACAACTCACCGTACGTAACGATAGCTGGGAAACGCGAGAGTATTTAATGGCTGCCATTAAACGCGTTGCTGAAAATCTGGGCCGAGCTGCTGGTTTACCAGAAGATAAACTGCCAGAAGTGATTATCGATGATGAACCCACACCACCCACCGTAAATGATATTCCACTGACACAGCGGCTGAAAAAAGCCTGGGCCGCCAACATGGGCGAACCGGTGTTTGACGAAAATTACCGCCGGCTGGGCATGGGTGCAGAAGACTTTCCGTTTTTTACCACCAAGCCCTATATTCCCAGCACGTATTTTGCTGTAGGCGGCACACCACCAGAGGCGTTTGCCGCCGAGAAAGCCGGTGGCCCGGCCGTGCCCAGCCACCACAGCCCGTTGTTTAAAATTAGCCCTGAACCTGCAGTAACTAAAGGCGTTGAAGCCACGGTAATTGCGCTACTGGATTTAATGCCAAAAGCGTAAGCAAAGCGTTCATCATCATGGTTTTTGTTGTACCGCGAAATCGGTTTATCAACGCTAACACGCCGTAAACCCATCCCTGGGGGCTCGTTTTCGCCCATCCAGGGCTGCAACGGTTAGCTTATGTTAAGCCGATTGCGCTTACATGGTTTGGTAGCAGTCCGTGTGCTCTTAATGCAGCGTTCAATCCCATAGTTCAAAGTAGCTGATTACCAGCGCCCTACTCTGCTGCTTTTTTCAGCAGCAGACAGATGCAAAGCCTGCGCATTCTGCTACAATGCCGCCCCTTTTGCTGGCCCAGGCCCGCAGTGTTACTTTTGGCGGAGCGCCTACATGACCGATACTTCCTTTTCCAGCCTAGCCTTACCCGTTGCTTTAGTTAGTAATTTGAATGATTTAGGCTACACCAGCATGACCGCTATACAGGCGCAGGCACTGCCCGCCATACTAGCGGGGCAAGATATCATTGCTCAGGCTAAAACCGGTTCAGGCAAAACAGCGGCCTTTGGTTTGGGCTTGCTGGCCAAGCTGGATGTAAAATATTTTCGTGTACAAACATTAGTACTGTGCCCCACCCGCGAGCTGGCCGATCAGGTTGCGGCAGAACTGCGCAAACTGGCACGTAGCATTCACAATATTAAAATTCTTACCCTTTGTGGTGGTGTGCCATTGGGCCCGCAAATTGGCTCACTTGAGCACGGCGCGCATATTATTGTCGGCACACCGGGCCGGGTTATTGATCACTTAGATCAAAACCGTTTAAAGCTGGATGATTTAACCACACTGGTGCTGGATGAAGCAGACCGCATGCTGGAAATGGGCTTTCAGGCTGATTTAGACGCCGTTATTGCCAAAGCCCCTGCAGCACGACAAACACTGCTGTTTAGCGCAACGTACCCCAATGCTATTGCCAAGCTTAGTGAGCGTTTACTCAATAACCCCTTGCGTGTCACGGTTGAAGAACAGCATAACACCAGCAGTATTGAGCAGTTGTTTTTTCAGGTTAGTGACAACCACCACCGTTTAACGGCGTTACGCAGCTTATTGCTAACGTATCAGGGCCAAAGCAGCATGGTGTTTTGCAATACCAAGCGCGAAACGCAAGATGTAGCCGATGCCTTAAAAGACTATGGTTTTAGTGTGTTGGCGCTACACGGAGATATGGAACAAAAAGACCGCGACCAAACTCTGGTGCAATTTGCCAACGGCAGTGCCTGCATTTTAGTGGCCACCGACGTAGCCGCCCGCGGTTTAGATATTAGCAGTGTAGATGCGGTATTTAACTACCAATTAGCACACGATGCCGATACTCACACCCACCGTATTGGTCGCACCGGCCGCGCGGGTCAAAGTGGCATGGCAATTAGCCTGTTTACCGCCAGCGATGCCGGCAAGCTTATCCCATTGGAAGATGGCTTAGGCATTAAAATTGAAGGTGCTGAACTGCCTGCAATAGCTATGTCAACGCAGGCACCAGCCAAACCGCTAATGGCTACCTTGCAACTGGATGGCGGCAAAAAACATAAAATCCGTGCCGGTGACATTGTTGGTGCCCTCACCGCCAGTAAGCAGCTGACGAATGATGATTTAGGCAAAATTCAATTGCACGACATCTGGAGTTTTGTCGCGGTTAAGCGTTCTGCTGTCAGGCTGGCATTGCAACTGATTGCCGAAGGCAAAATTAAAGGTAAATCGATTCGCGCCCGGGCACTTTAAAAACGAACTGGCAGCTAAACAACCTAGTTGTAGCTGCCGTTTTTGATGGTTTTAAGCTGGCTTTGTGCCGATTCATCACATTCCACATAGTGTTTTGTGTCACCTTGCTGCAGTGTCACGCTAAGCGTTTTGACGTAGGGTTCAAACTCAGCACTGAAATACTCACTAAGTACGATTTGCTGGCCGTTATGTACAAAAGTAAGGCTATGCTCATCCACTTTAAATCGGTGGTAGCTGTCTTTCGTCACCGCAGTTAGAGGCTTGCCTGTATCAAGCGCAGTGCCATCAAACATAAACTGCTGCAGTGAAAACGTATTGTTTAGTTTGCACAGGGTAAGCGTTATCGGTTTTGGCGTATCCGACTTGCAGCGAAACACCTCGACGTCACACCCCGTATTGGCACTGCAGGCCGTGCTTGTCAGCAACACGGTGCCAAGCAATACCGCCTTTATACCTTTATGGCTTAGCATATTTTTCGTATGCCTCCCTCATTTTCACATCATATCGGTTTGCCGCATATTCAGGGCCGTTATAACCTCTGGCAAAATTTGCCCAATCTTTATTTTTCAAATACCCATCCAGCGAATTGTGTTTTATAAATCCAACAAACGCATCAAGTTGTTTTGTTTCACTACTGAACATATCTCTGACAAAGGCTTCGACTGTGGTGTAGCCGCACGCTTGATAGTTAAACCCCATAATCTGAAAACGCCCCCATGATGCAGACTGCAGTGCAGCAGACACATTTAATTTAAGTGCCTCCTCTAAGCGACCATACTCAGCAATGCCACCGGCATACAGTGAACGGTTCCATGTTCTGCTGGAAATATTAGGATGGCTTGCATCGAAAGCCCGGTTTGTCAGTCGGGAGAAAATATGGGCTTCAAACAAGATTTTCGGTTTGCCATTACTAAAGTAGGCGTCCCCGGCACTTTCAACCTCAGCCACAGCTTTAATAGCGGCCACTTCACAACCTAGTGTCTGGGCTATAGCTGCATAGTCGGCATCTGTAGGCGGCGTACTAGCTTGAACTGGTGGCAGTTGATACACCGTACCACCTGCGGCATTTAGCTTGGTGTTGATGCTACGATGGGTTCGCCCATTAACGTCTATCTTACCGTCCGGTCGCACTAAGCCTGTAACCACGCGTTGGAACAATTGAATCGCCGCAACGGTTTTCGAGTTTTCTGGGCGGGAACCTAATCTACCATCAACTGCCAATTTTTGAGTTGCCGGGATCAGCGCCAGCAAAGTGTTAAGTGCTGTTTGTACGGCTTTAATATCATTAACATTGTTAATTCCACCAATACCAACAGATTGAGTGATGCGCAAAGATGACATAACATTCCCTTAATTAGTAGTTCGCTATAAAGCCAACTTCAGAATTGACCTTTAAGGTGAAAGGTGTAAGGTGTAAGGTGTAAAACCAAAAAAGATGATACCTCAAAAATTAAACAATTATTAAACAAATTTAACTAAATCCATCTTTTTATCTGACTACCTTGTATTAGTCTGATGGCTTGCGCTGGCGCAGGGCTTTGGTGGCACCGCGTTGTTTTTTGTGTTCCAGCCGCCGCTGCTGGCTGCCATAGGTGGCTTTAGTAGCAATACGTTTTTTTGCCACCCGTGCTGCTGATTGCACCAACTCGATAAACTGCGCCAACGCTTGCTCGCGGTTCATTTCCTGGCTGCGGCTTTGCTGGCATTTAATAATGATTTTGCCACTTTGAGTAATACGATGGTCTGACTTGCCCAGCAATTTATCTTTGTAAAATTGCGGCAAGCTGGACGCGCTAATATCAAAAATCAGCTGGGCGGCCGTGGAAACCTTGTTCACGTGCTGGCCACCGGCACCGCTGGAACGAATAAACTGCCACTCCAACTCATTGTCGGCCAGCTGTACGCTGTTTGATATCTGAATTGCCATAAATTATGCCTGTTTACATCAACTTTGCTGTGATCAGACCATATACGCCTCAACCATACAAGGTTTAGTACTTACTGCGCTTCGCCTAAAGTCTATTCTCCTAAAGTCTATGCACCTTAAGTCTAAGTTCTTAAAGTGCAATTATTCGCTACAGTAGAGGTATTATCGTTGCCACTTTATGCACGCTCCGAGGGCGCTATTATGGTTATCAATTCCCAAAGCCAATATTATCAACAACATAAACAATCTATTAGCGCACCAGAGCTATTCTGGCGTCATCAGGCTGAAAAGCTTAGCTGGTACAAAACACCAAACAGCATTGTGCAACAGCAGGATGCGAACCATTATCAATGGTTTACTGATGGCGTACTCAATACCGCTTACCTCGCGCTTGATTACCATATAGAACAAGGCCGCGGTGAACAAACCGCACTTATTTACGACTCGCCGGTGACCAACACCAAACAGCAATTTAGCTATTTGCAGCTGCGGGACGATGTCGCGCGTTTTGCCGGTGTGTTAAAAGCGCTAGGCGTTAGTAAAGGCGATCGGGTTGTTATCTATATGCCCATGATCCCACAAGCAGCCATAGCCATGTTGGCAGTGGCCCGCTTAGGCGCGGTGCACTCGGTAGTGTTTGGTGGTTTCTCCGCCCATGAACTGGCGCTGCGTATTGATGATGCCAAACCTAAAGTGGTGGTAAGTGCCTCTTGTGGTATCGAAATAAGCAAACTAATTGCCTATAAACCGCTACTGGATGACGCCATTGTTAAAGCAGAGCACAAACCCGAACGCTGCGTCATTTTTCAGCGCCCGCAGTTGCCCGCGCCAATGCAAAACGGCCGCGACTTAGATTGGCAATTAGCCATGGCCAAAGCCGAGCCTGCTGCCTGCGAGCCGGTAAAAGCCACCGATCCGCTATATGTGTTGTACACCTCTGGCACCACAGGCAAACCCAAAGGGGTTGTACGCGACAATGGCGGCCATGCCGTAGCACTGAATTACAGTATGCAAGCGGTGTATAACGCCAAAGCGGGCGATGTGTTTTGGGCCGCATCAGATGTTGGCTGGGTGGTAGGTCACTCTTATATTGTATATGGCCCACTCATAGCGGGCTGCACCACTATTTTATATGAAGGTAAGCCGGTATTTACCCCAGACGCGGGGGCATTCTGGCGGGTGTGTGCCGAGCATAAAGTTAATATTTTATTTGCGGCACCCACCGCCTTTAGAGCCATTCGTAAAGAAGACCCTGACGCCGCATTGCAGCAATATGATTTATCGGCCCTGCGCAGCATTTTTATGGCCGGAGAGCGGCTAGACCCGGCCACTTATCATTGGGTTAGCGACAAACTAGCCAAGCCGGTAATAGACCACTGGTGGCAAACCGAAACCGGCTGGCCAATCGCGGCTAATCCGGCAGGCATTGAATTAATGCCAGCCAAACCGGGGTCATCGACAGTACCGGTACCCGGTTTTAACATACATATTCTTAATGACAACGGCCAGGCAGTAAAAGCCAATGAGCAAGGCTATATTGCGCTGCAACTACCACTCCCCCCGGGCTGCCTAACCACCATTTGGGGCAATGACGAACGCTATGTAGACGGCTATTTATCTACCTTCCCTGGCTACTATGCCAGTGGCGACGGCGGTTATATCGACGAGGACGGTTATTTGTTTGTTATGGGCCGTACCGACGATGTTATTAACGTTGCAGGCCATCGCTTATCTACCGGTGAGATGGAGCAAATCGTGTCTAGCCATCCGGCCATAGCCGAGTGTTGTGTTATTGGTATTAACGAGCCGATCAAAGGTCAGCAACCTTTAGCCCTGGTGCTGATTAAAAATGGTATCGACGTTGACGAAACCATTCTGGAAGCCGAGCTGGTTGCTATGGTACGGCAGGAAATTGGTGCCCTAGCCTGTTTTAAAAAAGCGGTTATTGTTAAACGCTTACCTAAAACCCGCTCCGGTAAAATTTTGCGTAAGCTACTGCGGCAAATAGCCGATGGCAGCCAATATACCGTGCCGTCAACTATCGACGACCCAGCCAGCTTGCCAGAAATTGCACAGTTAATGACAGATAGAGGCGTAATTTCACAAACTTAATCATTCTCACGAGGTGAGACAGCCACGGTTAAGCTATACTCCGCTATCTTCTGTTGCTTATAACAGAGCAACACAAGGCGGAGTTTCCCCCTAAAGATGTACTGGCCCAAAAATCTGCTGCTGCAAATACTTACGCCCTTACAGCGCTACCCGGGTTTAATGGCCGTATTGGCATTCGCCTCCGGCATCGCCAGCTATATATTGGTAGATCGCAAAGAGTCGCTGGCACAACTTATTGCACTGTGTTTACTACTCAGCTGGCTATGGTTGTTATTGGATAACTGGCTGCGTGAACGCGTAGAAAAGCGCTTTGGCATTGCGCTGTCTCCTAATATCGTGCGCTTTGTGTTGCAAATGGTGCATCAGGAAAGCTTATTTTTTGCCCTGCCCTTTTTCCTGGCTGTCACTCACTGGGATCATGCTCAAGCCATCTTTACCGTGCTTATTATGCTGTGTGCGCTGGTATCATTAATTGACCCAATTTATTACAAAAAACTGGCGCCGCATCGCACCTTATTTGTGGTATTTCATGCCTTTGCCTTGTTTGTGGTGTTGTTAGTAATACTGCCCTTATTGTTGCAACTTACCACCAGCCAAAGCCTGGCCGCCGCACTAGCCATCGCCGGTGTGCTCAGCCTCCCAAGCTTGGGGGCGCTAATACCTAACGGCCACTGGTGGCGTTTTCCACTTACCGTACTATTACTGGCAGCCTTAAGCGCGGGTTTGTGGCAACTACGCAGTTTTGTGCCACCGGCTGCGCTGCGTTTAAGTACCATTACCTTGTCACACAACGTCGATCAGCAACAGCGAAAACCCGGCCGCATTATTCAACACCTCGACGCTACCCGCTTACACCAACAGGGGTTGTACAGTTTTACCGCGGTTACAGTGCCTCGTGGTTTACGTGAAAAGGTGTTTCATGTTTGGCTGCACAATGGCAAAGAGGTCGATCGAATTATGCTGGATATTAGCGGAGGCCGAGAGCAGGGCTACCGCGCCTGGAGCCATAAACAGAACTTTCCGGCCAACGCCCAAGGCCAGTGGCAGGTAAAAGTTATTACCGAGTCAGAACAACTTATTGGCTTAACCCGCTTTACGGTAACCGCGGCAACTCATTAGCAGGCGGCGCCTTTACCGGCTTTTTACAGTGATGTTTAAGCAACTGCAGTAGTTTTTTTTGTCGCGCCTGCAACTGCTCGCCCTGTTCAGCGGTATAAGGCTGGCGCAGCTGCTTACGAATATCCAGCCGCTCAGTGTTTAACGCCTGGCATTCCGCTTGGCTAAATTGTACGGCACCCAAGGCGGGAACAGACAGCAATAATAATAGGCTTAGCCCTAAACGCATAGCAGCTCTCAGTTAAACACCGGGCGTAACTGCTCGCGCATTGCTCGGTAGTTAGCCGGGCCCATATTCCAACGTTTAGGGTTATCAAACTCAAAGTCGATATGAATTTTACCGGCCGAGTTCATTTGAATAAGCAGTTGCACAAATT
>Ga0100394_1004009_pt1 | contig 12014 bp, 14 predicted proteins | sample CryGeymeta201518_FD_81549 | JGI IMG/M metagenome (GOLD analysis project Ga0100394, IMG submission 81549) | Groundwater microbial communities from Crystal Geyser aquifers in Utah, USA - Crystal Geyser metaG 2015-18 | ecosystem: Environmental > Aquatic > Deep subsurface > Groundwater | place: USA... | reverse complement strand
GGGTTATCGAAGTGGTGGGTCGTGCTGGATTCGAACCAGCGACCAATTGATTAAAAGTCAACTGCTCTACCAACTGAGCTAACGACCCATTTCGATATCAATGTTATTGGCGGTTTGGTGGGTCGTGCTGGATTCGAACCAGCGACCAATTGATTAAAAGTCAACTGCTCTACCAACTGAGCTAACGACCCTAACCGCGGAGGCATATCTTACTGATTTACGGCTTTTGTGCAACCAAAAAGTATTAAAAACCACGTTAACATAGTCTAAGTGCTCAAAATGCCAGCGATTGCTAACATCTTGTGCACAGAAAAAACCCGGCATATGCCGGGTTATATTATTTTAGAGCGTCAATTCTGTCTTGTGCCAATTTGGCTGACGTCGCTGTTGAATACTTCGCAACAAGTTCTCGATAATACCGCAGAGCTGCGTCTTTTTGGTTCTCGCGCTCAGCAACCTGACCAAGTTTCAACAAGGCGTCGGCAACTTTATTAGATTGAGGGAAATTATTAACCACCCGTTCAAAATGCGTTTTCGCTTTTGCCAGCTCGTTGTTATTAAATAATAACTGACCAAGCCAGTAATGCGCGTTAGGGGCATAACTTGAATTGGGATAGGTTTGAATAAACGTCTCAAACTCTGGAATTGCCGCATCGTAACGACGGTCTTTAAGCACCATATTTACGGCTTTGTCATAGGCATCATTTTCAGACACATCTGACGAATAGCTGGAGGTTGCAACAGGGGTTTCTACCTGAGGCGCTGGTACGGCATTCGCCGCAACCGGAGTCTGGATAGCACTTACCCGCCGATCAATCTCTTGGTACAAATCACGTTGACGTTGCAAAATTTCGTCTAGCTGATACGAATGGGTTTCTGTTACTCCGCGTAGTTCACTAACTTCATCCAGTAACGTTTGCAATTGCTGCGCCATGCGAAGCTGAGCTTCCGTTCTGGCCTCAACAATTCGTTCAAGTGTTGCTAAGCGTTGCTCAATGCTGCCTGATGGCGATGCCATAGCATTATTAACCACAACGTTGTTACGATTAAGATCAGTAACCGGAGCAGGATTAGCACCAACACTGGTATGAACCAGTGTTAATGCTGCTATCAGAGTATATTTTACAGTCATGCGTATCAATACAGTAGTGAGTCTGGATTAATAGACTAACACTGCACGACGGTTTTTAGCAAAGCCTGCTTCGCTGCGAGACATATCTACTGGCTTTTCTTCGCCGTAGCTAACCGTTGAGATTTGGCCAGATGAAACACCCAGGTTCTGTAAATACTGTACTACAGCAACTGCACGACGCTCGCCCAGTGCAATGTTGTACTCTGGCGTGCCGCGCTCATCTGAGTGGCCTTCAACAGTGATACGTACGCTTGGATTTGCGGTTAAAAACGCACCGTGCGCCTGCAATGTTTCAATGAACTCTGGGCGTACTGTGGCTTTGTCGAAATCGAAGTAAATGGTGTTTTCCTGACGCAGTGCTTCAAGCTTCTGACGCATCTGTTCAGCTGGGCTAACTACCTTCTCAACCGTTTCAACCTGTACGGTCTCTTGCGGCATAGAAGAAGTATCAGCGCCTGACTGATCAGTAGAAGTAGTTGAGCTACAAGCCGCCAGGGTCAGCACTGGTAATGCGATTAATAAACCTTTTAACACTTTATTTAATTTCATGATGTTGTCCTAGTATGTAAATGTAATAACTGTTTTGTTTTTTATAAAAACGGCGACCATGCTGGAGATTTCACTTGTCCATCAACTGCTGGTAGCCTTGCTTTAAATCGACCATCCATAGAAACCAGTGCTAACACCTGCGTAGCGTCATGCATAGTGCTATAAATAATCATAGAACCGTTTGGCGCTACACTGGGTGATTCATCCAGATTTGTTTTGGTCAGCACTTGCAGAAAACGGGTCTGACGATCCATTTTTGCTATGTGATACTGGCCTCTGGTGCGGTTAACCATTACCACCGAACTTCCGTCCGGCATAAAAGATCCGGCCAGGTTCATTTCACCTTCAAAGGTCAAACGTCTGGTCGTACCCGTTAACAAATTTACGCTATACAGTTGCGGATTGCCACCGCGCTCAGAACTAAACAACAGCTCTTTGCCATCTGGCGACCATGACGGTTCCGTGTCGATAGCCCGATGATTCGTTATGCGTGTTAATGCTTTTGTTGCAACGTCCATAGTATAAATTTCGGTATTACCGTCTTTTGACAATACCATGGCCATCGTTTTGCCATCAGGAGACCACACCGGCGCGCCATTAATACCCGGTGTGCTACTGAGTATGGTGCGACGGCCGGTGTAAATGTCCTGAATATAAATTTGTGATTGTCGCTTTTCAAAGGTGACATACGCCAGCTTGGTGCCATCAGGTGACCAGCTGGGTGACATTAACGGTTCTTTTGAGCGCAACAAAATTTGCTCATTGGCACCGTCATAATCAGCAACCACTAACTGATAAGGAAATTCCAGCTTGCGGTTAACCAAAACATAAGCAATTTTGGTTAAAAACGCGCCACGCTCTCCGGTCAGTTTTTCATAAACTATATCGCTGATGCGATGGGCATATTGCCTGAATTGGCTGCCATTAATCGTCGTTTCACGACTGTCCAGTATATGCTCCATACTGCCTGTCAAGCGCCCGGCATTTAATGCTTGCCGATTTGCCGTGTTGCTGCCTTTTAACACATCAACCAGTTCAAAGTTAACCGTGTAACGGTCAATACCCACTTCGGTTATTTGCCCAACAACTATGGCCTCTACGCCTTCACGTGCCCAGGCAGCATAATCGATTTGCTCAGCGCTCTGTGGTCGCTGTGGCATTTTTATGTTGGCTAATGGGCTAAATTTACCGCTGCGCATTAAATCTGCGGCAATAATTTCATCCAAACGTTGTTGTGGCAACGTTGCACCTTTAAACGTAAACGGCACTATGGCTATAGGCCGGCCTGAGTCAATACCGCCGGTTATCACTATTTCCAATGATGCCTTTGCCTGCGAGCTAAACAGCAACGCCGCTAGTACCAGACCAATTAACTTAACAATATTCAAAACTGAGGCTCCACCCTTAATGTTATGTCTTTCAATTTATCGTATACGTCCGGATCACTGGACATTGGCATGGTGCCAATCCGGTTTACTGCACGTAACGCCGAGTCGCATACATTGCTATCGCCACCAAGGACCTTAACACTTGTTACAAAGCCTGTCGTTGCTAAGCGTATATTTACTGAACAAGACTTGCCTCGCATACTTTCATCTTTATATAACGAGCGGTCAACGGCATCAGAAATTAACGCGATATAACGCTGAACCTCTGTTGCGGCTTGACGAGCCCGCGCCGCAGAACGCGCTTGCGCTTCTTTAGCAAGTTGTTCCTGCATTGCACGCTCTTGCTCTGCTTTTTGCTTTGCCTCTGCGGCCTGACGCGCACGCTCAGCCGCTGCTTTTTCCGCTGCGGCCTGTTCCGCTTTGCGTTTCTGCTCCGCTGCTTTGGCAGCATCCTCAGCCTTTTGTCTTTCTTGCTCTTTTACAATACGCGCTTGCTCTGCTTCTTTGGCTTTGGCATTTTCCTGTTGCTGACGCTTTTTCGCTTCAGCCGCTGCTGCTTTGGCTTTTTGCGTTTCGGCATCCGCTTTACGTTTTTCTTCAGCCACCCGCTTTAAACGCTGCTCTTCTGTAGTCCGATTTTTTTCCGCCTGTTCTGCCCGGCGCTCTAAATCGCGTATACGTTTTTCTTCTGCCGCCTTTAATGCATCGCGTTCGCGCTGCATTTGCTCTACCCGCTCATTTAACAGCTTTTCATCTACCGCTACGGCTTCTACCGGCGCTTGACCTTCTGATTCCAGGCTTACTGACACCATCTCTGGTGTACTGGAAAAATCAGCACTAAATAATAACAACACCAGTATTGCCAAATGTAAGCCAAGCGATTTCGCCAGTGGCGCTTCAATATGCAAAGCCATACTACTTCGAATCCAGGTTATCGGTCATCAGGCCAACCGCCGGCGCACCGGCTACTTTTAGCACATTAATCAACCGTATAACGGCGTCGTAGCTAACTCTACCATCGCCTTTTACTATCACTTGCGTACCCGGTTCAATTTTCAACCAACTGGCCACTTCCAACGTTAGCTCAGCGGCTGTAAACGGCCCCTGCTGCTTACCGTCTTTCTCAAAATAATACAGGCCGTCCTGATCAACCGTTGCTACAAGAGGTGTTTTACCATCTTGCATCTGTTTAATAGGTTCGGCCGCAGATTTAGGCAGCTCAACCTTTACGCCTTGAGTAATCAACGGCGTTGTAACCATAAAAATCACCAACAAAACCAACATAACGTCGATGTAAGGTACTACGTTTATTTCAGCCTTTAACCGCCGCTTTTTTCGCACGTACATCAGGCCGCATCTCCGGTGTTAGACACCGCCTGGCGATGTAAAATGTTGGCAAATTCTTCAACAAAATTTGCATAGCTACTTTCAAGGGATTCCACCTGATGTGAAAACTTGTTGTAAGCAATAACTGCCGGTATTGCCGCAAACAAACCAATGGCGGTGGCAATAAGTGCCTCAGCTATACCTGGCGCAACCATAGACAATGTAGCTTGCTCAACTTGCCCCAGCGCAATAAACGAATTCATAATACCCCACACCGTACCAAACAAACCGATATAGGGGCTGATAGAACCCACTGTCGCTAAAAACGGCAAGTGCATTTCTAACCGCTCAACTTCGCGTGACAAGCCAACCCGCATCGCCCGTTGCGTGCCTTCCATTACCGCAGCAGGCTGACGGCTATTCGTTTTATGTAAGCGGGCAAACTCTTTAAACCCTGACTTAAATAATGCTTCTAAACCACTATTGGCTGCACGCGCACTAACTTCGGTATATAACTTAGATAAATCTACACCCGACCAAAACTTGTCTTCAAACTTCTTGGCTTCTGTTACCGCCTCACTCAATGCTTTACGACGGCGAAATATCATGGTCCAGGACATCACAGACATTGCCAACAGAATTAACATAACCAATTGCACGACAAAACTGGCTTCAATTAACAAACTTAAAATAGAAATCTCACCTGCCACGTTTTAATACCTCTGTCACTTCAGCCGGAATCGCTCTGGCTTTCATTTCCTGTAGTGCAATACAGGCTACTTTAATCTCTGCCGTGCAAATGATATCGCCGGCGCTATTGTGAATTGTTTGAGCAAAAACTATGCTAGCATGCTTTAAGGTACTGATTTGACTAGAAACCGTCAATAATTCATTAAATCTGGCCGGCTTTTTGTTTTCCATTAAAACCTTAGCAACAACAAAGGCGACATTTTTTGACAATAATGAATCCTGCTCAATACCCAGGGCGCGCAACCATTCGGTGCGCGCTCGTTCAAAAAATTTCAAATAATTTGCATAATAAACTATCCCTCCAGCGTCGGTATCTTCGTAGTACACTCGCATTGGGATTGTAAAGACAGTATCAGACATGAATATTCGCTTTAATTGCTGTATATGATAAGTAAGCCTGAGTAGTAACTCAATCGCTTGTACAAGCGAATCACAACTATATTTTTCTGCTGCGCCCACTTGTATTTTAACACCGTTTCTGTTGACTGATATTCCATCACTTAGTTCCGATTTATTTGCTTGTCGACCAACGCACCAATTAGTACGACGAATGCAATTAACATTATCAAAACTAACAAAAACTTATACTGCTTATAGTGCAGCTTGTAGCTTAACCCTGTATGAACAGTGGCATTCCTGTGCACCACACCGAAGCTCTGTTCAATTACTAACCAAATAATTTTCACCTATACATTAGTTTTTTTTATGGGAAAGTGATAATTTTTCTCGTTTGAAGTAATTACTCCAAATATCTATCATACGCAGGTGTTCTGAGCTAGCGCAAAGAATTGGCAGCCTGCTGCGGATTCTTAGTAAAGATCATTTGGTAATGAGATTTGTGTGGATACCAAGTTTTATTGCTGTTTCAACATGTTCCCTGGATTTTTTTGAAGCACTCCTTCAACTTGTTGCATTGCCCGCTCTTTTGAGCGGGCTTTTTTTTATCCACGTCCTGGCTAACACTACAGCGTTGTTGTCTGCGTTAAAGTCCAATAACTCACATAGTTTACTATGCTCGTATTGCACTTTAACTTGTCGCCTAGCTGTAGCACTAGCCATTTAGTGGATACGTCCATTTAACTTAGTCTGTTTTGGGTAAATCAAAGCCAAAGTGCTGGTAGGCACGAGGCGAAGCGATGCGGCCGCGTGGGGTGCGTTGAATAAAACCCTGTTGAATTAAAAACGGTTCTATTACATCTTCAATGGTGTCTTTCTCTTCGCCAATAGCGGCAGCGAGATTGTCTAAGCCAACCGGCCCGCCCATAAATTTTTCTATAATAGCCAGAATAAGTTTGCGATCCATATAATCGAAACCTTCGGCGTCTACATCAACCATTTGCAATGCCTGTGCGGCTATGTCTACGGTTACCTCGCCATTGGCTTTAACTTGCGCATAGTCGCGTACACGGCGCAACAGGCGATTAGCAATACGCGGGGTGCCTCGCGAGCGACGGGCTATTTCTGCCGCGCCGGCTTCGTCCAGCACTAAATTTAAAAAATGGGCTGAGCGCAAAATAATTTGTGTAAGTTCTTCTACTTTATAAAATTCAAGACGCTGCACTATGCCAAACCGATCGCGCAGTGGTGATGTTAGCGCACCAGCACGCGTTGTGGCCCCAACCAGAGTAAAAGGGGGAAGATCCAGTTTAATAGAGCGTGCTGCCGGGCCTTCACCAATCATAAGATCCAGCTGATAATCCTCCATCGCTGGATACAAAATCTCTTCAACTACCGGGCTTAAGCGATGAATTTCGTCGATAAAGAGCACGTCATTGGGTTCAAGGTTGGTCAGTAATGCGGCTAAATCACCAGCTTTTTCTAATACCGGGCCGGAGGTGGTTTTAATGTTCACGCCCATTTCATTAGCGACAATCATCGCCAGTGTGGTTTTGCCTAAACCAGGAGGGCCGAATATCAGCACGTGATCAAGCGGATCACCACGCCCTTTTGCCGCCGCAATAAAAATTGCCATTTGCTGGCACACGTGTTCCTGACCGGTGTAATCTGCCAATGTTTTGGGCCTGATAGCCCTGTCAATTACTTCGTCTTCGCGCGTGGCGCTGGTCTGTATTAAACGGTCGGCTTCTATCATGGATTAAATCATACTCCTAAGCGCGGCTTTGATAAGCTGTTCACTGCTCATATCGCTTTGCTGTACCTTCTTCACAGCTTTATCTGCCTGCACTTGTGTATAGCCCAGCGACACTAAAGCGCCGATGGCATCCTGCTCAGCACTTTCTACCGGACTAAAAATAGCCTCATCGCCTTGTAGCATCAATGCATCTGTCACTGCTGTATTAGGCGTTATACCCCAGTCTTTTAGCCTGTCACGCATTTCCACCACCAGTCGCTCTGCCGTTTTTTTACCAACACCAGGCAGTTTAACCAGCGTACTCACATCATCCAATTGCACACAGCGCACAAATTGCTGCGCTGTCATGCCAGACAAAATAGTCAAAGCTAGCTTAGGCCCGACACCGTTGGCTTTAATCAATTGCCGGAATAACGCACGCTCTGTTTGATTTACAAAACCATACAACAGCTGGGCGTCTTCACGTACAACGAAATGCGTATAAAGTGTGGCTTCTTCCCCTGTTGCGGGTAGCTGATAAAAACTCGTGAGGGGTAACTGCACCTCATAGCCAACACCGGCAACTTCAATTAATAAATCTGGAGCCTGCTTTTCCAGCAAAATACCCCGTAAACGTCCAATCATAGTGTCTGCTTATGGTTAAAGAATATCGACAACAGCGTTAGCGCAACCGGCCACGAACCGTTTTGCGCGCCTGGCCTGCCAGGCTGACTAAACTTTGCTGAGTATGCCCATGACATAAAGCGACTGCAAGCGCGTCTGCCGCATCGGCCTGTGGGTTAGCAGGCAATTTTAAAAGAGTACGCACCATATGCTGAACCTGCGCTTTGTCAGCGGCGCCGGTGCCCACAACTGACTGCTTGACCTGACGGGCAGAATACTCGAACACGTCAAGGCCCGCATGCTTTGCAGCAACAATGGCGGCCCCTCTGGCCTGCCCCAGCTTTAAAGCTGAGTCGGGGTTGCGGGCCATAAAAACTTGCTCAATCGCGAAAATGGTTGGCTGTGTCTGGGTGATAATTTCACTGACACCATTGAAAATATCCAATAAGCGCTCAGGTAGCAGGTCTGTGGTGTTAAGCCGAATACAACCACTGGCAACATATTCAAATTTGGCGCCGCTTTGCTTTACGACCCCGTAACCGGTTAAACGGCTGCCGGGGTCAATGCCCAAAATAATGTTCACTTTTACCCGTGCTCAAGCATCAATGCATCGCTGATATCGGCATTATGATACACATTCTGCACATCGTCAGAGTCTTCCAGTTGGTCAATCATTTTGAAAAACGCTACGACAGATTTTTCATCTACTTCAGCCCGTGTTGCCGGTACTAAGGTAATATCTGCGCTATCCGGATTAAAACCGGCTGCGCTCAAGGCCTGCTTCACATCACTGAACTCCTCAGGTGTTGTGAAGACTTCAACACTGCCGTCCGCTTCAGTAACGATATCGTCGGCGCCAGCTTCAAGCGCGGCTTCCATCAAGGCATCTTCGTTCACCCCAGGTGCATACATCAATACACCACGCCGAGTAAATAAATACGCCACCGAGCCGCTCGTCCCCAGGCTTCCACCCGCTTTAGTGAACGCGTGGCGTACATCGGCTACCGTGCGCTTATGGTTATCCGTCATCGTTTCAACAATAACCGCAACGCCATTGGGGCCGTATCCTTCGTATACCAGCTCTTCATAGTTTTCTGCATCACTGGCTCCGGCGCCACGCTTAATGGCCCGATCTATTGTGTCGCGGGTCATATTTTCAGATAAGGCTTTATCGACTGCTAAGCGTAAGCGTGGATTGGCAGTGACATCGGGGTTTTGCTTGGCAGCAACGGTAAGCTCACGGATTATTTTAGTGAAGATTTTACTTTTTTTAGCATCCTGACGAGCCTTGCGATGCTTCATGTTCGCCCATTTACTATGGCCGGCCATTAGTTACTCCTTAGTTGTGGCAGCATTAAGCTGCCACGGTGTTGCTATTAACGCTGTGCCGTCGTAGTTACTGCTTAGCGACGACACTGATACCTAACTCTGCCAGTTGCGCTGGGTTAGCGGCACCAGGTGCATCTGTTAACGGACAAGCAGCTGTAGCTGTTTTAGGAAATGCCATTACATCGCGAATTGATGTAGCACCCGTCATTAGCATCACTAAACGATCCAGGCCGAACGCTAAACCCGCATGTGGTGGCGCGCCGTACTTTAACGCTTCTAACAAGAAACCAAACTTTTCAGCCGCTTCTTCATCGCTAATGCCTAGTAAGGTAAACACCTTTGCCTGCACATCGGCCGTATGAATACGCACCGAACCACCGCCTAATTCAGTGCCATTTAATACCATATCATAGGCATTAGATAGCAACGAACCTAACTGCAAATCGTTATTGGCTGTACTTAAAAAAGCCGAAGTGTCTAATGGCGAGGTGAACGGGTGATGCACAGCCGAGAAACTGCCATCATCGTTTTCTTCGAACATTGGGAAATCAACAACCCACAATGGCTTCCAACCCGGTTGCGTAATGCCTAAATCTTCGCCCAGCTTAAGACGCAATGCGCCCATCGCTTCACAGACTACCTTGTAGCTGTCTGCACCAAAGAATATTAAGTCACCATTAGCGGCATCAGTACGGGCAATAATGCTGGCAATAATGTCTGGCGTTAAAAACTTTGCCACCGGCGACTGCACACCATCACTTCCTGCAGCGACATCGTTTACCTTCATCCATGCCAAACCTTTAGCACCATAGATACCAACAAAATTGGTGTAATTATCAATATCTTTGCGAGAAACTTTCTCTGCCGCGCCAGGTACTTTTAAGGCGACAACACGGCCCTTAGCATCGTTAGCCGGGCCCGAGAACACTTTAAACTCAACGTCTTTAAGTACATCGGCAACATCTACAAACTGCATGGGGTTACGTAAATCTGGCTTATCTGAACCGTACAAACGCATTGCTTCAAAGTAGGTCATACGCGGGAACTGGCCCAAATCGACGCTTAACAACTCGTTAAACATCTGATGAACCATTTTTTCCGTAACCTCAATCACTTGCTCAGATGTCATAAAAGAGGTTTCGATATCAATCTGAGTAAATTCTGGCTGACGGTCAGCGCGTAAATCTTCATCACGAAAGCATTTAACAATTTGGTAGTAGCGATCAAGCCCTGACATCATCAACAATTGTTTAAACAGTTGTGGGGACTGGGGCAGTGCAAAAAATTCACCTTTGTGCGTGCGGCTTGGTACCAGGTAATCACGAGCGCCTTCCGGTGTAGCCTTGGTTAGGATGGGTGTTTCAACATCCATAAACCCATTACTGTCCATAAAGTTGCGCACAAAACTGGTCACTTTGGCGCGAAACTTCAACCGCTCGGTCATCATAGGACGACGCAAATCAAGATAGCGATACTTTAACCGCTGTTCTTCGCTATTGTTTTGATTTGAATCCAGTGGCAATGGCGCAGCTTTATTGAGGATAATCAGTTCGCTGGCATAGACTTCAACTTCGCCTGTTGCCATGTCTTTATTGATTTGTGAATCTGGACGCGCACGAACCTGGCCAATAATCTGAATACAAAATTCGTTACGCAAGGTGTAAGCCACATCGAACAACTCTTTTAAATCTGGATCGCACACTACCTGCACCATACCTTCACGGTCGCGCAGGTCTAAAAATATCAGTCCGCCCAGATCACGGCGGCGATTAACCCAACCGCATAAAGACACTTGTTGTTCAACATGTTGCGCGGTTAACAAACCGCAATAATGGCTACGCATTAAACCTTCCTTCTACCTTGCTAATCAGCGGCACTAAAATGACGGCTAATTATATAGAATTGACGCCTAATGTCACTGCCCGTTCACGAAAACCCCGCTTTAGAGAAACAGTAATGATTTTTGCCCTGCTGTTTGATCCGGTACATTAGACTATCCGCTACTTTTAATAATCTGGCGCAATCGGTGCCATCATCAGGATAAACCGCAATACCTATGCTAGCGCCAACTTGCACGTCGCCTACAGACAGCGTCATTGGTTCTGACAGTTGCGATAAAACTTTCTGGGCGACGATGGCAGCGTCATCCCGACTTAGAAGGCCAGTGAGTAAAATAACGAATTCATCACCACCAAATCTGGCGACAGTATCACTCTTTCTTACTACGCCACTGAGCACCGCGGCCAACTTCATTAACAATTCATCTCCTGTATCGTGGCCGTACTGGTCATTGACTTCTTTGAACCCATCCAAATCGATAAAAAGCAGCGCCATTATCTCATTATGCCGGGCATGCTGAAGTAACGCTTGTTGAATGCGCTCTTTTACCAGAGTGCGGTTTGGAAGCTTAGTTAAATCGTCATGCGTGGCCATAAAACGCATTTGCTGTTCAGCATGCCTGCGTAGTGCTACCTCGCGGCGCAGTGACAAATTCCACAGCACAACAAACGTCAGTAGCAAAGCAACCGCACCGCCAATTTGCCACATTAACTGGCGCAGCTGGGACTTGTTAATGCCTTGCGTTATTTGCAAACTAAACCACTTTTCGTAAAGTTCATCACGCTCTTGCTCACCAATGCTGCGCAGCCCTTTATTTAATATATGTGTCAAAGTAGGATAATCTGCTCGTACTGCAATTAACGAAGGGTAATATGGCAAGTCCTCTAGGGCCTGTTGATCTTTGCTGTTTATAATTCAGCCAACCCACATTGGCAGCCATAATAGACAGCAAGCCAAGGCAAGTGTACTTGCATAATTCCGGGCCAATTTATCATACCGGGTTGCT
>Ga0100394_1003997_pt1 | contig 12036 bp, 8 predicted proteins | sample CryGeymeta201518_FD_81549 | JGI IMG/M metagenome (GOLD analysis project Ga0100394, IMG submission 81549) | Groundwater microbial communities from Crystal Geyser aquifers in Utah, USA - Crystal Geyser metaG 2015-18 | ecosystem: Environmental > Aquatic > Deep subsurface > Groundwater | place: USA... | reverse complement strand
GCCTACTCAAACAGCTTGGTATAAAAAGAAAAAGGTTACTTTTTCTGATGTCTTGGCAAGGGTCAGAAGACAAATAATACAAACAGAACAGGTAAAACAGCCAGAGGAATTATTAATAACCTCGCAAAATAGCCTTATTAAAAGTTATAAGCACAAAATAAGATACCTTACTGATTTAGTGACACAAGCAGTAGCTTGATGGAGATAAAATAGTAAAGTCAAAATTAGGAGCAAGAAAATAATAGTTAGAAACGGATTCAGAAAAATAAATAATTTTATTTTTTTCCCATTCTTTACGAAATTCTTTCATATCATCATCTTCTAAAATCTTAGGTACTTTAAATTCATCTAATTTTTGTACGTTTTTGATATAGACATCACAAGAAAAAGCCTTATTTTGAGTTCGATAAAATTCTCTTTTTCTCTGTGCCTGACGAATGACAGCATAAGCAGGATCTTCTCCATTTGGTGTAACAACAACTTCTTTCAAACCGATTGTAGAAGATTGCATAACTACATTTAGCTCCACATTTTGTCCATTTTTAATAGTTACAGTATGCGTTTGAGATTGAAAACCAACATAACGAAACACGATTTGATGTGTTCCTTCTGTAAGTTCTAAAAAATAACTTCCTTCTTGATTGGTTGTTGTTCCGTAGGTTGTTCCTTCTTCATAAACTGTCAAAAAAGGCATATTTTCGCCATCTGATGAAGTTACTTTTCCAAAAAGACGAGCTGCATTTGAATCAAATGAAAAGAATAAGTAAAAAAAGAATAGTAGTAAAGCTGGAAAATAATGCATGTATATTTCTTGTTAAGTTTGTTAGAATTTCTGTTGTTTTAATTGAAGTTATTTTAAAGAGTGGACTTAGATATTTTTGTTGGTGCTGCTACATTAAAACGCCAACAAAGGTAAGTGTCATTTTTCTATTCTTAAACAACTTTATTAAGTTGTCTTTTAGACACCAAATAACTTACAAGCGTTGCATACTTTTTTTGTTTTTAAGGAAAATTAGAAAAAAGCTATCCCTCTTTATCAAAGATAAAAAGACGTTAAATAAAAAAGAGAGTGGAAATAAATTTCGTGCTTTTGCTCTAACCTAACAAACCTTCAATAATCCGACAGTTGCTAATAGAAACTACACAAAAAACCTTCATTATTCTATTTTATTAGAACGATGAAGGTTTTTAGTTGTGCCGAAATAAAATCAGTTTTTGGAAGAGAATATCGTTTTGGCTTATTTTTCTAAATAAGAAGATAGTTTTTCTACCAAATCATCAAAATTTACTGGTTTTTGCATGTAGTCATTGATTCCTACGGCTGCAAAATCTGATGAGGTATAATTACGGGCATTTCCAGTAATTGCAATAATTGGAATTTTAGATTTTTTAGGGTCGCTCATTGCACGGATTTTTTTAGCGCATTCCATTCCGTCCATTTTTGGCATATTGATGTCCATTAATATAGCATCAAAATCTTCCATTGCCATTGCTTCCAACACCTGCAAACCGTCTTTTGCTGTTTCGATTTCATAGTTTTGAAATTGCAATACTTTGCGAGTGATATTTTGAATTACAGAGCTGTCCTCTGCAATAAGTATTTTTTTAGAACCCATAGTAAATATATTTGAGTGATAAGATGGTAAACGAAAATTAGAAAATAACCTAATTAAAAAGGTAATAAGGCAATCAAATACCGTACTAACTGGTTACTAATTATTTTCTATAATTTTTTATGTAATTGTATTTTTCTACGTTATTTTTTAATTCAAAATCAAAAAATGATTTGTTTGTTCTCAAATCTACACTACTTTTGGCAAAATGCAAAATTTTTTATTCAATTATTATAATTAAATAAGTAGAGTAAAGCCTTTTTTTCAAAAAGAATCTTATTTATGAATAACAATTCCTAATTCATTAGAAATTAAAATTTCTTGTGCTTTAAGTTCTTGGTAGATAAGCAACAATTTTTCTATTTCTTCTTGGCTTTGGTTGTTTGCTTTTTTGATTTTTCGTAGGTTTTCATTCAAAATTCCTTTCAAATATACTCTCTTTAAATGTAAAATTGTTTGAGGGATAATCGTCGCTAATTGTTTTTCTTCATTCGGAATCACAAGCTGCATTCGCTTTTCCCAATTTGGACTAATCTGTGAAGAATCGGTCAAAAATCCTGTTACGATTTGAATTAATTTTTCATCATTCTGAATAAAATCCGTTAGTAACTCTTGATAAGAAATTTTTATATTCTGAATTCGTGCATTTTCATAAATAATACGAAGCTGTGAATACGAAGGATTGAGCGACGGAATTTCACTAATTTCTTCCAAAATATAATCACAAATATATTCTCCTCCTGCAATGGTCTGATGTCCGTAACGAATCAAAAGACGTGTAATTTCATCTTCGTATTGACGAAAATAAGTAACTTCTTGTGTTTCTTTTTTATCTTTTGATTGAGGATTCAGAGCAGCTTCTAATTCGGATAAATCAATGGCTTGTCCTCCAAACTCTTCGTGATACCTTGAGTCATTTTGACCTCCCTGCTCATATTCTCCTGCTCCATATTCAGAAGGTGGAAAATAGCCAAATTCGTTAGGCGATGAGCTATTTTGTGTGTTATTTTGACTATTTCTGTTTTGCTGTCTTTCTCGTTGTTGTCTGTTTCTATCTCTTTTCTGTTCTTTTAGTTTTTGTTCTGCTCTGCGACTAATGAATTTATTCGTTTCTAAAATAACATCTTGTTCACTAATTTCCATCCAATGCGCTAATTCCTTAGTCAATAAAGAACGCTTAAAAACATCTGGAACCACGGCAATTGTCTGACAAAGTTCTTTTAGTGCACTTGCCCTCGCCATGGGGTCATCTTTATCAGGAACTAAAACTTGATACTTGAAACGCAAAAAATTCTGTGCTTTGCTTTCCAAATATATTTTAGTTTTTTCTCCTCCTTGCTCGGTTACGAATGTATCTGGGTCGTGTCCTTCTGGCAAAACAACGGCTTGCACATCTAAACCCTGTTCTAAAATAATATCAATTCCACGAATGGCAGCCTTTAGACCTGCTTTATCGCCATCAAAAAGCAAGGTTACTCTATCTGTAAAACGTTTTAGAAGATTTATTTGTCCGTCTGTGAGCGAAGTACCCGAACTTGCCACTACATTTTCAATTCCTGCTTGATGCAAACCAATTACATCAGTATAACCCTCTACCAAATAACAATTTTCTTCTTTACGAATGGCATTTTTTGCTTGAAAAATTCCGTAAAGAATATGACTTTTTTGATAAACTTCTGTTTCTGGACTGTTTAAATATTTGGGTTGTTGGTCTTTTTTTAAAGCTCTTGCACCAAAACCAATCGTCCTGCCCGAAACGTTATGAATCGGAAACATAACACGCCCACGAAAACGGTCGTAATGTCTGTCATCTTTTTTTATTATCAGTCCTGTATCTTCCAAAAACCCTTTGCTATGTCCTTTTTCTGTGGCAGCTTTTAAGATAGAATCCCACTCGTCAAAGGCATATCCTAACTCAAATTTTTCTTGCGTTTTTTGGATAAAGCCACGCTCTTTGAAATAACTCCCTCCGACAGATTTTCCTTCGTCTGTATTTTTGAGATTTTCAGTATAAAATTTTTGAGCAAAAGCCAAGACAATCAAAAGACTTTCTCGGTGCTGTTGTTCTTGTTTTGCTTCATCACTTCGTTCGTTTTCTTCTGGAATTTCGATGCTATACTTTCCTGCCAAAAATCTTAGAGCCTCTGGATAGCTCAAATTTTCGTGTTCCATCACAAACGTAATGCTATCGCCCCCTTTTCCACAACCAAAACACTTAAAAATTCCTTTACTAGGCGTAACCACAAAAGAAGGTGTTTTTTCTTGATGAAAAGGACAACACGCCTTAAAACTAGAACCTTGTTTTTTGAGCGTAACAAAATCGCCCACTACTTCTTCGATGTGGGAACTTTCTCGTATTTGATCGATGATGTGTGAGGGAATAGACATAATGTAAAATTACGAAAAAACTCTTCTCAATAAAATAGAAAAACGTTATACTAAATGAATTTTCCATCTTCATAAATTATTCCTCTATCGAATATAATCTAAATAGTTTTAGTGTTTTATAGTTTTTTCGTAAATTGATAGGCTAATTACCATTCAATCACATTGAGAACCAGACTTTCTCTTTTATGTAGCTTCTTCTTTCTAAGAATATTATTTTACATCAAAATAGTATTCTTGTTTCTCTGTGTTTATATTTTTAGTATTTGTTCTACATCTGCTCAAGATTTATCTGTTTATTACGATTCAGTAATAGAATATAATAAAAAAGATTTGGAAAAACAGAGTTTTTACGTTCAAAAACTCCTTTTAGAAAGTCAGAAACAAGAAAATAAAGAGTATTTATTGAAGGCGTATCACTTGAAAGCAACTATTTTTTATGAGAAAGCAGATAAAAATAGTACCTTTTTTTATATAAATAAAGCACTTGATTTGTCAAGAAAAATTAATAACACAGAAAGCAATGAATTAAAAGTAGAGGTTTTGCGTCTAAAAGGATTTGTTTATAAAAATAGAATTTACAACAAAGACTCTGCATTAGTTTATTTTCGCCAAGCCTTAACAGAAAGCAAAAAATCAAATTATAAATTTGGTCAGATAAAAGCCTTAGAAGCTATTTCTTATCTAGAAATGGATAAAGGAGAATATGTTGATGCTACTCAGTTGCTTTTGGAAGCTCGGAAAATTGCTCACGAAATAAAAGATAAAAAAGCCCTTTCTAGTCTTGCCAACAATATTGGGCATACCTATTTACAGATGTATATGTATGAAAAAGCATTATCTTTTTTTAATGAAGCCAATAAATACAGAGAAGACAAAACGACTGCATCAATTATTCCTCTCAATATTGCTCAATGTTATTACAGAACAGGAGAAATAAAAAAAGCACTTTTTATTATTGATAAAAATGCTCCTTTGGCTCTCAAAACGTCATTAAATATGGCAATAGAATATCATTTGGAGTATGTAAATCTTTTTTTGGAAATAAAAGAACCTCAAAAGGCGTTAGAAAAAATCAAAATATTGGATTCTTTACTCATAGATTCCAAACCTCAAGCCTATCGTAATTTATTATTATTGAAAGCCAAAACTAATTTACAACTCAAAGATACCTTAAAAGCACACAATTATATAAAAGAGGTAGAGAGAGAAATATCTCCTAAAAACGGTGATGATTTTATTAATCGGCTAACTATGCACGAATTATTTTCTTATACCTATACATTTTTGACAGATTATAAAAAAGCAAATTATCATTCTCAAAAATACATTTTACTTTATAAAGCGACCCATAATAAGAAATTACAACAAAATATTTATGAGTCTGAGGTAAATCAACGTATGCTATTACAAGAAAAAGAGAGTGAATTAGAAAAAATAAAATATACCACTCAGCTAAAAAAAGAACACCAAAATAGAAACTATTTTTTGGTTAGTTTAATTGCTTTGTTAAGTGTTTTTATTGTCATTACGAGAGCCTATTGGATAAACAAAAAATATAGCAATGAACTAAAAAACACAAATCACAAACTTTCAGAATCTCAAGCTGAGGTAATGCAGCAAAATCATACTCTTCACGAACAATCTGAAGAATTGATGAGGCAATCTGAAGAATTAAAATGTTCTCATGAAGAAGTCGTTGCTATGAATGATAATTTGGAAGATATTGTCAATCAGCGCAATCAAGAAGTCCTAGAAAAAAATAAAATGTTAGAAGAATATGCCTTTATCAATGCTCACAAATTACGTGCGCCTGTGGCTCGTCTTTTGGGAATTATGCAGATTATTGAGCTTTCAAAAGATACCAATGAAATAGAATTTTACCTACAACTTTGTAATCAAGAAATTAAAAACCTTGACCGTATTGTTTGGGCGATAAAAGAAGCTATTGAAGAAAAAACACCTCTTGATCGTTTGGAATTGGAGAAAAGAACCGAAGTGAAGTAAGTTTTTAGTCCAATTCTGTATAAATTTGTAACTTCTATGTTTTTAGAGTTAAAAAATCTATAATTCAAATAGTTTTTATTTTAGCTCTCGGATTCAACTCATAAACGCAATTTTATTAAGTTTCTCAAAAAATGATTGAAAGGGTTTGTAATGAAGTTTGGGGAGATACAACAGACGAAGAAGTAATAACTATTTTGAAAAATAGTCGTAAAGGATAAGTACCAATATAGATTTTCTCAAAAAAAGTTCTTATCTTATGTAGGTATAAAAAAGAGTTGTTAATCAACAATTTTGTTTGTTAATAATTTTTATAAAAAAATTAGACTTATGATATTTTTTAATGACTATAAATTTTCAATAAAACAAAAAAATGAACTTACTAATAAAAGATGAAGTATTAAAAAAGGCTGAAATTACGGCAGAAGAATTATTAATTGAAATAGCAGTCCATTTATATGATACAGAAAGATTATCGTTAGGACAAGCACGTAATTTAGTTCAATTAGATATAATTTCTTTTCAAAAAGAGCTTTCTAAAAGAAATATTTTTATGAAATATGACATAGAAGATTTAGATACAGACTTGAAAAATTTGGAGTACATTCGAAAAAATAAATAGCCTTTTACAATAAAATATTTCCAAGTTTAATCATGAAATTTAATTATGAATCTTAATTTTTATCCATTAACATAAAACAAATGATTATAGTGAGTGATACTTCGGTAATTACCTATTTAATACAAATAGAGCAATTATCGTTATTAAAAAACTTATTCGATAAAGTAATACTATCAAAGAAAGTCGAAGAAGAATTATCAAAAGTAGAAGGACAACTAACACTAATAAAATCGATAGAATGGATAAAAATTGAACAAATTAGCAATCAAGAATTATATAATGAAATTGAGCAAAAATTAGATGCAGGAGAAGCCGAATCAATAGTTTTAGCAATAGAATTAAACGCAGATATTCTATTAATAGATGAAAAAAAAGGTAGAAAAATAGCAGAGAAATTTGGTCTAAGAATAACAGGGTTATTAGGTGTATTGATTGAAGCAAAAAAGCAAAATTTGATACCAATACTCAAACCTCTATTAGATAAACTCATATATGAAATAGGATTTCGAATTAGCCCAAAACTATATCAAGACATTTTAAAGAGAGTAGGAGAATAAAGAAATAAACTAAATTAAAGCTATCATTGAGATAGATTTTTTCTCAAAAACTTCTTACCTTCGCATCTATAAAAAATATAAATCAAGAAATTAAAATCGCCGTTGTTGGTGTTCTTACCAATGACACAGAACTTATACTATGAACATTTCACTTAGCTGGCTCAAAAAATATATTGCTTTAGAAGAATCTGCCGAAAAAATAGCAGAATACCTTACCGAAACAGGACTAGAAGTAGAAGGAATTGAAACTTTCGAACAAATAAAAGGTGGTTTAGAAGGTTTTGTAGTGGGCGAAGTCATGACGTGTGAGCAGCACCCAAACGCTGACCGTTTGCGTGTTACAACTGTTGATATTGGACAAGAAGAAAATTTACATATCGTTTGTGGTGCGCCAAATGTAGCAAAAGGACAAAAAGTAATCGTTGCCACAATCGGAACAATGCTTTACCCAAAAGATAGCGAACCATTCAAAATCAAAAAAGGAAAAATCAGAGGAGAAGTTTCCGAAGGAATGATTTGTGCCGAAGACGAAATGGGATTAGGAAAAGGACACGACGGAATTTTGGTCTTGCAAGACGAAAAAGCACAGCATAAAAACGGAACTCCTGCCAGTAAAGTTTTTGATTTACAAAATGATACCGTTTTAGAAATTGGTCTTACTCCAAACCGAGTAGATGCAGCTTCGCATTATGGAACGGCTAGAGATTTGAAAGCTCGTTTGAAACGTGAAATTTGTAAGCCAAGTGTTGAAGAATTTGATGCTTTAAAGAAAGAAATTAGCAAAGAAAAAGCTGTTCAAATAGAAATAAAAAATACAGAAGCCTGTCCAAGATATGCAGGTATTACTATCAAAAATGTAAAAGTTGCAGCTTCTCCAGCGTGGCTCAAAATGGCTTTAGAAAGTATTGGTCAGAAATCAATCAATAATGTGGTGGACATTACAAACTATGTTTTGCATTCTTTCGGTCAGCCTTTACACGCCTTTGATGCTGATAAAATTAAAGGAAATAAAATTGTAGTTTCTACGCTTTCAAATAAAAATGAGGACAAAACTGAATTTGTAGCCTTAGACAAAGAAAAGTATACACTTTCTGAAAATGATTTACTGATTTGTGACTCTGAGCTAAATCCTCTTTGTATGGCTGGTGTTTTTGGTGGTTTGGATTCGGGTGTTTCTGATGCTACGACGAATATATTTTTAGAATCGGCTTATTTTTCGCCTGATTTTGTTCGTAAAACTTCAAAAATTCATGACCTTTTTACAGATGCTTCTTTCCGTTTTGCTCGTGGAACTGACCCTAATACTATTCTGTACTCACTCAAATATGCAGCTTTATTGATTCAAGAAATTGCAGGAACAGAAGAAACCATTTTTAGCGAAGTTACAGATTTGTATCCTCAAAAAATTGAAAATCCAACTTTTGAAGTTTCTTACAATTATCTGAATACACTTATCGGAAATGAAATTCCAAAAGAAACTGTAAAGCGTATTTTGACTGATTTGGATATTGAGATTTTGAATGAAACTCATACTGGTACAGAGGATAAAATAACTGTTTCAGTTCCTACGTATCGTGTCGATGTGCTTCAACCTGCTGATATTGCAGAAGAAGTTTTGCGTATTTATGGATTGAATACTATTGATTTTCCACAGACGGCAGCAACGGATTATATTGCGCCTTCAATCTCAAAAGACCAAGAAATTCGTAAAAAAACGGCTGATATTTTGGTAGGAATGGGCTTTTCAGAAATGATGAATAACTCGCTTACTTCGTCAAATTACACAAAAGCAATAGGAACAGAATCAACAAGCGTAAAAATGCTCAATCCATTGAGTGAAGATTTGGACGTAATGCGTCAAAGTTTGCTTTTTGGAGGTTTGGAAAGCATCACAAGAAACTTGAACAGACAAGAAGAACTCATAAAAGGATTTGAGTTTGGAAAAGTTTATTCAAAAATAGAAGAGCCAAAAGACGACGAACACAAATACTTTGAAGAGTGGCAATTAGGTCTTTTCTTAGTCGGACAAACGCCTGTTTCTTGGAATGCAACAGCTACTTCTGTTGATTATTTTCAGCTTTCTAGTGTCGTTCAAAGAGTTTTAAAAGCTGTAGGTTTTGATATTTCTGATTTTGACCAAAATAAATTGAGTGAAGATAAAGAACTTCAATACGGTATCGAACTCACAAAAAGAACAGGAAAAGATAGCAGTCAGCAGATTTTGAAAATGGGATTGGTAAAGAAAAAATTGTGTAAACTAACAGAAACAAATGCAGAGGTTTTCTTTGCTCAAATTCGTTGGGAGGTTTTATTAAATCAAAAAATAAAACCAAGAGAATTTTCTGCGCTTTCAAAATTCCCTGTTGTGCGTCGTGATTTGTCTATCGTTTTGGACAAAAAAGTTTCTTTTGCAGAACTTGAAAAAGTAGCTCAAAAAACAGAAAGAAAAATTTTACAAAATGTTTCTGTTTTTGATATTTACGAAGGCGATAAAATTGAAGAAGGCAAAAAATCGTATTCTGTTGCATTCTCATTGCAAGACAAAGACAAAACACTAGACGAAAAAACAATCGAAAAAACGATGCAAAGACTGATTGCTGCTTATGAAAAAGAAGTAGGTGCTTTGATTAGAAAATAAGAATTTATGTAGCCGATAGCTTCCAAGCTGTCGAAATGATAACCAATAAAAAGAGAAATAATAGTTTTTAAAACTGTTATTTCTCTTTTTTATTGTACAGATTTCAGTTTCGGAAATTTATCAAAAAACCTAGTTCGTTTCCACAAAATTAGTGTCCAACTGTTTTCCTTTTGGATATTTGATGGTATATTCCAATTTGAATTTCTTAGAATCAGAAGCAGGAATTTCTGTATTCCAAATTACTTGACCTGTTCTAGAATTTAGCTCTCCACCACTCAGATTTTCTGTTTCTACCTCAATTCGGCTATCCATAGAAAGAGGAATTTGGTCTATAACTTTTACACTTACTTTGCGACTCAAATTATTTTTAATAATAATTTCAAAAGACTTTGATTCCTTTATATTTGAGCCTATGAATTTGCGTTTGTTTTTATCTTTAAGTGTAATTCTTTCAGCTACAATACGGCTATCTTTTCCCAACGAAACAGCTAATGTGTCGCCTGAATTTTGTGTATCAAGATAGGTTTTGCCTACAAATTTATTCTCAAAATAAATATTTACATCACCTGAAACAAGTTGATATTGTTGCCAATCTGAAAGGTTTGCCATCAAGAAACCTTCTTTGTTTTTTCCTGCAAAAACGGTGTATTGATAATCTGTTTCTACTTCCATTTTCGAAACTTCTACAAGCTGTTTTCTTCCGTCGGAAAGAATGGTATAAGGCAAACTAATTTCGAATTCGGCTGCTAGAGCTGTTTCTTTTACTGTGGTATAATCTGCAATAGAGGCTGATTCTTCTACTTCTATATCCTCATAATCTCCATCTCCCCAAGCTGCATCTGCTGTCGCACTCTCTTTTCTTTTGCGTGCATATTGATTTGTCTGCCCACTAGCATACCCAGTAACCACTACAGGCTGATAAATTTTCAAATGTTGAGCATAAAATTCAGGTATTTCGGTGCTTTGAGTTGGGTCTGCTGTCGATAAAGTTAGGTTTATATCTTTCCAATCAATTCCTGTAGTTTGGCTTACATGCGCTCTGTACGAAATTTCCATTGGTTCTCCCACCTCTTTCGCTCTCAAATCATAAATCGGATTCCAAGAAACATGTGTAACTAAATATTGCAACATAAATTCTACACTTACGGCAGATTTTGCCTCCAAACTCACAATTACTTCTCCAGCAGGAATATCAACTGCCAAATCAAAACTAGAGTTGGTACTTTGATTGAGCATGCGAGATAAATCACTTTGCAAACGATTGATAAGCAAATTATTTTCGACTTGTTCTTGATTGGTTTCTCTAATTTCTTTTCGAACTGTCGAAATCCTTTTTCTGATAAAATCTGCCATTGCAGCTAATTCTGTTGGAGTAAGTGGACGAGCATCACTACTAATTTTTTGATTACTTATTAAAAGAGCTTCTTCATTTTGTAAGATTTGTAAGTTATCAGAAAGTTCTTTTTGTGCTGTTCTAGCATTTTGAAGAGAATCTCTAATTTTTTCAGAAATTTTCCATGCTTGTGGATTTCTACGACTTGTAATAGTCGGTTGAACCGAAAAAATGGTTACTTGACTAGAATTAGCTAAAAGTTGAAAGCTATTTTCGATAAGTTTTGGGGAAAGTCCTGTAAAGATAATTTCGTTTTTACCTGCTTTCAAGTTTGCTTTTGCCGAGCGAGTAATTTGCGCTCTACTTCTAAATACAGTTACAGCTTCTATATTACTGGTTACAGGTTGAGAATTTTGGCTTTGAGCGAATGCAAAATTTGATTGCAGCGTAATAAAATAAATTGATACAATTAAAAATAAAGAGAGAACTAATTTGGAATTTTTCATAAGAAAGTAGTAGGTTAATTTTTTGAAAGGAATTGATTAAAATTTTAATCTAAAAACAAGAAAATCAAAAAAAAGCATAAAAACTAATTTTACGATTTTTAATAGAGAGATGCTAAGTATAGTTCTCCTAAATAATTTGTAGGTTTGTGCAAAAAAGTTATTATGTCCGAATTAAGTAAATAGACACCTGCCAAGGCAGCGAAGCTAATTTAAAATGGATAATTGATAATTACATAAAATATTGATTATCAAGTTATTACATTAAAAAATAAGATGCATTAATTTTGTACCATTACTCAACATGAGTGACATTTAAAAAAAGGCAAATCTTTGCCAAATTTTATTCTGTATAAATGTCTTTTTTCCATAAAGTAGGGT
>Ga0100394_1003994_pt1 | contig 12039 bp, 13 predicted proteins | sample CryGeymeta201518_FD_81549 | JGI IMG/M metagenome (GOLD analysis project Ga0100394, IMG submission 81549) | Groundwater microbial communities from Crystal Geyser aquifers in Utah, USA - Crystal Geyser metaG 2015-18 | ecosystem: Environmental > Aquatic > Deep subsurface > Groundwater | place: USA... | reverse complement strand
GCATGAGAGCATTTCAAGCAAGTGAGGCAACGGAGGAATTGCTTGTTGAGAATGGTGAGTGGTAGTTTCAGCACGAGTCTACGGAAAGGAGTCTAGAGGCGCTGAAACGTCGAAGCCCGCCGACAAACCCAAGAGGGCGTGCGTATACCCATAGTTGGTCTACCTTCGAAAAGCTCTGGAAACATTCGTTCAAAGTAGGCTTTAATCATAGATTGTCTGCATACATTCAATCTCAACTACTGCAGACCTAATTCATAATACTCGTCACAGAGGAATGTTTCATAGATATGTTTAGAGTGCGTGCTTATAGTTTACTCGTCATCCTCTTCTTCAGCGCTGACGACAGTTCCAGCAATACGATCCAAATCTTGTTGTCCGACAACAGTCACACGGCGTCCCCCGCTGGGAAGCTTCTCTACAACTCTCATTTCTTCCAACTGTATGAGGACGGATCGGATGACACCGGCCGATGCCTTTCGGAAGTGCTCTGTTCGGGCACCACGACGGTAGGCACCTCCGTACCACTTTTGCAGTTGACCAACTCCCAGACCCGGTCGAAGGTAAATTTTGCGAGCAATTGAGGCAGCACGGATGTAATACCAATCATCACCGTAGGGTGCCAATTCCTTAAAGCAGGCAGTCTTGACAGTATCAGACCAAACGGGCAAGTCAAACTTGTCCGAGTTCTTCAAATGCCCAGCGTAAGCATGAATGAAGGCAGGAGCCTTCACGTCACGTACACAAATTCCACGCGCTTCCATTTTTATGTTTGGTTCTAAGCTAAAGGCGACTAAACTAGCTTTTGTATTCGATTGGTTGAGTTAGATTAGATTGGCAGCAAGAGAGATAAGAGGTGAGATCAGTACAGCAACACTTTAGACACCAGAAGGCAATTGGCATAGGAGACCTAGCAGGCTGTAGGGAAATCGAGGCTGCTCAAGGCTGCTATATGTGGAAGCATAGATGTATAGTGCGGCAAAAATACACTGCCAATGGCTGTCCTCAACGCATCAAGTGCCGGATCTCTAAACACAGCTTGATCGTAACCACTTAACATCTACAGTCTTCACAGTCAGCATGGTGTCCCCATTTAACTTTGTAATATACAAGGAACTAACATCGTCATCATGGTCTTACCTACAACAAATAGTGATGCTCTAAACTCGTCGTTGTTGTAGTCGTTATCAGTTGTCTCGATTTCAAGATGTTGTTTTGGTGGGGGGTGGAGGCCAGTATTTCCGGCCTGGTACAAGTTCTACAGGAACTCTACATTGTTAGTAAACGTGAAGGGAAGGTAAAGCTCTGTTCGGTGTATTTTACAACGAAAATATATGTTCACTGAATAAAAAGTCAGTGGACTCAGGACTCATCTTGAGTCGCGAGTATAATATCTTTCTACTAATACTACTAGTACTAGATAGACTAGTATTAGGAAGTCGACTCTCCTCGAGTATTTTAATGTACTTTGAGTACCCTGGTGTTGTACTATTACTCTATATTCTAGCTTTCCTATTCCAAGTATTCCAGCAGAGATATAGGCCAGTCATCAGCTATCGGTTGTAGCCTGCTTTGTGAAGTATTTCTTCCAGCAACTCTTGCCACTGAGGGGTGGCAAAGATGGTACCATTCGTTCCAATCAAGACAGGGTCATTCCAAATTTCTTGAAAGCCATCAATTTCGCATCCTTTCTTTTCCTGATTACTATTTATTCCGTTCTGCCATTTTTCGTCTTCGGTCGATGGTAAAAGGATGCGAGAAATAGGCCAAATCAACCGCGAGCTCGAAGTAATGAAAACTTCTGACCACTTTCCATCTAAGGCATCTTGCAGAGTAATGGGCGTTTGGGTATCGACTTTGAGCCCACATTTGGCAGCCGATTTCAGCACCAAATGGCGTACGTAGCCAAACAAGACGCCCTCATCAGGAGTTCGTAGTGTCCCATCTTTGTATATGACGAACACATTGGAACTGAGTCCTTCTAGTAACTCCAACGAATTAAAATGGGAACTTGCCCTGCCGCTATTGTCACCAGTTGCAGTTTTGGAATAAGGTCGTACCATGAGCACTTCCGAGACTCCCGATGGTTTGTATGTTTCAGGATTGTCCATTTTCTTTCTCTGTTTGGTCCAAGAAGCAACTTTGGACTGAGGATTCTGGAATCGAGTAGGCAACGAGACATCAACATCGACATCGACATCGACATGGCCGTCATCCTTTATTTGCCGGTGGTGATCGTGTCCTAAGGCAGCTACCGTGACGACAATTGGTTGCACTGATCGAAAAACTGGAATGGGATAGCTGCTGGAACAGGCGTGGCCTCGAACAACAATTCTGTGTTCGGATGAAGATTCTGTCTTGGCGTTCGGTAATGACCATAACAGCGTCAATTTGACGAGTTGAATCCATGTATGGTTTGTGTCTTCTTTTTCGCCGGGCGACACCAGACTGTTGTCTTTCAGATAAGCCGAGGATTGTGCCTCTTTGATGAGAGCTTGGAGCACCGACTCGGATTCATGAACAGCTTTTTCGAAGAACTCCTCATCATTTGTAAGAGTTGCGCCAGTGGAGGCATCCAATAACGAGGCAAATGATCTCTGCAGACGTTTCATATGATAGTCTTCACCCCAAATAAGCCAGTCCTTTTCAGTAGAAGTAGCAGCAGTAACGGTAGGTTTCTTGACAATCAAATCGCAGCGCATGGTATCATAAGCACCTGCACCACCTTCATCGTTTTCCCGTTCCTCCATTGTTTCGATCCATCCCATCCAATCAGAGCTGCTGGTCAGATCGAACGTTTCATTCTTCTCGCTGTATTTCAAAAAGGACATTTCAGTTGTGGTGGTGTTGGTGGTACTAGCAGTCGGTGTTGTTCTGTGTGTTGGTACGACTGGAACATCACCAGCTACAGACGTAATGACAGGCAGCTTTGTTGTCTTATCCAATGATGCAGTGCAACACCATGCATGGGATGGTTTTCGTTCTTCTCGCATTATGGTGGTACTTTGTGTCGAAAAAGAAGCAAATAATGGTGTACTCGATGATTGCTGCTTGGATGCAGATGATGCTTTCACAGAAAAGGCCCGTACACAGAAGTGACTACTGCTGGCCAAATAGCTGATGGATGCAAATATAGCCACTTGGTTCCGATAATTTTTAGATGCGAGGGCCAAATCTAGCCCAGTTTTTAGTAGCAAGGATTGTGGCCGGGCCATTATTTTGTTTCTTTCGTCGTCTTTCGGTTTTTGCTGTGTTTGATAGCATCATATTATTTCATGTTAATTATTTATGCAACGAAACTTCTACTTCTATCATCTCGAATCTCGAATCGATAAGATATATTATTTAATTTGAGGAGTGCTACGAGTACGCTACTACTACTAGTAGTAGCTCTACTAGAGTGGCTGGCTGGCTGGTAGCCGTAGTGCTCACTAGTGTACTAAGAATATCAGTGGACTAGTAGTAGACTAGTAGTAGTATCGATGTGCTGCCTGTAATCCTAATTCTACTGTATTTAATTACTAAAAAAAGCGAAATTAAGCCGCGAGTTACTTTACTTAATTATTTTACTGTAGTAGTCTACTGTAGTAACAATTGAATGCCAAACAAAACGAAATCTTTGATGCTCACTCCAAAACACACATCGATCACAACCAAACAGCCCACACTAATTCCTCTACAAAAATAAAAGTACTGTAAAGTCAAACAAATCGATTACGTTGTACAATGGGTCGTAAGAAGCGCAAGGTAGTAACCGACACAGACGATGCGGAAGCTGTATCTGCTGCTGCTGTACTCTCTTCCGACGGAGCTGTTGCAGTTGCAGATGCAACAATAGCGGCACCGTCGTCGCAACCACCATCACTACCACTACCACCGGCAACATCTGTCGATCCTAGTAGGCAATCCAAGGCAAATGCTGTCAAGATGATTGAAGATGTTACTACTACTAATACTAATGCTAGCAATAAGGATGGTGAGAAAAAAGAGGCAGTGAAAGCATCGCATTATGCCATGACATCTCACAGTGGTGAAATTGTTGGTGCAGAAGTGTACGTTTCGTCGGGATCAGAAGACGAAGATGATAACGTCGAAGTGGTCTTGAGTGGAAGCAAAATGGGACTCATGAGAAAGGGGTTGATACACCAAACTGCACTCCTTCAGCCCAATCTTCGACAATGGACGAAACCTGAAGCAGCCGCCGCCGCCACCACCGAAGAAATCACGACCGAAGAAAGAGAAGAACAACAGCGTCTGAAAGAGGAAGAAGAGCTGGCCAATCTAGATCCAGCGGAACGAGCCGCTCGCTTATTGGCCGAGAAACAACGAAAATTGGAAGAAGCCAAAGAAAAGGCACGTCGGACCGAGTCGGAAGAAAACGCTGGACGTGATCCTTGCCTGTTTTCCAAACGTACCGCTTTTGATATTCGATTCGATCAGATTGATGATAAACCCTGGGAGCGAGGTGCAGGAGACCTCACAGACTTTTTCAATTATGGGTACGTTGGATGCTTTCTTGATGCTGCTGCTGTTCATGTTGAAAAATATGTGTATGTGTGCTTCTGGTTCTCTCAACACTTTTTTTCATACCAAAACAAAAAAAAAACAGTCTGACGGTGGAGGATTGGCTCGAGTATGCCGAGCAACAAATAACCATTCGACAGGAATTGACAGATGCTAATCGTCAAAAGAGACCTCCAGATCCAAACATTGTTCCTGTTACTGGAAAGAAACCCAAATCGCAAACACCAAAAGTTGCCGTGACGGGAGGTGCAGCAATCGATGGGAATACTGGCACGGATGGAATAGCTGCAGAGGAGGATGAAGCTGATACTCCCATCATTGGCCCAACACTTATCCAGAAAGAACATAGCAAAGAAGGCAACAACAAGTCGGAACAAACGGATAACAGCGATGACGATGATGAGGATACCGCGAAAGATATCGAGGATACCGGTGTAGGTGGAGCTTGGGGCGCTGGTGCTGCTCCTGACTCTGTATTGGCTCGATTGATTGAAGAGCAAACAGGTGGAGGCAACAGTGGAACCGTCAATGCACCACCGCCTCCTCCGCCTCCGCCTCCTCGAGGAGCCCACGAACGTCACTACGGTGGTGATGATCGCCCTAGCGAGCAGCCTTTCAGGGGTGGATATTATGGTGCACCACCACCACTACCTCCAGCAGCAGCAGCAGCAGCAGTACCGAGTCAATATGGCGGTCCTGATCCATATGGTGGCCCCAATCCATACGGCGGTCCTGATCCATATGGTGGCCCCAATCCATATGGTGGTCCTGATCCATATGGTGGCCCTGATCCATATGGTGGTCCTGGACAAGCCTACGGCGGCCATTATGGTGGTCATCCACCGCCGCTACCTCCCCAACCTGGCATGTATGGCATCGGTGGTAGCCACGACAATTACATGGCTCCTCCACATGACCGCAGCTTTCAGGGACGCGGACGTGGTCACGAGGATCGATACGACCCAGCCTTTGGAGGAGGAGGCAGAGGCAGAGGCTTTGGAGGAAACAGTAACGACGGAGGAGGACATTATGGTCCTCCTCCAGGAGGAATGCCTCCTCCAGGCCGAGACGGCTTCGACCCATACAACCGAGGCCGCGGTGGTCGAGGAGGAAGAGGAGGTCGTGGTGGTCGAGGAGGAAGAGGACGCGGGCCGCCACCGGGAGGACGAGGATTTGGGGGCAGAGGTGGACGCGGATATATGTAAACTATCAAAACTTTAAGTTGTTAATTTTGCGTCATACAGGCTACAACGTATGTTACATTATGAGGTTCGTACAGAGCACCTACTTGCAGTGTGTGCGATCCTTGGTGGTGGTGCAGTGGAACCAGCTGTGTTTGAGCGCCTTCTGGGAACAAGACCGACTGCGTACTGCGCTTTGAAGATGGAAGTGAACAAGATGGTTCCAGGAACAGTAGCTGATTCTCTGTTGTGAATCCCTTTTAGCAAGCATGTCCTAGTTCACAAGCTTTCCACATGCAAGAAAGATTAAGATTTGTCCAATCGAATACATATCAGCTCTGCGAGCCTCATAGGGGTAGCCGTCTGTCATTTCAGGGGCCATGAATCCTTTTGTCCCAAATCGTTTCAACCGCCAAATATTGTGTTCCTGGGCAAAGCCTTCGAAGCGCGTTTTGAGTGCGCATGTGCTCCGCGGATTGTACTTTCGGCTAATTTGAGCACAACCGAAATCACATAAGCGAACGTCGCTGTCTTCGATACGTGTACCAGAACGAAGACGTGTACCAGACGTGTACCAGAACGAAGACCGTTGTTTTCGTCTAGCGCCGAAGCACGAATGAGAATGTTTGTTGGTTTCAAGTCCAAGTGTGCTATACCTCGTTTGTGTAGATAATCTGTTGCCTTGAGGATGCCCTTCATTATTTGTTGCTTCAAGTCGGATTGTATACGGAACGAGTTTGTCTTACTTTTTAGCTCGTATAGGTCCATTGTCGCTCTTTCCATGACAATAAAAAGATTTTTTCGGACATGCATGTGCTCGTAAAAAGTAACAATGTTGGGATGGTGACCGTTCTGTTTCAGAATACGAATTTCGAGCTTGGCTCGCTGTCGCTTTGCTCTCGTGTTGAGTTTGTTGTGCGGCTGCACTTTGATGGCTACATCGACGTCGTCGTGAACCTCAGAACGGAGTAAAAAGAGACGTCGTTGGATACGTTTTCGTCCGACAAAGACTTGACCGTAAGCTCCTTGACCCAAAGTATTCGTGTCAATATAGTAATTTCCGACTTTCGTTCCTTTCGTCGACGAATCAACAACGCTGGAACAGTCGCGCCGTTGCTTCTGTGCATTTGTAGGCGACTGGAACGAACCGTTGGTGACTTTCTTCATTAGTTTCACAAAGGATGTTGGCGCATGGATCAAGGGAAAAGACGTATCGGATGTCGTTGTGCTGTCTCCTGATGAGGTGATGTGCTCTTCGATCGCATTGCAAGTGATTTTTGTTTTTGATTGTGATTGTGATGAAAACACCATTTTTGTACGTTATGTTGTTGGCTGCTATTACCACACTGTTGAATTAAGGAAAAAGAGAGCACGGTGAAATGTCTATACATATGAAAGGCAGCAATGAAAAATGATACGAATTGATGAAGTTTGATGTTTGTGGCGTGAAAACAGCATCGTGGCGTTTTCGCGTGAAAAAAAAAACGGCAGCGGAAGACAGAACCTTTATTTTAAAAGATCCATTTGATGATGTCATTGTCGATCGTTTGGCTTTTGTTCTTCAACCCTTCTTTTCTCGTTTTCTTGGCTGCATCTTCGAGCTTTGACGTAGCTCTATTTTGATCGGCCAATTTCATCGTTCACACGAGGCCATGATGTCTGCGGAAGCCCTGCTACTACACATCCGGTGCTATGTAGATCTAGTAGTCTCTAGATCTACTACTACTAGATCAAGTTGAGGGTGAAAATTGGCACGAGGGTTATTTATTTATTATGGCTTTTTATGTTGACGGCATGAGCGTGACTCGATTTGGTCTGGTTTAACCTGGATTGAAATTTGGCGGAAACACACACAAAATGTACGATTGATGCCAATTTTGTTTGCAACAAGTAGAGTAATACTGTACTCGCACACTTTAGTAGATTACGACACTAGCTAAATAGTAATGGTGGATACTGGAAATATGGTAAGCGGTTCCTCAACAAGATCGGACGATAATGATTGAAATTTTGTTTTGCTTTCGAAAAAAAGCTTTTCACTTTTTTTTCAAGCTGATACTTTGTTATCAATCTCAATATGAAGCTTGCAAACATGCCCAAGTTCTCGGTATTTGCCGTATTGGCTACCACGGTTCTTACTCTTGGTGTCGTGGCTATAGTTGAGGACGAGAATGGCATGATGCTGGGGATGGGAAACATCACTGAGACAGTCCTGATGGAGATGGAAAACACTACTGGAACCATCCTAATGGGGATGGAGGATGGCAATCATACCAACGCCACTACTGTCATGGAAAACAGCACAATGATCGAAGACAACGCGGACGAGACGGATATGGATACTCTCGTCGATACAGTCGTCAACAATTCTGTGGCGTTGATTTCTTTGGTTCTTGGAGATTTTGGACTTGCCGATTTGGACGAGTTCGTTGCCTTTGGAGACTTCTCAGCTTCTGATGTTGGAGATTCATGTCCTGGAGAGTGGCTTGCCCTTTCTGGATGTCTTCTCATCAACTGCCCTTTCACAGGTATCGAGGATGCATGTACGGGGGGAGCCGCGCGTCGAGTACTTGCAAGCAGAGGCCTGCAAGATACATGTGACAACTTGCAACGTGATGTCTGCACATTTAGTTCTGGAGAGGGATGTTGTTTGGCCAACTGTGTGACAGAAGCACAAAAAGCCACGGCCTGCTTGAACGACATTATGAAAGAGGGAAGTGACTTGACCTCTTGTGAAATTGCAACTTGCTAGGCGAGGGATTTGTTTCTGAGATAGCTAAAGTCAACAGCAACAACATTAGTCTTGTTAGATGAACCATTGAAATTGTCGTATTAGTTGCAATACGGTTTAGAAGACTTGTAGTTTGTAGAAAGATGACCCAATATTTCATTTCATAATATATTCGGAGTTAGAACTCTCTGATGTATACGTATTTCATTTTGTGCTAGCCATCGATCGAATAGCAAAGGTCTCCAAATAAAGTTTCAACGCACTTTACACGCAGATAAAAACAGGTGGCGCTTGCATCGATATCATGTAGTAACTGTCAGGTATGCATGTACAGTTTTGGAGCATTTGAATAGACTACTCCGATATCTTGTTGAACATGGCAAGGTTGAACAAGCTCGTCATGAAAATATGGTCAATAGCTGTAACAACAATGACGCACACGTAGAGACTCGAACGTTGTCTGCTGTCCTGTGCCACCTAGTGCCATCATTATTTCTAGCATTATTTTATCGGTCATCCATCGAGCTTTGGCGGCTCTAGAGGTGTCAAGGACCACGTTTAGACCCGCCTCTCTACGAGTATCAATAGCAAGATCAAGCTACAACCAATATATCTAATTATGTCTTGCCATTACTCGGAACAGCACGGACAATGTTCAACCAGCATCTTTTATTCGATTAGCATCCTCTGCCTATTGCCTCCGATATCAATTATCGATAGTAGCAAAAAGCGGCTTCGTCTTCTTTTGGTGTTGTGTGACTTCTCAGGATGTCCATACTAGAGTAGCTAGAAATCTTTAAATTGTAGTAGTCTACTTGCAGTGTCTGGCTGGTGGTGTACCAGCATGCTTACATCTGAACGCTGATGACATGGACACACTTATTAAAATGATGGGTGGCTACATACTAGCTAGACTAGTACTAGTACTAGCTCGTATCATGGTATAATCGCGTACTCGGACTGAGTAGTCTAGAGCATTCTTTGCGGCAGTTAATTGCAATTCAGTTGTAATGAGTGCGTGTACTTTGAGCACGTCTCGGTGTCATCTTGGATCGGGATCAAGTGCGCACTATAAGGTGACATCATCACAGCATAACATTATCTACTACACCAACTACGTACTCTACACATACATCGACAATTAACAACAACGTAGCCTCCAAAAGAAAATGCCACCCATTACAACTTGCGTCGACTCTTTTTCTAAAAAGATACCTTGCACGAGATTAAAGAATATCGAAAAGACGCTTTCATACATTTACTTCGTTACCTCCTGAACGCTTACATTTTTACTAAACCCGTTTTTTCCTTGAAGATTATGCATTGTCGAGTGTCCTTTTCTGCGGTTGTGTCAACCATTGTTCTGCTGGAATTGGCCATTCAGTCGGAAGGATTTCATGTCATAACTTCTTCATTGACATCCCGTCAAAATCATCATTATTCGAATCCTACATCTCTGGCGGTGACATCCCAGGATGTGGAAGACAATTTTTCTGAAGTGAAACAAGAAGAAAGAACAGAAAAACATGTCCCCTATGCCGTGGCTCGAGGAGATGGATCAACGGGAGGGGGTGGACGTGCCATGCCCAAAGCTGCGGAAGAAGAAGATGGATTGGTTCGACCAAAGGTTGGAGCCGAAATGCCAGTGGGTCGTCCCAATTGGTTTCGAGTTCCAGGACCTTCGCAAGGTATGTTTTCAACGATACTAGTTTTTTGTTTACAATAATAATAATATGATGTACCAGGTACCAGTAATATTTAAGCACGTTCTTGTTCTGACCCAACACGTTCACATTATTTGGATGACGAAATAATGGGATTCATTCATTTCAAAAAATAATGACAAAACACGCGCATGAACATGAACATGCACAATCTACAGTTGCCGACTCCAAGTACGTCAAAGTAAAAGACTCGCTCTCCAATTTGAATTTGAATACTGTTTGCGAGGAAGCTCAGTGTCCTAATATTGGCGAATGCTGGGGTGGCGGACACGGGACAGCAACGGCTACAATTATGCTATTAGGGGATACCTGTACTCGTGGATGTATGTTTTGTGCTGTTAATACAGATATCAAACCTCCTCCACCCGATCCGTTCGAACCCTTCAAGGTGGGTAATTTTTTTTTGTAAATCATTGTTTGGATATTTGATTATTTCTTTCACAGAAACTAAATACTCACGCGTCGCTTCACTGCATTAAACTATTAGACTGCAGAAGCCGTCAACGAATGGGGCGTCGACTACATTGTTCTGACATCGGTCGACCGGGACGATATTGAGGATGGTGGGGCCCAACATTTTGCACATACTGTAGAATTATTGAAACACAAGAATCCCGATCTCTTGGTAGAATGTCTCGTTTCTGATTTTCAAGGAGACTTGAATTCTGTGGAAACGCTGGCAGTGTCCGGATTAGATGTGTACGCACACAATGTTGAAACAGTGGAGCGTTTGCAAAAGGTACGGTGATTCATTTCACGTTGCTTACGGACAACGTTGTTGTTGTTGATGGTATGCCACAAATCTCACACTTCTCTTGTTGTTGTTGGCTGCTACAGTTTGTTCGTGATCCACGAGCGGGGTACCGTCAAAGTTTGTCGACACTGGAACACGCTAAAAAGGTCAAGCCTGGATTATATACAAAAACTAGTATCATGCTGGGTCTAGGTGAGACGGACGAGGAAGTGATTCAGACGATGAAAGATTTACGAGCGATTGGCGTAGATGTGGTAACTTTTGGCCAATATCTGAGACCAACTGAACAACATCTGTCGGTGGTGGAATATGTAAAGCCGGAAAAATTTGATGAATTTCGTCAAATTGGAGAAGAAATAATGGGATTCAAATATGTCGCCAGTGGTCCTCTGGTTAGATCATCCTACAAAGCGGGAGAATTCTACTTGGAGCACATGATCAAGACGGAGCGAAAGGTTGCCGGAGAGACTGTCTCAGTCGGTCAAGAGAATTAAAATGGCAGCGCTTTGAGGTCCTAGTTCAACAGACCAACATTATCTATTACATCTACTATAGATTGCATACTTATATTTTTCGACGTTGGTTTGATGTGGTCCCGCCCATCATGCTACTACTGAGCAAGAAGTCTCTAGTAGCTACTCTCTAGCTAGTACTACTAGCTAGGTCTAGTAATTGAAAAAAAAAAAGCTACGGAGTATTAAAAAATTGCTCCAGTAGACTACCAAGGTACAATTCCAAGAAGCCCGCCCCGTACATGCTGTAGTCGTCTACTGTTAACGAGCGAATTAACAATCGCACTGCCTAACTAGCTACCAGTACTACTACTACTACTAGTAGTAGTAGTAGCTAGCTCTAGCTCCGACTGCTCCGAGTAGTAGTATTACTGTAGACTCTCCCTGTTTGGAAAGTCGCGCACTTATTCGTCATTGTAGTAAGAATTTCTCTGGAAACAAGAAACGTTGTGGAAGCAAGAAGCAAAACACAGCACAGAATCCACAAAGCCAGAACTGATGAATGCATGCATTCGTAAATCAATCTACCCTTCAAGAGCAACTGGGACTAAAGGACACTGCTCGGTAAACTATAACTTGACGAAAGAAAAAGACCAAAATACACAGTATAGAAAGG
>Ga0100394_1003992_pt1 | contig 12045 bp, 9 predicted proteins | sample CryGeymeta201518_FD_81549 | JGI IMG/M metagenome (GOLD analysis project Ga0100394, IMG submission 81549) | Groundwater microbial communities from Crystal Geyser aquifers in Utah, USA - Crystal Geyser metaG 2015-18 | ecosystem: Environmental > Aquatic > Deep subsurface > Groundwater | place: USA... | reverse complement strand
TGAGTGGCAAGCCACCGGTACCCGTGCTCGAAGCAATGACAGTCATGAACGAAGCCTCATTTCTACGCCGTGAAGCTGCAGTCCGGGCAAATCCCGAGGTCTGAACACGAGGCATGAACACGAGGGACCGACTCGTGCATCATTATCGTCTGTCGATGTGGCTCGGTTTCACGACGCGCCGAACGCGATCGGATATTGCATCTGAATGAGCAATGCACAAGGATCAAGACGTGAACAAGCAAGCACGCAGCGCCGCTGTTATCGGCTCTGGATTCGGCGGCCTGAGCCTGGCCATCCGGCTTCAGTCGGCCGGAATCCAGACCACGATCCTTGAGAAGCGCGACAAGCCAGGCGGCCGCGCCTACGTTTACGAGGATGCAGGCTTCGTGTTCGACGGTGGACCGACTGTAATCACCGATCCCGGCGCGCTTGAGGCGCTGTTCAAGCTCAGCGGGCGGCAGATGCGCGACTACGTCGAACTGCTGCCGGTCGATCCGATGTACCGGCTGTGCTGGGAAGACGGCGATGTTTTCGACTACACCAACGACCCGGCCCGACTGGAGGCACAGATCCGGGCGCGAAACCCGGCGGATGTCGAAGGCTACCATCGCTTTCTCGACTACTCGAAAGCGGTGTTCGAAAAGGGTTACCTCGAACTCGGTCATGTGCCGTTCCTGGACTTCGGTTCGATGATCCGGGTTGCACCGGCGCTGATTCGGCTCAAGGCTTACCGCAGCGTCTACAGCCAGGTGTCGCAATTCATCCGCGACGAACATCTGCGCCAGGCGTTCTCGTTCCATCCGTTGCTGGTCGGCGGCAACCCGTTCAAGACCTCGTCGATCTATGCCCTGATTCATGCGCTGGAGCGCGAATGGGGCGTGTGGTTCGCGCGCGGCGGAACCGCTGCGCTGGTGCGGGGCCTGGTGCGCCTGTTCGAGGATCTGGGCGGCACCCTGCATCTGGAATCCGAAGTGGCGAAGATCGAAACCGGCAACGGTCGGGTCACCGGCGTAGTCACTCATGAGGGTCGGCGTCAGGCTGTCGACATGGTTGCCAGCAACGGCGATGTCATGCACACCTATGGCCGCCTGCTGGGTCATACCGATCGTGGCCGCAGCAAGGCACGCACGCTGGCGCGCCAGAGCTGGAGCATGTCGCTGTTCGTGATCTACTTCGGTCTAAGACGGGTTCATCCCGACCTGAAGCACCACATGGTCCTGTTCGGACCGCGCTACGAGGAACTGATCCGGGATATCTTCAACGCACCGGAGCTTGCCGAGGACTTCTCTCTTTACCTGCATGCGCCGACGCTGACCGATCCGTCGCTGGCGCCGGAAGGATGCAGCGCCTACTACGTGCTTTCACCGGTACCACACCTCGGTACGGCCGACCTGAACTGGAACGAAGTCGGACCGAAGTATGCCGACCGAATTCTGGATTACCTCGAGCAACACCACCTGCCAGGGCTGAGAAGCGATCTGGTCACGATGCGCACGCTCGACCCATTCGGCTTTCGCGATGAATTGAACTCTCATCATGGCTCGGCGTTCTCGATTGAACCGGTACTGACCCAGTCAGCATGGTTCCGTCCGCACAACCGTGATTCGAAGATTCCGAACCTCTACCTGGTCGGCGCCGGGACCCATCCAGGCGCAGGCATCCCGGGGGTGGTCGGCTCGGCGCGTGCCACCGCCTCGTTGATGCTGGAGGACTGCGGATTGAACGTGCCGGCGATTTGAATCGATGAATGCAGCCCTGCATGCCGAGGCCGCGCGCACCATCGCGCTGGGCTCGAAGAGCTTCGCTGCCGCAGCAAGGCTGTTTCGTCCCGCCATGCGCCGCGATGTCATGCTGCTCTATACCTGGTGCCGCCATTGCGATGACGTGACAGACGGTCAGGTGCTGGGACACGGGGCACTGGCAACGGCCACCGACCACGTTCTGCAGCAGCTGCGATCCGAATCGCATGCGGCATTCACAGGCCAACCCGGCCCGGAGCTGCCCTACCGCGCGCTGGCCGAGGTCAGTCGCAGGCATGCGCTCGAGGGCTGGATGATCGAAGATCACTTGCAAGGATTCGATCTGGATGTTTCCGGCTGGCGGCCGAAAACGCTGCAAGACAGCTTGTGCTACAGCTACCACGTTGCCGGCGTAGTCGGCATCATGATGGCGCGAATCATGGGCGTTTCCGATCGCAGCACCCTGACCCGGGCCTGCGATCTCGGGATCGCGTTCCAGCTCACCAATATTGCCCGGGACGTCGTCGAGGACGCGAACGGGGGTCGCTGCTACCTGCCCGGTGAATGGCTGCAGCAGGCCGGCCTCGTGGTGGCTGATCTTTCGGCTGCGTCAACGCACGGACGCGCATTTCCACTGGTCGAGCGCCTGATCGATGTCGCCGAACCCTACTATGCCTCGGCCAGAATCGGCATTCGCGCCCTGCCCCCGCGCGCGGCATGGGCCATCGCAACTGCACTTTCGGTCTATCGCGACATCGGCCGCGCTATCCGCCGACGCGGCCCGGACGCGCTGGCGCGGCGGACCCACACTGGCAGAGCGCGCAAGCTCGGCCGCATCCTGACCGCCACAGCCGCGCTTTGGCGTCGCGGCCAGGCCCCGAATCCAGACCGGGACAGCGTCCTGTGGACACCTCGACAATTGCATCGGTCATCCGGATGAGTCGGACACTTCGAATCCTGCTCTGGCTCGCGGCAACGCTCGTGGTGTTGACCATTCTGCCGTGGCTGTTGCCCCGTCCCGGCATCGATGGCACGATTCCGGAGCTGCCCTTTTCCGACTCGCAGTTCGGGTCGGTCAATGGGATCCGGATGCACTGGCGTCAGCGACTGCCGGAACACTCAGCCGATCGCCCACTGGTCGTGCTGATCCACGGCTTCGGTGGGTCCGGTTTTTCATGGCGCCACACGCTGGATGCATTGGAGCGCGTCGGCTATCCGGTGATTGCGCCGGACCTGCCGCCGTTCGGTTACAGCGAGCGCACCGGCACAGGACCGGACTGGCCGGCGCTGGTGCGTGCCGTGGCCAACCAGGTCGGGGCCGACCGGCCGCTGGTATTGATCGGTCACTCGATGGGCGCCGGTGTTGCCGCAGACCTCGCGGCGAGGGTGCCCGACCGGGTCCGCCTGCTGGTGATGGTCGATGGCACCCCGGGCCTGAGGCGCGACGACAGGAGCTGGAGCTGGGCCTTCAAGCTGCCGCCGATCGGGCGCGCCGCGGAGGTCTTTGCAGCATGGCGACTGGTCGATCCGGACACGATCAGCGACATGCTGAGCTCGGCATTCGGGCGTCCTCCGACGACCGCCGAATTGCAAGGCTACTACGCACCGCTGACCATTCCCGGCACCTACCCGGCGCTACTGCGGCAGCTGGCCCGGCGTCAGGATCCTGCCGAAGGCTGGGCTCGGGTAGCGACGACACTGGTCTGGGGCGAGCACGACCGCTGGGTCCCGATCGAGCGTGCCCATCGACTGTTGGAACGTCATCCGGGATTCTTGCCGCTGCGTATCGTCGACGATGCTGCGCACAATCCGATGGACACCCAGCCCGAGAGTCTGAACTCGCTGCTGATCGAGCTGATTTCCGGGCAATTTCCGCTGCCCGCAGCGCGCGGTTCGGGAAATTCAGACGACCGGCCCGAAGCACATCAGGCCCAGCACCAGTAGCACGGCGAGAATAGCCAGCATCAATGCCCGGCGCAGCCGGACAAAGGCCAACCCCGGATCCGATTCCAGCAGCAGTCGACCACGGCCGAACATCGGCCCGATCCGGTCATCGGACTTCAACAGCCGGTAGCCGAGCACCACCGAGACATGGGTCAGAACCAGCGCCAGGATCGGCCATTGCAGCAGACCATGAAGGTCGGAAAGGCGAACAACCGTGCTGCGCGAAACCCGCTCAGCCAGCGGTCCGCGCCATTCACCCCAATTTTCATAGTACAGGCCGGTGACCGAGGCGGCCAGCAGCAACGCCAGGATCGCGATCACATACAAGGCCCCGACCGGATTGTGGCCGGGCCAGCGCGTCGGACGGCGCGACAGCAGGCGCGGCAGGTAGGCGCGAATCGCCGCCGGACCGCCGACGAAACGCCCGAAGCGCGCGCTGTCGCTGCCCACGATTCCCAGGGCCAGCCGCAGCAACAACAAGGCCAGCAGCATATATCCGGACCAGAGATGAACCACAACCGGAATCAAGGCAAGATGCACGCTCAGCAACAGTATGGACAGCAGAACCACCAGGCCCAGATGGATCAATCGAGTCGGCAGATCCCAGACCCGGTACGACTGCAGCTCGAGGGCAGACCGACGCCCAGCATCCGCTTCAGGATCCGTCGCACGACGCCTCGACCTGCGACTCACTGCAAGCCCTCGACATCCTCGGACGCGAACTGCCGATACAATCCTGATTTCATGACCTCTTCACTCACCCGCAAGATTCATCAATGAACGCATCCCGTCGGCGGATTATAGTCATCGCGCTTGTGCCCCTGGCAGGCCTGGCCGCACTGGCGCTGGAACTTGCTGACGGCTTCGCGACCCTGCAGCACACAATCGATCCGCGCCAGGCTGACTACGTCGGTTCGGCAAGTTGCAGCGACTGTCACGGTGACCGTCACGACAGTTGGTATGACACCTTCCACCGGACCATGACCCAGCAGGCAACGCCGGCCAGCATTCAGGGCCGCTTCGACGGCAGCGAGCTGGATTTCCAGGGCATCCGGGTGCGGCCGTTGCAACAGGATGGCCGCTATTATTTCGACTACATCGATCTGGAAAGCGGCCAGGCATTCAACCGGGTCGAGGTGCATCGCACGGTCGGCTCAAATCGCTACCAGCAGTACCTGACGCGGATCGACGAGGACGGCACCTATGTCCGGCTGCACTACCTCTGGCACAACGGCGATCAACGCTGGGTTCACATGAATGCCGCATTCCTCGGTGCCGACGATCGACACTACGATCAGCACGTGGCGATCTGGAACCAGAACTGCATCTTCTGCCACAACACCGGCATCGAGCCGCGCATCCTCAACGACGAGGAATTGCGTCGCCGGGCACGTGCCGGCGAACCGATCAACATGGCAACCGAGCCGCGATTTGCCTCGGTCGTGGCCGAGCTCGGCATTGCCTGCGAGAGCTGTCACGGCCCGGGCAGCGAGCACCTTGAGCGCGCCGAATCGTTCTGGACCCGCCAGGCCATGAGAATCGCACCGGGCGCGGACCGGAGCATCGTCAACCCTGTCCGTCAGCCGGATGGCCGTGGCAGCCAGATCTGCGGCCAGTGCCATGCCCAGCGGGTCCCGGCCGATCCGGGGCGAATCCTCGAATGGATGCACGACGGCCCGAGCTACCGCCCCGGCGACGACCTGCACGCCCACGTCACGCCGGTCAACCGGGAAATCAAGGTGCCAATCCGTGGCCAGGAGGATCTGTTTCGCAATCGCTTCTGGGCCGACGGCACGCCACGCCTGACCGCTTACGAGTATCAGGGCATGACGATGTCGGCCGGCCACGGCGACACCGAACTGTCGTGCATGGACTGCCACAGCATGCATGCCGGCGAGCCGCGCGGCCAGATCACCGAGCGCCAGCGCAGCAACGCGCCGTGCCTGCGTTGCCATCTCGACTACCGAGGTGACGATGCACTGACCGCGCACACGCTCCATCCGCCCGACAGTGAAGCCTCGAGCTGCTACAGCTGCCACATGCCCGAGATCGTCTACGGCGTAATGGACATCCACCGCAGTCACCGAATCGAATCGCCGGATATTGGACGCGACGCCGCGGCCGGTCGCCCCAATGCCTGTCTGAATTGTCATCTGGAGCACTCGCCCGGCTGGGCTGCGAACGAACTGAACGCCGGCTGGAACATTGCCCGGCCAGCGATGATCGAGCGGCTCGACGGATTGCCGACTGCGCTGGCAGAAGTCGCCGCGATGCTGGCCGGCGACCCGGTGCAGAAAGCGATCATCGCCTACCGTGCCGGACAGGACGATCATGCGGGCGATGGTCTCGAGCGCGCCTGGGCCGTGCCTTACCTGCTCGAAGCCATGCGTGATCATTACCCGTCCAGCCGTCGCTTCGCTCGCTCCAGCCTGATCTCGATTCTCGAGCAATGGCCGAAGCATGGCGCGGCCCCGGCTTTGCTGGAGACCATCACGGCCTTCGATTTCACCGCACCACCCGGGCAGCGCAGTGCATTGCTCGATAGGGCAGAAGCGATCTGGCGGGAATTCGACCGCAGCAACTGGCCGCCGGTGCCGGCCGCAAGCGGTCTTCAAGCCGACTACGAGCTGCCGACGGCCCTGCTCGACAAACTGCGCCGGATCGGACTGCGGCAGGACAAGCAGATCGATATCGGCGAGTAGCCGAGCCAGCGTTCGCAGCTCGACGCAGGTCAGCGAGCGTCACACGCTGCCAACGATGGCGTTCAGTCCGGCTCGAAGCCGGTGGCGAACAACAGGTCGGAATCGAATGGCAGGGTGAGGATTCGATTGGCCGCGATACCGAAGTGCTCGAATGCCTCGCGCCCGCCGGCGCCAGTGTCGAGAAATCCGGTCGACTTCGGCGCGATCAGTGTGGGCAAGGTCGCCGGGCCGCTCAACGCAACCCTGCAAAATAGCGTCGATGCCGATGTCGTGATCAGCCCTGCACAGGCACGAAGAAAAAAGCCCCGCACGATGCGAGGCCTTTGTTTTCCATTGACCTGACATCGAAATACCGACGGGATTCGTTGCTCGCTGCGCGTTCCGGGCTTTACGATCGAGGCATGAATGATCCAGGCTCACATGTTGCGCCGGTATTCGCCACCGACTTCGTACAGGGCGTGGCTGATCTGACCCAGCGAGAAGTATTTGACGGCCTCGATCAATCCCTCGAAGGTGTTGGCGCGTCGCCGCGCCCGCGCCCTGAGCTGGTCCAGCGCCTCGGGGCAAAGCTCATTCCGGGCGAGCTGGAAGCGGCGCAGCTTGGCAATCTGCTGCTTCTTTTGCTGGTCGGTCGAGCGGATCAGCTCGATCACCGGCAATTGCTCGCCTTCCACCTTGTTCGGCAGAAAGGTATTGACACCAATGATTGGCAGCGAACCGTCGTGTTTCATCGACTCGTAGTGCATCGACTCCTGCTGGATCTTGCCGCGCTGGTACATCGAGTCCATCGCGCCGAGTACGCCACCACGCTCGCTGATCGCCTCGAACTCCTGGTACACGGCCTCCTCGACCAGATCGGTCAGCTGGTCGATGATGAAACTGCCTGACCAGGGGTTCTCGCACATGTTCAAGCCGAGCTCCCGCGCGATGATCAACTGGATCGCCACGGCACGACGAACCGACTCCTCGGTCGGCGTGGTAATCGCCTCGTCATAGGCGTTGGTGTGCAGACTGTTGCAGTTGTCGAACAGCGCATACAGCGCCTGCAGCGTGGTGCGGATATCGTTGAACTGAATCTCCTGGGCATGCAGCGAACGGCCCGAGGTCTGAATGTGGTACTTGAGCATCTGCGAGCGCTGATCGGCACCATAGCGCTCTCGCATCGCCCGCGCCCAGATCCGGCGCGCGACGCGGCCGATCACGGCGTATTCCGGGTCCATGCCGTTTGAAAAGAAAAACGACAGGTTGGGCGCAAATTCGTCGATCTTCATGCCGCGCGCGAGGTAGTACTCGACGATGGTGAAACCGTTGGCCAGCGTGAACGCCAGTTGGCTGATCGGATTTGCGCCGGCCTCGGCGATGTGGTATCCGGAGATTGAAACCGAGTAGAAGTTGCGCACGGACTGGTCGATGAAATACTGCTGGATATCGCCCATCATGCGCAACGCGAACTCGGTCGAGAAGATGCAGGTGTTCTGGGCCTGGTCTTCTTTCAGAATGTCGGCCTGCACCGTGCCCCGCACCATCTTCAGGGTATCGGTCTTGATCTTTCCATAGGTCTCGCGATCGAGCACTTCGTCGCCACTGATGCCGAGCATCTTCAGACCCAGGCCATCGTTACCCTCTGGAAGATCGCCTTCGTAGCACGGCGGCTCACCATCCTTGAAACGTTCCGCCTTGAGTTTTTCGATCTGGTCCAGACGGCCCTGCCCGGACAGGTGCTTTTCGACCTGCTGGTCGATCGCGGTGTTCATGAACATCGCCAGGATCATCGGTGCCGGACCATTGATCGTCATCGATACCGAGGTCGTCGGTGAGCAAAGGTCGAAGCCCGAATAGAGCTTCTTCATGTCGTCCAGTGTGGCAATGGAAACCCCCGAGTTGCCGACCTTGCCGTAGATGTCAGGTCGCTCGTCCGGGTCCTCGCCGTAGAGTGTCACCGAATCGAAGGCCGTCGATAATCGTGCCGCCTGCTGACCGCGCGACAGGTAATGAAAGCGCCGGTTGGTGCGTTCGGGTGTGCCCTCGCCGGCGAACATCCGGGTTGGATCCTCACCGGCGCGGCGGAACGGGTAGACGCCACCGGTGTAGGGGTATTCACCGGGCAGATTTTCGCGCGCCAGGTAGCGCAGTCGATCGCCCCAGTCGCGGTAATCGGCCGCCGCGATCTTGGGAATGCGGTTGCCCGAGAGCGAGCGACGGTAGTTTTCACCGGTAATCTCGCGCCCGCGAACCGAATAGCTGAAGTGCTCATCGGTGATGCCCTTGCGCTTTTCCGGCCAGCTCTTCAGCAGCCGCAGATTATCGGCATCCAGTTCATCAAGGCGAGCGTTGTAGGCATGCCGAAGCTCGGTCACCGCGGCCGCCATGGTGTCTGGCAGCCCGTTCGAATCAGTCGGTGCCCCGAACGCCTGCAGCGGCTCAGGCAGCGCCGGATCGCCCAATTCCTGCAGCGCCCGATGCAGGCTCTGCAGGCTCGAGGCGGTCTCGACCTGGGATTCGATCTGCCGATCGATGGCGCGCCCCTGTTCGGCAATCTCGGCCAGATAACGTTGCCGTTTGCCCGGAATCAGCGCCGTCGCGCGCGGCTGCTTCTCGCCGATCTCGAGCACCGGCGTCCAGGCACTCGCGTCCAGCGCCAGCTTTTCGCGCAGCAGGCGACACAATTCGGCAAACATCCAGGACACGCCCGGATCATTGAACTGGCTGGCAATGGTCGGATAGACAGGCACACTCTCATCGGCCAGATCGAACTTCAGACGATTGCGCTTCCATTGCTTGCGCACGTCCCGGAGTGCATCTTCGGCGCCGCGCTTTTCGAACTTGTTCAGAATCACCATCTCGGCGAAGTCGAGCATGTCGATCTTTTCCAACTGGCTGGCGGCGCCGTAGTCCGAGGTCATCACGTAGACCGGAAAATCGACCAGGTCGACGATTTCAGTGTCGGCCTGGCCGATGCCAGCGGTTTCGACCAGCACCAGGCCGAAGCCGCAGCGGCGCAGACATGCGATGCACTGCTGCAGCACCTCACTGGTGGCCCTGTGCTCGCGACGGGTCGCCATCGAGCGCATGAACACGCGCTCGGAGCGCAGCGAGTTGACTCGAATCCGGTCCCCCAGCAAGGCGCCGCCGGTGCGACGTCGGGTCGGATCGACAGCCAGCACCGCGATTTTCATGTCCGGGAAATACTGCAGAAAACGATTGATCAGTTCATCGGTCACTGAAGATTTTCCGGCACCACCGGTACCGGTCAGCCCGACCACAGGAACCATGCCGAGCGAATCATCAGGTTTCTGCAGCCGCGCCAGCTGGTGCTCGGACAGGGTGCCATTCTCGATCGCGCTCAGGGCCGCGGCAATATCGACGAACGCCGGGGCACGGTCGGAAAACGGAAAACTGAATGGCCGATTCTGGCGCTGATCTCGGGCACGCACGGTCCGCTCGACGAGATCGTGGATCATCTCCTTGAGCCCCATTTTCATCCCGTCTTCGGGATGGTAGAGGCGCTCGACGCCATAGTTGTGCAGCGCAACGATCTCCTCGGGTGTGATGGTGCCGCCACCGCCGCCGAAAACCCGGACATGGGACGCGCCACGCTCGGCCAGCATGTCGACCATGTAGCGGAAGAACTCGTTGTGCCCGCCCTGGTAGGAACTGACCGCGATACCGTCGGCATCTTCCTGGATCGCGGCATCGACGATGTCGCGCACCGAACGATTGTGGCCGAGATGAATTACCTCGCAACCCTCGGCCTGGATCAGGCGACGCATGATGTTGATCGCGGCGTCGTGACCATCAAACAGGCTGGCCGCGGTCACGAAGCGCAGGGGCTGAACGCCGTTCCTTTGAGCAGGAGCAATCTCTGCAGCAGTCTGGTTCATGGGCGATACCGATCCGTGTTCCGTAACAGTCCGTTATTCTAACCGTTGGCGAAGTTTTCGCCGTTCGCAGCAGACGGCACTGCTCTGGCAGCGCGAAACTGGCCGAGCGATCGCTCGGATTGCAGGCTCTGGTATTCGGCGCCATGAGGGGTCATACTATTCAGATGAGCAACGTCCAGACCGCTTCATCCGAGCCTCGTCTCGCCGCGACGGATGAAATGACCCCGGCCGAAATGGCACGGCATGCCGAAGATGCAGCCCAGTTCCTGAAACTGATGGCCAACCCACATCGGCTGATGGTGCTGTGTCATCTGCTCCAGGCCGAGCTTTCCGTTTCCGAAATCAACCGCCATGTGCCACTGTCGCAGTCGGCACTTTCGCAACACCTGGCTGTGCTGCGCAACAGCGGCATGGTTCAGACCCGCCGCGACCAGCAGACAATCTATTACAGCCTCGCCAGCTCCGGCGTCGAAGCGATCATCGCCCAGCTCTACGAGCAGTTCTGCAAGCCTGGCAACTGAACCTGGTCAATGCAGCACTCCAGTGCGGATTCGCTCAGCCAGGGAGGTGGAACAGCCGGCGCACCTTCAGCATGCCGTCGGACTCGATTCGGCCCAGACCCAGAAACCGCGAACCCAGGTACATCTTCACCCCATCCTCGGCCGGAAGCTCCGTGCTCACGACTCGGCCTTGCGCCACCGCAGCGGCCTGATCTGCACCCAATTGCACTGAAGGCCAGTCCGGCAAGGCCGCATCGGGCGCAAGCAGCAATGCCCGGGCTTGTTCCACCGACATTTCCTGCAAGCGATCCAGGGTCACTGCGTCGCGCAACTCGAATGGTCCGCTGCGAGTGCGCCGAAGCCGGGTCAGGTGCGCCCCGCAGCCCAGCATGACGCCAATGTCCATGGCCAGTGACCGAATGTAGGTGCCCTTGCTGCAATCGACCCGGATCGTCATCCGCGGCAAGTCGAGCTTGAGGAGTTCCAGCCGATCGATCCGGACCGGTCGCGGCTTGCGCTCGATCTCGATGCCGGCACGCGCCAGCTCGTGCAGCCGCCGACCCTGGTGCTTCAGCGCAGACACCATCGGTGGCACCTGCAGAATCGGCCCACGAAACCGCACCAGCACTGACTCGAGACCCTCCACCGTTAGTGCCGGAACCGGCACGTTGGACGTGACCTCAGCGTCGGCATCGCCGGATCGGGTCGAGATACCAAGTAGCAATTCGGCCTCGTAGGACTTGTCGGCGTCGAGCAGAAAGGCCGAAATCTTGGTCGCCTCGCCGAAACACAATGGCAGCAGGCCGGTTGCCATCGGGTCCAGAGCGCCGGTGTGACCCGCCTTGCGTTCATCAAGACAGCGTTTGGTCCGCGACAGCGCCGAGGTCGAAGTCATTCCATCGGGCTTGTCCAGCAGCAGGATTCCGGACACGGCCGGTGATTTTCTGCTCATCGCTTTTCTCGTTTCCCGGCGACCAGTTCAAGAATACGCGTGCGTACCGGCTCGACCAGCTCGGAGAGCAGCTGCTCGTGCGGCACATCATTGGCGGTGATTCCGGCCAGTGGCCTGATCCAGCCGCGCTGGAGCAAGCGGTCGTGGAACAGGGCCATGTCGCGCGCGGGCAGCCACCAGCCACGTCGGGTCAGCGCAGACCGCAGCGGCGTCAGTTGCGGCGTGGCTTGGCGCAATGCGGAAAAAGCCCGCGAATGGAACCGGGTGCCCAGATGCAGCAATGCCACCGGCCTTCCGCTATAGCAGGCTTCGGCCAGCATCGATGCG
>Ga0100394_1003984_pt1 | contig 12056 bp, 10 predicted proteins | sample CryGeymeta201518_FD_81549 | JGI IMG/M metagenome (GOLD analysis project Ga0100394, IMG submission 81549) | Groundwater microbial communities from Crystal Geyser aquifers in Utah, USA - Crystal Geyser metaG 2015-18 | ecosystem: Environmental > Aquatic > Deep subsurface > Groundwater | place: USA... | reverse complement strand
AGGGCTAAAGCCCTGAGTTACAATAAAAATCCATGCTTTTGATTCATAATTCATAACTCATAATTCATAATTGAGCTGAAGACATATGAAAACAGATAAGTATATTATCTACAACTTGCCCCTGCGCGGCGATGATACGCCTCCGGCGTGGAACAACAGGGAGATGGCCTGGGGAATGAAGCGCCTGCTTGAAAAACACGGCATCGCGGGGACCTGGCTGCCCAGGTACGACGCGCTTTGCGACCCGGAATATATCGAGCTGTGCAAAGGATTGGATAAAGACCAGGAACTCGGGGTATGGCTGGAGATCACCTCTTCCCATTGCAGGGAGGCAGGCATTCCTTTTAAGATCAGGCAGGGAGAAGAATGGTTCTGGGCAAAATATTGCCTGACAATGGGTTATAGCCAAAAGGAAAGAAAGCTGCTGATCGACGTAATAATGAAGCGTTACCGCTCCCTCTTCAGGTTTTACCCGAAAACCGTGTCTATGTGGATGATCGACAGTTTTTCCGCTCAGTACCTGGCGGAAAAATACAAGGTGCGCGCGATAGGGCTTTGCAGGAACCAGTTCGGCATTGACGGATACACGCTGTGGGGCGGGTGGCCAAACCTTCCCTTCCGGCCTTCACGCAGATATATCTGGCAGCCCGCGCAGTCAAAGCAGGGGCAGGGCAAAGAAGTTATTTACCCGGTGATTACCGAAGACCTTACTTCAAACTACGGTAATGAAAAAGGGATATGGTCCACAGAAGTGGCAATGATACAGCAGCGCAGCCTGAAGGGCAGCGTGATAATAGACTACATAAACAAACTGACAGACCACGCGCTTGGCGAAAAACCAGTCGGGCTTGCTTCTTTTGTAGCGGAGAACGGGTGGGACTGGAAAATGCTTGCCGCGGCGTACGAAGAGCAGATCGCCTGCCTGGCAAAACTGCATAAAGAAGGAAGGGCGGAAAGCGTGACAGCAAGCGAGTTTTCAAAAAATTATCTTCGAAATTTTTCCGCCCCCTCCCCTGCTCAGATCCTGTACCAGCCCGGGGGCTGGAGAAGCTCTTTAAAGAATAGCAGTTGCGTAGTTGCATGCACTCCTTATTACAGGGCACGCCTGCGCCATGATAAAGGCAGCGCAGCATATCCGAGGCTTACAGACCTTCGCGTTTACGACATTAAAAAGAAAGACCCGTACTGGAGCAAGAAAGCAGAGGAGAAATTCGCCAGGTGGATAATCCCCTATTTGCTTGACAGCAGCAGGTTCAGGTTGGACAGAAAGGATGATAATCCCGTTGTTGATATTGATGAAAACAAACCCATGCATTTTTCGATCTTTGCCGTGCCCGGCACCAAAACCGTTTCCCCCGGTAAACTGTTTAAAAAGAATGAGCGCGTCTTTATCTGGAAGGATAAAAATGTCGAAGCCGAATGGATTTTCAAGGATAAGGAAATACTAGTTTCCGCAAAACCGCTTAAGAAGAACATTGCCGCAACCCTGCGCTTTACCTGCGCCCCGAAGGTCCTGAAGCTCGGTATCGTCCGGAGCAGGAAGATAATAACGCTGGGCAGCCTGAAGCCCGGCGTTTATAACTTCGGAAAGATCGTTCTTGTGAACCTTGAAGCCGACGGAGGAAAAGCCGCGGTTAAAATTTCCGGTGCGAAAAAAGGCGGGAAACTAATCGCGGACTGGAACAGCTGCGGAACAGGGTCTGTCTTATCAATTTCCGACGGGAAATCAAAGGCGCTGAACCTGCGTTTAAAGCCCTTTATAAGCAGTCATTAGTCAATAGTCATTTGTCATTTGTTTAAACTAAAAATTTTAAGTTCTCGTAAGCTTGCCCGCCGATCTTGGTGAAGGGTTCCCTGTGAAAAATTCGTGAGAATCCGTGGAAATTCGTGGTTACAGAGGTGGTTATGTTGAACATATTGGATAAATTATGGTTGTGGACGCATGTTGCGGGCGGAGTGAATAACCAGTACGGGTTTAAGGAAGGATCAAAAATATCGCCTGCGGAAGCGGCTTCTTACATGGGCGTCTCCAACATCCTCTTTGTCAGGCTTAACAACAAGCCGGAAGTTCCCGAATACAGCAAGTATGCCGCGTCTTTTAAAAAGTTAAACAGAGTGGTCTGGTCAATAATCGGCGATTCAGCAAGTTCAAACGAGAGCGAAGTGCCTGTCTTACTTGAGCTATCAAAAAAATTCCCCAACATACGCGGCGTAATAATGGATGATTTTTTCTCCTTCCGGATGAATGCGTATAAACCTCAGGACATTGCGAATATACGCAGAAGCCTGTCCAACAGGACAGACGCAGGGCACAAATTGGATTTATGGGTAACTCTTTACACCCACGAGCTGGATTTGGCGGTAAAACCGTATCTTGACGAGTGCGACGTGACAACGCTGTGGACCTGGCATTCGGAAGATCTCGCGCGTCTTGAAATGAATTTTGCGAAACTGAAAAAAATGTGCCCGGGGAGCCGTAAGGTACTGGGTTGCTACATGTATGATTTCGGGAACAGCAAACCGATGCAGGTCGAGCTGATGGAAAAACAATGCAGGTTCGGCCTGGATCTACTTAAAACAGGGGAGATAGAAGGAATTATTTTTCTTGCGAGCTGCATCTGCGATCTAAGGCTTGATGCTGTTGAGTGGACTAAAAAGTGGATTGACAGCATAAAAAGCAGTCAGGGATAGTATTTTAACAGCATGTTTATATAAAACCAATTTAATATCAATTTTTAGCAATAATAGTATATTTATTCCCATCTTTTAAACTTCTTCTATTCAAAGAGTAGTAACTCTATCCCAAATTATAGTATTTTAAATAAAATTAAGCAAAATCTATGTTTCACGTGAAACATTGGAGAGAACATGAAGTACAAAGAAGACTGGGAAACAGCAAAAGGAAGATGGACAAAGTGGTGGAAGGGCAGGGGATCAGAAGGGATGATATTCCAGGTTTATGCTCCGAGGAAAGAACCTATGCCCAAAATCACCATACCGGCAGTTAAAAGCTTAGAAGAGAAATGGACCAATATAGATTATCGTATTGCTCAGGGGATAAACTACCTAAATAGCTGCAAATTCCTTCAAGATGCTTTCCCGGGTATTGACACCCACCTTGGGCCAGGAAGCTTCGCAACCCATATCGGCTGTGAGCCGGTTTTTGCAGAGGACACAGTATGGTATAGCCCGTGCATTAAAGATTGGAAAGACCTTGCCAGGATAAAGTTGGACCAGAATAACAAGTGGTGGAAGTTTGCTCTTGATATTGCCAGGAAGGCAACAGAGGCTAGCAAAGGGGAATTCATGGTTTCGCTTCCTGATTTTATCGAGAACCTTGACACGATCGCGTCTTTGCGCGGTTCAGAACAGCTTTTACTGGACCTTAAGGATTTGCCCAAACAGGTCCTTCAATGCCAGAAGAAAATATTAGACCTATGGTTTAAGTCTTACGACGGACTCTATAAGGCCGTTGATGGAAAGAACCGGGGGTCCTGCTCTGTCTTCTTTCAGACATGGGCACCGGGTAAAATGTGCAAGCTTCAATGTGATATGTCAGCAATGATATCAAGGGATATGTTTGATGAGTTCGCGCTTCCTTATTTTATAAAACAGTGCGAATGGCTTGACCATTCCTTTTATCATCTGGACGGGGAAGAAGCGATCCAGCACCTGGATTCACTTTTGGCGATTGACAGGCTGGATGGGATACAGTGGACACCCGGCGCAGGCCATCCAGGCCTTGAATCTGAAAAGTGGTTTCCGCTTTATCACAAGATACAATCAGCCGGAAAAAAATTATGGCTGCTTGGATTTCCAGGCAGCCACATAAAAGATATTTTAAAGGAACTTTCTTCAGATGGTTTGTTTATTTCAACAAATTGCCCGAGCGAAGAAGAAGGATTAGAGATATTGAAATTAATAAGGTAGGTGTTTCATTTTGGCACAATTGATAGTTGATTTAACTTTTCCGCCCAGATTTCAATCTGGGCGAGACCTCGCCCCATCGCAACATCGGGGCGGGCACCTTTCAGCTATTCAGGGCGCAAGCTCCATCCATTTGATTGCCATTACTCCGGATTGGAACCCGTGCGGGTCTTCATAGGCTGGGTTTGACCAGCAATGCAAATCAGTTGAGCCGCTCACTTTTGAAATGGACCCCGCAATAAGGGGTCCTCTCGTTTCCACGTTCCCCACAATCTGCAGGTCGCCGGTCACGTACAGCAGCCCCCTGAAATTCACGTTGCCGCTGATTATTAAATTTCCGTAAATAATTAAAAATGTGGAATCCGCCCAGGCAACATCGGTTGATATGTTTGCCGATATGTTAATGTTCGCAGGGGAGCCGTCTGGATTCTTATCAATGAATATCACGCCGTTCAGCGAGGAAAACACCGGCGAACCGCCCTGGAAATAATTTCCGCCCGCGCCTGAATTCCCGTTCATCTTGTTCGCGACCGCCTTGTTTATGTAATAGCCGGGGTCAGTCAGTTCCGGCAAGGGCACGTTAGTATGCGCCTGGGGTGTTTCAACGGACGCGGAACCGCTGATGTATATAGTGTCGGATGCCACCGCGTTTCCCTCCACGTCGGCATTCCCCTCGATGCCTATGTACGAGCCGGAGAACAGGGTACTGGTGAATACGGCGTCAAAGTTCGTGATCTCGGAATAAATTTTCCTCTGCACGCCCTGGAACGTTCCCAGCGACTCAACCTTCACGGAATTCTTAGACGCGCCGTAGGTTCTTACCCTGTAACCGGATTCATTGAACAGGGGATCTGCCCCGTCGTTTGACCAGTCCGCGTCTGGGTCCTGCCTCAGGTAATATACCGCCCTCTCCATTCCGCCGTCAGCGGCGTAGAACGCTATGGCCGAATAGGATATACGCCTGCTTGTTCTCGTATTGAAAACCACGAGGCCCATAAAAACGGCGCTGAATAGGCATACCGCGGCCACCACGAATATCGTCACCTCAAAAACAAACCCCTTCTGGTTAAGCATTTTTTAATTCCTCAGAGAAATCATTGTCCTTACCGCGGAAGTATTTTCGTTCTTATCGTCTGTTACCTTCAGGCTTATCCTTATTGACTTTACATCAGCCGGGACAGTTGTGGTATTGCCGTCCCGGTCAAAGCCCGCAAAGGCCACGTCGTCATGCGTCTGGAATATGCGCGCTATCATCCTGTCCGGCACCCCGGTTTCTTTGCGGGCAAGATTTTTGCTTTCGGCGTCATACAGGTATGAAACTTCTTTATCGTTCAAGGCAAGGAATTTTATTTTTAAGTAAAGCGGATATGTCCCGGTCTCTGTTATCCGGGTTATTTTCTTCGCCTGCCGGATCTCCCGCGCGAGCCTTTCGGACTGCAGCATTGAGTTCTGTTCCACCCCCGCCCGCCTTGAACCCTGCACATATGAGCCCAGGCTGCTGATCAGGATGAGCAGCGCGATGCCGATCATTGCGACCGAAACAGAAGAGGCGATCAGGAGCTCCGCGAGAGTAAAACCCCCCGCGGCCCGGTTATCTTTTTGTAAGAATGGTGGACAGCTGGATCTCATGCGTTTCACCTTTTGACGCCCATTTCAGGGTCACGGAAATTTTTTTATAATCATCCATATCGCCGTCGGAGTCAGCCCCGCCTGTGCCGTCCCTGGCGTCGTCAACCGCCTGCACGGTCACGGTGCGGCTTACCGCAAGGTCCCATCCGGCCGCGGTGTCAGAAAGAGCGCTGTTTTTATAGGGCGGAGCCGAGGAGGGGATGCCTGCTGTGATGCTTGAATAGGCAACGCCTCTTATCTCCTCGATCTTTTCCTGGCCCAGGTTTACGGCCTGGGTCTGCTCCTTTGTTCTTGCTATGGACCGCATACCCCTTGGAAAAAGGTAGAGGACGCCCGCTATGGCGATCAGAAAAATGACCGCCGATATTACCACCTCAATAAGGGTAAATCCCCTTTCGTTTCTCATATCAAACCTTATTATATCAGAAATTACAATAATTGTCAATGAACGCTTGACTTTTTCATATAACATAGTATAATAAATAAAATATGATAACATCATTCATAGAGTGGGGTATCGGGAACCTGCCTTTGCCTGAAAAGATAAAGGTGGTCAAAGAGGCGGGTTTTGAAGCTGTAAGCCTGCATCCTTTCTTCTCGGACAGGGAAGAGGAGGAAGGCGCTGTCAAAGCGGTCATAGAGACCGGTTTGAACGTCACTTTCCACACTGCAAACGAAGCAAGCGAAGTCATTACGGAAAAGATCGGCGGTTACATAAAAACGGTGAAGGCGTTCCACGAAAACACTGGCAAGGTCCTTTGTTTCTCAATAGACCAGTACCATTCGGTTGAAGGCGGCCAAAAAAAACTGAACACCGGCGTGATGAAGCGCGTTATCCTGGACCTTGTCGGGGAAATAGCGCCGCTGGGCATAAAGGCGGCAGTCGAGAACGGGACCTGCCTTACAACGCGTGAGGATTTCAAGGCGCTTGCCGACCATGTCGGCGGCAATGGTTTCGGGATGCTCCTGGACCTGGGGCACATGAACCTGAAATGGCTGAGAGGGGAGATGTCCGTTGAGGACTTCATATATTCCATGCCGCTTGAAATATTTGAACTGCACGTGCACGACAACGACGGGGAAAATGACCAGCACCAGCTGCTGGGTAAAGGGAACCTGGACCTGACGGCAGCTGTTGCGGCTTTGAGGCGGCGCAAGTTTGACGGAGTCGCGACTTTCGAGATGGGCTGCACGCAGAACGCGGGATCCGAATGGGTCGAGTCGATAAAACAGAGCCGTCAGCAGTTTTTGGATTGCTGGGGATGTGTTTAAAATGCGTGTCAGAGTATTAGCGTATCAGCGTGTCAGAGCAACTGCAAGGATTTCGATTTAAAGCTTTAACTTTGACACGTTGACACGTTGACACTGAATCGGAGGCCAAATGGCGAGGATCGTTTTCATCGGTGCGGGCAGTCTGGGTTTTACGAGGGGGCTGGTAAGGGACGTTCTTACGTATCCATTGCTGAAGGATTCAACGCTTGTGCTCATGGACGTTAACAGGGAGCGGCTTGAGTTCGCCAGGAAAGCGGTGCAGATCATCGTTGACAGGGGCAAGTACCCGGCAAAGGTGATAGCGACCCTGAACAGGAGGGAAGCGCTGAAAGGCGCTGACGCGGTTATGTGCACGATCCTTGCCGCGCCTGTGCAGGTGTGGAGGCATGACATCGAGATCCCCAAGAAATACGGTGTTGACACCAATATCGGGGATACCCGCAGCATATCGGGTGTTTTCAGGGCGCTGCGCACGATCCCCGTGATGGTCAGCATCTGCAAGGATATGGAAGAGCTGTGCCCCAACGCGATCTTCCTTAACTATACCAATCCTATGGCAATGCTGTGCAGGGCGATGCAGAGAAGATCTTTTATAAAGCTCTCCGGGCTCTGCCACAGCGTTCAGGGAACAGCGTGGCAGATAGCCAGCTGGGCAAAGGTCCCGATGGACAAGGTCACCTACGTGTGCGCGGGCATCAACCACCAGTCGTGGTTCATCAAGTATGAGTGCGACCACAAGGATGTTTACCCGAAGCTGCGGAAGGCCGTGCTCACGAATAAGAAGATCTACAACGAGGAGCTTGTGCGCAACGAAATGTTCCTTGCCCTGGGTTACTACGTCACCGAATCCAGCGGCCACAATTCCGAATATAACTGGTGGTTCAGGAAGCGCCCGGACCTGATAAAGAAATACTGCACGCCGATCAAGGGCTCTGGCTGGAACGCCGGGGAATACGCCTACATAGTCAAGCATTACCTGCACGCCGACAAACACTGGAAGGAAGACGTCAGGAAATGGTTCAGGGAAGGAGCTCCGTTCTCTCTTGACAGGGGAGCTGAATACGCGTCCGCGATAGTCAATTCCTATATGGGAGGAGAGATGTACGAATTCAACGGCAACGTGCCCAATAAGGGATTAATACCGAATCTCCCGCAGGACGCGTGCGTTGAAGTGCCTGTTGTCGCGAACAGGAAGGGGTTCAACGCGGCTTACGTCGGCCCGCTTCCGCCCCAGTGCGCGGCGCTGAACAATGTGAGCATAGCCGTGGAGGAGATGGCTGTGGAGGCGGCGCTGACCGGGGACCCGACCCTTGTTTACAGGGCGATCTGCTATGACCCGCTTTCAGCCGCGGTCCTTTCATTGCGCGAGATCAAGAAGATGACGCAGGAGCTGCTTTATAAGAACGAGGATTACCTCCCGCAGTTCAGGACAGTTAAAATCCTGTAAAACAGTTTACATAGTTTACATAGTTTATAAAGTTTACAAAGTCATAAGTTTTAAAACTCTGTAAACTCTGTAAACTATTGTATCCGGCTTTTACTCTGTAACCTCTGTAACCTGTGTAAACTCTGTAAACTTATTTTGAATGGAGTTTTTATGGTGCGCGTAATTTTTTCCCTGGATACCGAAGACTACATCACCCCGCAGCACGACGATGCCGTGGAGTTCTGGGCGAAGCTCTTTGCCGAAAGAAAGATCAGGGGATGCTTCAATGTTGTCGCCGAATACGCCAGGGCACTTAAGGCAAGGAAGCGCGGGGACATCATTAATCTTGTGAGCGGGAACGAGGCAGACTACCATTCCAACGTCCATTCCGTGCATCCCACGTTCCCGGAATACCTTGACACGATGGACTGGGACGACGGGATAAACGAGGTTATAAGGAAGGAAGCGGAAGGGATAAAAGATGTTGAGGACATATTCGGCCAGCACCCGTCTTCGTACATGCAGCCCGGCGGTTCGTTCGCCCCCCCAGGTCCTTTACGCGATGTGCCAGATGGGGATCCCGGTTATGACCTGGACTTTCCTTTCTTCTCTGTCAAAACTGAAGCCGCTTTGGTACTGCTCCGCGCTTGAAGGGATCCTCTGGAACCTTGGGTTCGATGATTACTTTGAAACAGGCGATTTTGAAAAAATGAAGGCCGGCTTTGAGCGCATTTATGAAAAAGAAAAGAACCTTCCTGACGGTTTGATAGTCCTGGGAACCCATCCCTGCAAGCTCGTGGCGGCGGAATTCTGGGACGGCGTGAATTTCAACGGAAGGAATACCGCTCCGTGGGCGTGGAAACCCGCGGCCCTGCGCCCGCAGGCGGCGTTTGAAAGCCTGAAAAAAGGTATAACGGATTTTACTGACTGGGTGCTCGCGAAGCCGGGCGTGGAAGTGATCACGTACGGGGAGCTTTACAGGCAGTATAAACTTCCCGCGAAAGAAAAGGTCGCGTTGAAGGAACTGAGGTCCCTTGCCGAGAGCACGGTGAAAGAGTTGGGTTATACGAAACCGGGCAAAGGATATTTTTCCCCTGCCGAGATCTTTTCCCTTTTTTCATCCGCGCTTGAGATTCTGCTTAAAAACGTTCCCTGCCTGCCTGCATCCCTTTGCAAAAAACAGCAGGGCCTGTTTCGGATTTCCCGGATTTCAAAGGAAAGATAGAACTTAAAAAAACCGAGTTCCTCAGGAAATGCGCTGAAGTAAATCAGTACGTAAAGGGATTCAAGCGCGTGCCGTCTGAAATAAAGATCGGCAGCGCGCGCGTAGGCCCGGGCAGCTTCATAAGGTCGATGGCGGCAGCAATGCTGAAACCCGCGGCGAAGACTGTTAAGATCGAAAGCGCGGATAACTATCCCCAGGCGGTTAAATCAGGGGACTTTGAAAACCTGAAATACAAGGACCAGTGGCTGTTCGTGCAGGGCTTTGAGGGAAAGAATATCATAAGGTGGGCGAAGCTGCAGTCCTGGACCATCAAGCCCGCCCGCTTAAATAAAGAGTCAGAGAGTCCCGCCCAGTAAGATTTCCTCCTTAAAAATTGGCGGACAAGGGCGGGCAGGCGCCGAGTCAAAGAGTCATAGTAAAATCTGAAATTAGCCACTGAGTTCACTGAATTCACTGAAAGGTCATTGCGAGTAAAAACGAAGCAATCTATCTCAGTACCTTCCCGCCCCGATGGCCATCGGGGCGAGGTCTCGCCCGCTGTAAAGACGGGCGGACAGTGGCAAAAATGTATTTCTCTGTGCCTCCGTGCCTCTGTGGTTAATTTTGAAATCACCGTAATCATCATTAAATAAAAGGAGAAACATGAAAAACTCTGTTTTGCTGTTATTTGTTCTCGGTTTTTGCGTTGCTTCCTGTTGCCAGGTTCGCGCGGCGGGAAAGGAACTGTGGGGCTGGTGGAATTTTGACGAGGGCAGCGGGGATACCGTAAAAGATATTTCCGGTAAAGGAAATGACGGGACAATACATGATGCCAGATGGATAACCGGGGTCAGCAATTCCGCGCTTTCTTTCAGAGGAGAGAACGATTACGTTGAGGTCCCGCATTCCGACAGCATTGACATCGGCGGTGAGAACGACGACTATTCCATCGAGTTCTGGTTTAAAAGTTCGAAGAGGCCCGCGCCGGACGCGCACTTCCTCGGGAAAGTAGGCAACACGTATCCTTTTACCTTTGACCAGCTTGCCGGGGGAGAGATCCATTTCAGGAACTGGGACGGCTCCTCGATGGCAGGGATAGTGTCAGCGAACCTTACTGACGGAAAATGGCACCACATCCTGGGCGTGAGGGACGGCGATAACAGGAAACTGTATTTGTATGTGGACGGCATCCAGGCAGGCGAGGCTTCGGACAGCACGAAAGGTGACCTTAATAACAACAGCCCTATAAAGATAGGCAGGAGCTGGGGGGATGATTTCAACGGCGACCTTGACGAAGTGAAGATCTACGCTTACGCGGTGTCCGCAAAGAAAGAAGGGAAAGAGATAAAGGTCGCGCCCATCCAGTACCCGGGCCTGAGCATGGAGGTCGTGCCGTATCCCCTTGTCAAAAAGACCGCGGTTGTGAAGCTCGGAGCGTCAAAAAAGGAGTTTGGCTCTTTAAAGCCTACGGACCTGAAAGCGAAAGTGGAGCTCGTTTCTCCTGAAGGGAAGATCTTGAAGACCGGGCAGATAAAGGAGTTTGACGCGAAATACAGGGTTGAAACAGAACTCGGTATAGCGGACCTTCCGGCAGGCGAATACGAAATAAAGGCATCGCTTATTGATAAAAAAGACAAGGTTCTTACCGAGGCAAGCAGCAAACTCGGTATTGCCGTTTATCCCTGGATCGGTTCAAAAGCCGGAATAACCGATGAAGTGTTTGCTCCCTGGACCCCGATGGAAATTGACGGCCAGAAAGTCAAATGCTGGGGCAGAACATATGATTTCTCAGGCTCGTTCCTGCCTTCTGCTGTTATTAATCAGGGCAGCTCTATACTCTCCGGACCCATAACTCTGGAAACTGTCATAGACAAAAAGCCGGTCGCGCTTTCAGGCCAGAGCCTGGCCGTGGTAACAAAAAGCCCTTCAAAGGTAATAATGAAAGCGTCAGGCAAATACGGCGCTCTGGACGTTTCAGCTGACGTTCTCATAGAATACGACGGAATGATAAGGATAGACCTTACTTTGAGCCCGAAAGAAAAACTATCCATTGACAAGCTTGCTCTTTTGGTCCCTATCAAAAAAGAATTCGCCGCGCTTTTCAATTACTGGCCCGCGTTTAACGGCCAGCCCAAGAATACCGGGGAATTAAAGAACAACATGGCGATGCAGTTCGCCCCGTTCTTCTGGCTGGGGAACGAGGACCTCGGTTTCGGCTGGTTCGCGGAATCCGACAAGGGATGGAATAACAGGAACGAGAACAGCGTGATAAGAGCTGAGATGGGCGAGGATATGGTTACAATGCGCATCTCCATTATTTCCACCCCGCTGCAGGCGGATTCGCCCCTGACCTATACTTTCGGGTTCCAGGGAACTCCGGTAAAGAAATATCCTGAAGGATGGCGCTACTGGCGCATCGCGCACGGCGCCAATTACGGCATCGAAAAGCCGCCTGCCGCGACACCTAACAATACCGCCCCGCTGTCACAGCTCGCGAAGCTTAAAAAGGACGGGGTGAATACCATAGTTTTCCACGAGCACTGGACGGATATCCAGAATTATCCCGGTGAAATGCACGCCGAAGAGCTGAAAAGCCTT